>ERZ857882.986-NODE-986-length-34824-cov-9.693779_pt1 | contig 34824 bp, 37 predicted proteins | sample MGYA00519697_ERZ857882 | MGnify/ENA primary metagenome ERZ857882 (study PRJEB31778, sample SAMEA3449373) | human gut metagenome | biome: human gut; feature: human-associated habitat; material: faeces | place: United Kingdom | collected 2010/2012 ...
GTTTTCAGCTACTAGTCTTAAATACTTAATACCTTGAATATTTATATCTACTAATACAGACTCATTTTTAGCAGTAATTACACCAGTAGTTTTTACATCTTTCCAATATGTACCATTTTCGGAAGTAGAGATTTTAAATGTTACCCCATTACCTCTACCCCTCATAGAGTAATCTACACCTATATTTGCTGTAAACTTAGTATAATCTTTTGAATATTTTCCTATATCATATACTAATGTAGATTTTGCATGAGCTCCTACACCCTTAGCAAAGTTTATAACTTCACCATTTTTTATCAATTTGATAACACCATTATCTATATTTTTATCTAATTTTATGCTACTATAACCTACGCTTGACTTATTAGCAACATACTCAATATCAGATAAATATAAATAGTTCTTATTGGCTTGAGTTTCCTCGCTTACTACTCTTGGATTATTCGACTCTTCTGCATAAGCTTTAACAGTATTGTGTGAAAAAGGATTTAACACTGCAGACGCTACTAAAATCCCTGCTAAAATTAACGATAGACCTTTTTTCTTCAAAAATATCCCCTCCCATAAAAATAATCATAAATAAGTAACATTTTATTTGTAAATTATTCTATATATCCTCTAAAAATTCTTTTATACCTTCTAGGATTCATACAATAATTGAGCTAATCCATTTCAACTTTTAAATACTTTCTCAGTTGCATAAAGCTTTCAAATATTTAATCTTTATAATTCAGACTTTTAATCATTACTTTTCTTTATATTTATTTTCCCTATTTTATATCACTTCCTTATAAAAACATAATTTATATATTATTTTCACATTTTTAAATAAAGAATTATTTGTAATAGAGGATGATTAGAATATTTGACTATTATTTTATTGTATTTTTCAATAAATATAAATACTGTTAAATAAAAACAATTGTTATTTACAAAAATTATTTTAAAATACTACAATTATTAATCCCTTGAAAGAACCATGAAGTAGTAAAATAGTTAAGCATAAAACTTTTAAAGTCTTAGATTTATTTTTTTAACACAAAAAAAGGAACTGTGCCTAATTTTTAATGCAACAGACCCTTCATTAATTATTCATTCTACTTTAGAAGTTATACTCCTTCGAAATTAAACAATGGAATAAAACTTTCACTGTCAGTTCCCTCTTCTTGAATAAATCCATTTTTAACACCTAAATTTAAAGCATAACCAATTAAAGCTTCATAATGTTTTTGATTTAAAGGCTTATTTATTTCTGGATACTTTTTTACATTATCTAAAGGTGTATACTGATTCAATATATCACCAATAATGAACAAATAATCATTTTTATGCAAAAACAACTTATTTAAATCATTTTAATATATCATTCTAAAAATTAAACTCAATTAAATGAATTAATTTATATTATTTTTTTGACGAATTTTTGACGAATTAAATTATACCAACAATAAATTTTAAAAGAAAGTCATATTAAATAAGCATGACTTTCTCTCATAGTATATAAAACAATTCAATTTTATGTTTTAAAATTAAATTATTTATCTATAAATCTAATTTCCCTCTTCAATATATTCCAACTACTCACTAAACCTCTTTTTTCTTCAACTCAGTCAAATAAAATGCTTGTTTTTCATAATATTTTGTTTTAATTTTTTCCATATATTATATAATATAGTTAATAACTTTATTAAGGAGGTATTTATTATGTTTTTTTATTTTGCATTAGCTATTATTAGCTTAATACTATTTTTTACTAACTTAGTTGAAATTATGAAAAAAATTAAAAATAATCAACCTACTACAAAAAATACTATTATATGTACAATTACACTTATTTATTGTTGGAGTATACTTTTATTGTTTGCTTCTAAATAACATATAAATTTAAATATTGAACTTTTTACCAATTATATATATAATATTAAGTACATTAAAAAATTTTTTATTTTAAAAAGGAGAATATCATGAAGTTAAGAAAAATTTTTACTTGTCTTTTTTCTGTATTTCTTTTAGCATCGCCAAACATTGCTAATGCTTCTACGATAGATACTTTATCAAATGTAAATACAGAAAAACCACGCCAACTTACGAATGAAGAAATCAAAGCAATTACTAATGATAACTATTTAGATTATATTACAAAAAAAAATCTTAATCCAGGAGATGAAATTATTTCATCTGAACAATTCTATTTTAGAGTAAATGAAAATAGTACGACTAACTCAATTACTCAAATTTCTAAAGATGATTATGATAAAGAAATAATAGGTATAAAAGAACCCGAAATCCTTACAAGAGGATATATACCAGGAGATTCAATAGATGTACCTGATAGATGGAATTGGATTACACTTAAGTTATATACTATAAAATTAGAGAACCCTATACATAATAATAATTATCAATTTACTGCATCTTATCGTTGGAAAAACCAACCAAATATAGTTGCTGGTAAAGATGTATTTGGACTAGCTACAGATGGTAATATAACTCTAGATAGTACTACTTTTCATGGACAAAGTATAGTTCCTACTATGTTTAATCCATATGGAGAAGCTACCGATTATGATATAAATAGTGAAGATATTGTTGAAGATGTTTCTGGAGTTGCCTTTAAACATCAACTTAAGGTTTCACAAGTAGCTAAAGTATATCCTCTTGGATCAATAAGTGTTTGTGGAAATAATTCTGCTAGTTCAGGCACAATTGGAGTTACTTATGCTCATAGCCAAATTACAGGTAGTATCTCAGTATCAATAGATACAGGAGGCGCTTCTATATCAGTTTCACCTGAAATTTCTTTTGATACTATTCGTGCTACAGCTGCAATTGATTTTGAATAATTTTATCAAATAAAATTTAAACTATATTTTTTTATATTATAAAAGCCAACTATCCATCTTAAAATTATGAATAGTTGGCTTATGTAATATTTAAGTACAATTTAATAAAGTATACTATCTATTATTTTATTTATTCCAATACTTTTTTTGCTTTACATATATTAAAAATTTTATTATATAAACTTGCAACAAATAAAATTATTAATATTATTTTTTCTAAAAACTAAATAATATTTTTAACTCAATTTGCCAGCAAATTTATAATCATAAACTATTCATAGTGTTCTAATTCATGCTGCGATAACCTATCTAAATCAACACATTTATTAGGGCATGTACATACAGCATCAAACTCAGCATTTCTTATAAAAGGTGGATAATCACTTTCTTCATGATCACTAATATTAATAATAACTTCACCTTTTCCACATTTACATTTAGTATTTTTCCAAAGTCCTCCTCTTGAATATTTCCAACCCATTCCCATATAAACAACCTCCATTATCTATTTTAATAAAAATTTAACAGAAATAATTATACTTAAATTATATCACATTAATAATTTAATAAAAGACTATAACTTCTTAAAATTATTAATATAATAAAAATTAATATTTTATTTGAATAATTTAATTTTCCATAAAAAGAATAATACCTAGCAAAATAATTCACTAGATATTATCCTTTTCTTTTTTTGAATTTTTACTTATCATTTATTTTTTTATTTGGAGCAACTTAACTTTTAACGAGTCAAATCATGATGTTTAGATATTGATAACTATTTTCATTTAGTAAAAGTAAATACATTTTTTAAAATTCTCATATTATTTTTTACACTTATTATAATATTCTTATCTTTCATCTTAAATTCTCTCCTCTATTTCATTCTTCCAGCACATATAAAACGTTCTTGCCAATAACTATCATTTAAATCTGTATACCCAACAGGAATAAATCAATAAAATTATTTAACTTTAAATATATAAAAATACGCAAGCAAATCCTTGATTTCACTATATTTTAAATATTATTTACAAATCCACATTTATATTTAAACACAATCAAAAAAAGAAAAAAAGGCACCATTTACGGCACCATTTTAACTGTCTATTATCTCTCATATAAATTATTTTATTGCCTTCAACCTTGCTATATCAAAACAATTAACCTTGTTACTTCTTCAGCTTCATTCAATTCTTCAAATTTTACCATTACTGAAGTTTTAAATTTTAATAAATCATTAGTTTCTTCTGCTATAGAATCGACTTTCTTTTCAAGTCTTTTTTGACCTTCTTCAATATTTGAAAGCCATTTATGTGAATTTTATATTTCCTATTTTATATGAAATATATCCTCCAAATATTTTTACAACTACTTCTTCCATCTCCATTTCTATACTAGGTAAAAATTTTATTTTAGTTTTCTTTATATCATTACTATGAATAAGTGTTATATTTTTAACTTCAGCCCCCAAAAATCTTTCTATCTTATTTTTTGAATTAAATTCTTCTTCATCATAGATTATAGTTACTTTTTTTGTTCTAGATACTTTTTTAATATTTTCTAATATATTAGAAGTTAAAAAACTCCCCACTCTATTAGTCTCTATAAATATTTCGTTAAACTCAAAATCTTTATAATATTGAAAATACTTTATATATTCATCATTTGTAATAAAATATCTATTAACACAAAATTTATCTATATCAGTATTAATTATATTTGGCACTCCATTCAAAAAATCTTTTAGCTTTTCTGTATTTTCTAACAATAATTTATCATATGCATAATCTTTATCCGAATTTAATCTTATAAACTTTCCATCGAGTTCAAAAAATCTATTTAAATTTGGATGAACTTCATCTTTAATTTGCTTTAAAAAACAATCAATTAACTTATTATTTTTATCATCTTTTAATTTTATCTCTAAATCCTTATAAGTATCCTTACTATAAATATTTAAATCTTTCAATTCATATAATATTTTTTTATTTTTTACAGCTATAATCTTATCAATTTCCTTTATTTCCTCAAGTGTATTTTTATCCATATTATCTCTTTGATCTTTTTCATAAATATCATTAATATCTAATAGTCTCATTTCTAAAAACTCTTTATCTACCATTATTTCCTCAGCTAAATATATATCATATTTAGATATCTGTTCTGCCACTATATTTTCTCTATTCACTATTTCTCCAGTTATTAAATTTATACATATATTTAAAACTTTAATTTCATATTCAATTACTTCTTTCTTTCTTAAAGCCTTTACTCCTTTATCTGTTAATTCTAAATGTTTACCTGCAACTATAACTATAAATTCATTTCTATACATATCTACAATAATTTCATTCATTAAATCTATACTTATACCTAATATTTCTTTAATTTCTTCTATTTCGCATACACCATTATCGATTAATTCTAATACTACTTCAAAGAACAGATTTAATTCACTATTATTTTTAACTCTACATTCAATATATATTTCCTCATAAGGTATAAAAAGTTTTATTTTTTTTCTTAAATTAATCCTATCAGTATTTAATGAAAGTTCTTTTTTAATATCTTTAATTATCTTTATCATACTATTCTACACCTACTATTTGTTTCTATATATTTTATAATATCTGGAAATTTATTTTGAGGAATTTTTTCATTATCTAAAAATTTTTTATCTCCAACTATTATCAATAATGATTTCGCTCTTGAAAAAGCAACATTAATTCTAGACTCTTCATCCAAAAATCCTATACTCTTTTTAATTGGATTTGATTTTACAGTAGAATAAATAATAATCTCTTTTTGACTTCCTTGAAATGCATCTACTGTATCTATTTCAACATCTATATTCTTATATTTTTGTTGTTTAATAATATTCTGTAATTCATACTTTTGCCCTCTATATGATGTAATTACACCAATCTCTATTTTTCTCTTACTTTCGTTATCAAACCATCTCAATTTATCTTTTATCAAATTAGCTTCAAGCTTATTAAAATACGTCTTGGTGTTGTGAATAATTTCATTTTCTTTTCTTTCACTTATCGAATACTTAGAAGTATCTATCCATTCTATTGATACATCTTTATATTCTTCAATATCAATAACTCTTTCCGAATCATCTCCCCCATTTATTATATCATTATCATAAAATAATTTACTGATTAAATTTCCTATAGTTGAATGCATTCTATATTGACACGTTAAAATTTCTTTATTTTCTTTTTTTACTATGTCATGTAATTCCTCAAACAAGCTAATTTTAAAGTTTTCATAATTCAACTCACTTTTTTGAATAAAGTCTTTATCTAATACAGCTGATAATTGTTTATGATCTCCAACCATTATTATTTTTTGTCCCTTTGTCATCGAAATAGCAAGTTCTGGGAAAGTAGACTTTGCTACTTCATCAATAATTAAATAATCAAAATCTATTTCTCTTATATCTTTTGATAAAAACCCTACACATGTCCCTGATATTATAGATGCATTTTTTATTAAATACATTTCTAACAATCTAGTATTTTTTAAATTATCTATCCATTTTTTCTGTATTCTTAATATATTCATTACTTTCTTTTGTTCTTTATTTAAATTTAAGTTTTCTATCTTATCAATTAAATTATTATTTATTTCATTTTTTTTAACTCCATCAATTTTAATTTTTTCTAATTCATTGAAATATTCATTAAGCTCATTAGGTGCTATATTAAGCATTAAACTCAACTTTCCAAATTTTTCATTACACATTCTTATAATATCTTTATATAAATTTTCTCTATGTTCTTTTAACCCAAATTCCTCTTTTATCAACGGATCAAAATTGTCTGTATTTTTTCCTAATCTTATTATTTCATATTTTAACCCTAATCTATCAATAACTTTTCTTATTGATTCATCTAATATAAAATCTTTTAAAACTTTATCAACAGCTTTATGAGATTGAGATACTAATAATATTTTCTTTTTAGGCAAACTATCATTAAGTTTATTTTTCTTTAATATTTGTAAAATAATTTCAACTATCACATTACTTTTACCTGTTCCTGGTGGTCCTTGTATCATCATTATATCTGATGCATTTAAAGCTTTCTTAACAGCTGTTCTTTGAGATAAATCTAAAGACTTATTTACATAATTTATATTTTTACTAAACTCTCTAGACTTTGTTTTTTCAACACCTGAAATTACACCCTTTAAATTAAAATGACATGAATATCTTTCTCTTTCTATATTTTCTATAGCATCTAATTGTCTTTCCACATTAAATAACTCTTTTCTATAATCCAAACATATTTTCCCCTTCTTAGGGATAATATGCTTTCCTGTCGCTCTTATTTTTAATACAACTCTATTATTTTCCATATAATCATTTTCATAATATCCCAAATCTTTTTGCCTTACCTTATTCACATCACTTTTTCTATTATCAATTTTTTCATATATAAAATATTGTTCACTATTAAATTTTTCCAACGGTATAACTCCTGACTTTAGAATAAAAGTGTATATCCCATTTTCCAAAATTGCATCTTCATACTCATACTTTTTATACTTATTTTTTATATTTATTCGAGTTAATTCCAATAAATCTTTCCAAATCCCATATTTCTTTCTATATTCTTTATTAATATTTTTATTAGATATATAATAAGAATGAAAATCATCAATCTGATTTTTTATTTCTAAACTATTATTTCTCCTTTCATGATGTGCAATCCTCCCATCTACAATTTTAATATTAGCATTTAATAATTTATATATCTTTTTCTTTTTCTCTCTTTCTATAGGCATTATTTTTTTTATAGTTTTAACTTTAAAAATATTCAATAACGTATCAAATATACATATAAAAATATAATTATTTCCTAAAAATTCATATTCCTCATCATTTTTAAACCCATATATCTCTATAAAATTTTGTTCTATTTTCAACTTAACTTCTCTATTGTTAATATTCTTATTTAACAAATTATTTCTTTTTAAATATCTAATATTTTCATCTGATATTTCTATATTAATTTGCTTATCTCTCTTTAAAAATCTATTAAGTAAATTACTAATATCATCTTCAACCTCATAAATAGTTTTATATCTATTATCTATATTTTCAAAAGTCAATTTTTTTATTATAGGCTTTAATTTACTGTCTATCCCTGAAGCTTTATCTATTACCTCTGAAAAATCACTCGCTTTAACTGGTTTTTCTCCAGTAAATAAATAATATATTATGCATCCTAATGAATATAAATCACTTTGTTCAGTAGCATTCTCTAGATATAATTCTACTTCAGGAGCCGAATAAATACTTCTATTTTCAATTTTAAATTCTTCTTTACTTAATAACTCTTTAATTTTACACAATCCAAAATCTAATAACTTAACTTTATTTTCATCATATATCATAATATGATCAGGATTAATATCCCTATGTATTATTCCATTTGAATGAGAAAATAATATTGCTTTTATTATTTCATTTATAATAAAAAACTTATCTTTAATTGATAGCTCCTCAATATTAATTTCAGATAAATTTTTCCCATCTATAAATTCTAAAAATATACGTCCTACCCTTTCCCCTTTCTCATTCTTATACGTTTTATGTTCTATAATTTTAACAATTTTATCACACTTATTTAATCTATATAATGCATTTAACTCTCTCGAATATATTTCATTATAAATTTTATTCTCAATTCCTAAAATAGATTTTACTACAAGTTTTTCAGCATTATTTTCATATTCAACCAAATTAACACTTGACCTTTTAATACCATTTTTTTTGCTACCTAATGGTCTAATTACTTTTATCATTTAATCACCTCGATTACCATAACTTGAATGAATTTACAATTAATATAATTTTTATATATTTAATATTATAAAAAAACTATAAATTATTCGCAATATTAACATAACAATTAATAAAATTATATAAAAAAAGTATGCCCTAATATATTAAAGCATACCTTTTATTCTTATCTTCTAATCTTAAATATCATTTTTTCTATATTTTTTCAAATACTAGGTATCACTATTTATCTAATTAATAAATCATCTTTTTCTCAATTTACTTACATTAAAAGTTATTTTACACCTGAAAATTCATTGATAAAATTAAGCAAACTGCTTATTAATTTAAAAATCCCTTTTCATTCATAGTTCCTTGAATCTCCATATTATTAACTAAATACTTTTTACCTTCTTTTACTATATTTAAAGTTAATAATGTCTGTGTTGTAGTTTTAGATCCACTAATCTCAAATGTATTCCAGACTCTAACTAATACTTTTCCTTCTTTAACATCCGTTATATATATTTCTGATTTATCATAGGTAGATTTATATTTTATATCCGTTTCTGTACTAGTTAAATTATAATTATTATAAAACTCATTAGTTACACACTCTTTTATATTTTCTCTCCTATTTGTTTTTTCATCATATTCATATATACCTTTTAAAAAGTTTTCAGATACTAATTTCAAACTATCACTTTCATCACTATTTGAAACTTTTGAAAGCAATTCTCTATTTTCTTCTGTTAACTTTGATACTGTTTCTAAATCCTTATTATTTTCAACTACTAAAGCTTTATATTTATTAGAAACTCTATTTAAGTTATACCCTAAAAAAACTATAACTAATACAAGAAATACACTTATTATAATATTTTTATCTTTCATCTTAAATTCTCTCCTCTATTTCATTCTTCCAGCACATATAAAACGTTCTTGCCAATAACTATCATTAAAATCTGTATACCCTATTGGATCACCAGCATGATACATTGTATTATTATCTATGAATATACCAACATGTGTTATATAATCAGTTGTATCATATGTTCTTGTAAAAAATAATAAGTCCCCAGGTTTAGCTTCATCTAATCCAATATGACTCATAACATCATATTGCTGCTGAGCTGTTCTAGGTAACTCTACACCTATTTTATTATAAACCCATTTAGTTAATCCACTACAATCAAAACTAGTTTCTGGAGTAGTTCCTCCAAAAACATAAGGGTATCCCTGATATTTTAATGCTTCAATCATCATATTTTTAAATGTATCATCTCCAAATTGTATTGGAGTTATATATCTCATAACATGATTAACATATAAAATATCACCATAAGAACTCCACCCCAATCTACTTGACATCATACTAGAAAACTCTTTAGCATTTTCTAAAGTATATCCACCTTTATCTTTTGCCCAAGCAATATATTCATTTCCAAAATTATATCCTTGTAACGCTAATTTTAATTCTCCAGCTTCTTTAAATACACTTGCCCAATTTTGAATGCCAACTTCTATTGAATATATTGGATCAGTTATTCCATTAGGAATACGAGGGTATTTAATATTAAAACCACTTTCACTTGCCTGCATAGGATCAAGTCCCCTACCTCCGCTTTCTTGCATCATAATCGCCAATACAATATCTACTTGATCAGCTATTTCATACTTATTACAATACTGTTCAACTAAATTTCTATACTTTAAAACTTCATTTGATATAGATGTATATTTATAATTAGTTTTTTCATTTTCAGAAGTATCTCCAATCAATGCAACTACACCTAAAATAATCATTCCAAATATAAAAATTAAAAAAATAATAGGCATTAATAAAATACCTATCTTTAAAAATACAAACTTCTTAATTTTTAAACACCCCTTTTATAACAATAAAAGGTAATATACTAATTATTAATTTTAGTATATTACCTTTTTGCAATATATTTTAATATATTATTTTTTAATATATTATCCTTTGATAATATATTAGTGTTTTAATTAAAATTCTCCTCATTTCTATCCCTTCTTTTTCTTAACTCACCAATCTTAATATTAAATCCTCTATCATTATTTCTTATATCCAAACTTCTTTTCTTATCATTATCTAAATTTAAAACTGTAGGCTTCCCACTATCATAATGATTTATACTTCTTTGTTTTCTTAAATCATTATTATAACTTTCTTTTTCTCTTGAAGTATTTGATTTTTCATTATTACCTTTATTCATTCTACGTTTTTGAAGATTTCTTTTTGCACCTTCATACATTCTTTTGGTTTCATATTCATCTTTAAAGTCTTTAAATGAACCAACTTTATTTTTCATATTATCCTTAATATTATCCTTTATTTCTTTTGGAGCTCTTCTAACTTTATTAATAGCATAATCTTTTTTAGCTCCTATCTTATCTCTAGCACTCATTAAATCTCCTGTCCTACTTCCCATTCTTTCCATAAAGCTTTTATCTTTAACTGGAATATTTTCATATTCTTTTTGCATAGTAGGATTTTTATATCTTTCTTTCAATTTAGTATTATCAATCCTATTGTTTCTACCATTTAAGCTTCCTGGATTATCCCTTCTATTATTTTCATTATTATCATTTCTTTCATTATCTGCTTTATTTTTTAAATTGTTAGACTTATTATATCTATTATTAAATCTATTAAAATATCTCATTCTGTTAATAATATTATTAGTCATATGACCAGCATAACCAAGACCTTTATTATGTTTTCCGGCAAAATCAAATAAAGATAATACTTCATTAGACTTCATATATGCAACAAGAAAAAGTAATATTTGAATACAGAAAACAAACAAAAACCCGTATTTATTTTCATCTGATACTGTATATATAAAATCACTTACTGTAAAAATCATAGCTGTTATAAGACTTAATCCTTGCCGTTTAAATACTGCACCTAACAGATTAACAATACCTTTTATTGCATAATTTTGTCGTCCTGGAACCATCCCAACTACAAAATTAATAGGAAATGTTAAAGCATAGAATAAAAATAAAATCTGATAATATAACATAGCTCCAACAAACAATAATACTATACAAGACAGTACTAAATTTAAAATTAGCATTAACAATACATTACCTAATCTTGGAGCTAGTCCACTTATACTCATATTACTATTACCATTTTGAACTTCTTTTTTTACTGCTTCACTTCTTGCTTCAGAATCTGGGTAATTACTTAATATAGATGAAACTCTATTAAGATCATCTATATTTATTTCATCAATATTCGAATTTCCATATTGCAATAGTAAATAAGGTTTTAAAACTTGAATTTTAAATAATCTATCCCTTAGTCCTAATACAACAGCATCTTTTTCTGAAGTTTCTTCTGGTAATACTATATTATTACCTATATTAAGCATACTTGAAGAAACTTCTTTACTAAAATCATTAAGCTTCAATAAATATTTATCAGCATATAAAGAATATGAACCTAATCCAATCATAACAACTAAAAATATTATTACTGATGAAAAAGCTTTAGTTACTTCTCTTTTTAACAATCCTGTATAAACTAAATACGCTCCTAATACTGTTAAAATCAACATAATAAATCCTGGAAGAAGTCCATTTGACATAAAACCACTTTCATCTACTCCTATAATATTTCTTATTATAGGATTGATTTCTGATATAATATCAGTTATAAAATCAAGTGAAAAAGCCTGTTCTACTAAAAAACCAACAAAATATGATATTAAATTATTAAGTCCTAATACAACATTAGTAATCATATTTAAAACTGTTCCTAGAAGTTTTACAGAGTTTTCTTGCCAATTCCAAGGTAAAGTTCCTAAGCCTGTATCATAATAAAAATCAAGACTATAATTACTTAATGGATATCTATTAAATTCATATGTTATAGCATTTTCTACAGTTTCGACTATAAAAGGACTTGCATTAACAACAATGGAAAATATATTTATAAAAAAAAGATTTATAGAAACCAATATTGTTACTATAAATCCTTTTACTTTTGTATTATTGTATTTTAATTTTTTAATCATTTTTTTCACCCTCTTTTTTTGCTGGTGGACGAGTATCAAAGGCTTTAAATAAATCTTCAAATAACAACTCAATTTTTACATGTCCTATATGTCCATAAATATCTTGTAATAAACATTCCCCTACTTCTAATCCTTTAATTTTATCTACATTTTCTTTATTTACTTCTAATCCTAAAAGCTCTAAATCTGCTTTAATTTCTTCAATTTTTGATGATCTAAAGACAAACTTCATTCCTATATTATTTTTTGCGTCATCTCCTAAATCTAAAGCTGATTGAGTAGCAATAAAAGCTCCACTATTTTTTGAACGTCCAACTCTTATAAGCTTATTCATAAGTGTTTTACCTTGTTGCACTCTATCTAATACCCATGCTTCATCTAATAAAGATACTTTAAAAACCCCTCTATCATTTTCTATAAAGTTTACTGCATAATAAGACAATATCATAAGCATTGATATACTTAATATTTCAATACTACTATAATCTTTAATTTCTGTTTCCTTATCTGGTAACTTTAAATCTTCAATTTGAATTACATTAATAGCACTTGAAACATCAATTTTATTTTCACTTTCTCCATCACCAAATAATAAAGGTGAAAATCCTATGTCAATAAAAGAATTTATATGTTCTCCAATTTTTTTAGCAATACTATCATCTGATTCTTTTAAATAATTTACTATTTTCATCATATAAGGATTATCTTCATTAGTAACTTTAGAAATATACTTTTTCAATATAGGAAATCTCTCACTATCCTGTATTGTTATACCTGTTAAGTATCCTAATACTTCAATAGCAATAAATTCTGCTGTTTTCCTATCAAATAAATTATATGGATCTAAAAGTCCTCTATTTTCTATATCATTTGTTAGATTTATTATATTAATTTCATCTTTAATATAAATTAAATCATCTTTCCAGTTTCCACGTTCCGATTTTGGATCTATAGCGAGTATTTTAGCTCCTAGTAATACAGAGTAATATGATATTAAATTTTCAAGCATTGATTTTCCATTTCCCGTAGCACCTAAAAAAGCAATCGAAGGAGAATTTGTTATAGAACCCTTAACGCCTTGTGCTGCTAAAGAAGGCTTTATATAAACAGGCTGTCCACTATCTAAATTTTCACCTATATATATTCCACTATCTTCGCCAAGTTTTGAAGTTGCTCCAAAACCTAAAGAAGCTATAAAATCAGAAGTTACATACTGGATATAATCATTTACTAAAACTTCAGAAGCTGGAATAAATTCATAATGTAAATTAACCATATCTCCAAAAGGTCTTTCAACTATTATTTTATAATCAGAATAAAAGTCCTTAATTATATCAACTCTTTTTTCTAAAGTTTCTCTATCTCCAGCTGATACTCTTATAACATAATTTAATTTATACATATTCATTTTTGATTTTTCTAATCTAGTTTCAAGTTCCATAGCATCATCTCTTCCATCTATAAGAGCTCCTGAAGATTCATTATTACTTGAAAGTATATGATTATCTAAATCCTTTAACTCTTTAGATTTATTCCTAACTTTAGTTAATGCTTCTTTATTTTTTAGAACTTTAAATCTAATAGAAATATCAACTGGAAAATCTAATTTACTTTCATCAAATATCACTTCACACCCAGGATAATCAAGTTCATATGTTACATTTGACAAAACTAAATATGAAACATATTCAACAGTATCCTCATTGCTTAATTTTAAATATCTTTCTTTTTCATTAATAAAACAATCTGATAATTTCAAAACATCATATTTCCCATCATCAATTAACTTAGGATTATAAGAATATTCCTCAAAAGTATATTTGTTTCTTGCAAATAAATGATTTATTATATATCCATAATCATTTGATGAAACTCGTTTAAGATTATATCTTTTATTAATTCTGCTATATAACATATTTTCAAAATTTTTATATTTTTCAATATCCATATCATTAACTTTACTATAATCATTAGAAACTATAGAATTAACAGAATTTATAAAATCTTTAAACCCTAATTTTATTTCTTTTAGAAAATTATTAGTATTTAAACTTTCTATAATTTTATTTAATTTAAACCCTATATAGTATCTATATTTAATTTGATTTTTACCATACTTTTTTATTAATTCTTCTGTTATATCATCTATATGTTCTATAGCAATATCTCTTAAGTCTCCTGATATTTCATCTTTAAATTTATCATTCATAGTTACTATTGAACTTTCAGAACCTATAACCATTAAATGAACATCACTTGAATTATGTTTAGTAAATATTTCTTCTAGCATGTTATGAATATTAAATTTCTGATCATCTGATAAATACCCATAATTATAATCTTTTAAACTATAATAAGCAAAACATTCGTCCTTATAATTAATTATTAAATTATCAGAAATAAATTTAACTGGAAACTTCATTTTCAAAACCTCCTATATTTTTTAATATTCCAATCTCACAATTTAAAACAAAATTTTTTAATTTAATATCCCTGGACTTATTTGTAATTTTATTTCTAAAACAATATTTAATAAAAGCTATAAAAAATTTATAAGGTTTCTTACCATCAAAAGTTTTCTTAGACATAAACCAGGTAAACCCTACTGGAAAAACTACATATTTAAACAAATCATTTTTTATTAATGAAAAAGGGAATATATCAGAAAATATAATTAAAAAAAGAAAAGATAAAACTAAATATCCTATTTGTGTATAAGTAACTGGTACAGGCAATTCAACATCATAAATTTTATATAAAATACCTTCAATTCTCCATATATTTGTATAAGTTCTTATTCTCAAAATATCAACTCCTTTTATTTTATAGTTAATTTTATTTAATTTTAATAATTTCTTTTAACAATCTTATTTCTAACTCTTGTTTTTTTAATGTTCTCCAGAGAATTAAAATTAAAAAAAATTGATTAATTAAAAGAATCAACAAACCAATATTAACAATTTTTATCATAAATTCACCTTCTGTTCTATAGTAATCTGAAATCTTTATATTTTCCAAAAAGATTTATCATATCTCTTTTAGCTTCATCTAAAGAATTATATCTAAAGCTTCTATCTCCATAATAATTTATATAAAAAAATACTCCATTTTCTTCTTCAACTTCAACATAAGTCAAATCATTTTCTGGAATATTTTTAGATCTAAATTCACAAATCTTAATTCTCATAACTTCTCCTATTAATTTCATACAAATAATTATCAATAAAATCCTCACTAGGATATCCAAAATTATTTTGAGATTCTATGCCTTTTAATTTACTTCCTGAAAAAACTACTAATACTAACTCTAAAATTTTAAATTTAAGAAAAAATTTAATTGCTATATTTAAATAAAATCCATGAATTAATTATTTTTAAATTACAAAAAGAACTGATGATAATATTTAACTATCAGTTCTTAAAATTTCTTTTACTTATTCTACTGCTTCAATACATTTTAAAATTAAACTACTCCTTACTATATTGTAACCTTCACAACCACATGTCTTTTTCTCTTTATAAGGAATATCTACAACCAATCTACCATAAATATCTTTATACATTATAAACGGATATTTTCTACATATATATTCATCTACCCACTCACTACCTAAATTTCTAAAAGTTTTAAATGCTTCTATAAATTTCTTCACTCACTTTATCATAAGGAGAATTCTTGCATTCCTCTCTAACCATATCATTAAATATTTGAATTGCTTTATCATAGTTAATTGTATAAACTGATTCTGGATCATCACATCCATAATATTCTCTATAAACTTTATAAATTTTCATTTTATCCCCTCACTTTCAAATAATATTTAATATATTTCATCACTTCTCATATTTTTGTATTCATACATATCAAACAAATTATTACTATCAACCTCCCTGAAAGATACATATAAATTACCCAAGTCATTAAATGATACTTTATCTACATAAATTTCAAATATTCCTTTAGGATCAAACCCCTTATCGTATTCTATTTCTCCATTTTTTCGTTTTATAAATTCTCTATGATATCTTTCTGTTGTCATTTGAACTTCATAATATCCATTCTTTAAACTTACTATATCCCATCCCAATTTATTTAATATATCTATTACATTCATAAATGAAGCCTCCTTCAATATAATAACCAAAATAAAAAGGAGCATTACTTTTATTTAATAATGCCCCTTAATTACAAAATAAAAATGCCTATTATAAATTTAATAATAGCCACTTAATTAATAAATTTATTTAATTTTATTTTTCATTAAAAATACTATGCCACCTAAAGATGTAATTAAAAGCAATCCTAATAAAGCAACTAAACTACTATCTCCTGTATTAGGAATATCCTTTTTAATTCTTTCATTTTTAAGTTCCGCTTTTACTATTTGTCCACTTTCTGTTATTTCAAATTCTCCTACTTCTGTAGTCTTTTCATAGCCTTCTGGAGCTGCTGTTTCATAGAATTTATATTTACCATATTGAAGTTCAAATTTGTTCCCATCTTTACTTGATACAAACTCTATTACAGCACCTTTGTTAAAGCCTTCTATACACTCAATTTTTATATGAGCTCCATCTATAGCTTTACCTGTACTTACATCTATTTTACTGAATTCTAGAGTTCCTGTTATTCTTTCATTTTTTAATTCTGCCTTTACTATTTCACCATTCTCTTTTATTTCAAGCTCTCCTACTTCTGTTGTTTTTTCATATCCTTCTGGAGCCATTGTTTCATAGAATTTATATTTACCATATTGAAGTTCAAATTTGTTTCCTTCTTTACTTGATGTAAATTCTATTATTTCTCCTTTTTGGAAACCTTCTACACATTCTATTTTTATTTCTGCTCCATCTATTGCTTTTCCTGTAGTTACATCTGTTTTACTGAATTCTAGAGTTCCTGTTATTCTTTCATTTTTTAATTCTACTTTTACTACTTCATTTTCTTTTACTTCAAATATTCCTACTTCTTCATTTAAAACAAATCCTTCAGGAGCTATAGTTTCTTTAAACTCATATTTTCCTACTGGAAGTTTAAATCTATTATTTTCTTTACTTGATACAAATTCTAACTTAATATGATCATTGTTGTAATCTAATCCAGTAATAATAATATTGGCTCCATCAATAGCTTTACCTGTACTAACATCTATTTTACTAAAATCAACTTCTCCTTCTTTAACTTTGTTAGTAGCTGTTAACTCTATAAGTTCTCCATCTTCAGATATTTCAAAAGGAATAGATGTATTATTTAATATATATTCTTCTTTTGTTTTAATTTCTGTTGCTTGATACTTACCATAATTAAAGTCTTTTAAACTTATTTTTCCTTCTTCATTAGTTGTAAATGTCCATGTTTTACCTTTATCAAAACTATTTAAAGATTCTATTTTAAATTCAACATCTTTTAATGGCTTTTGAGTATCTTTATCAATTTTTAGCAATTCTATATCTCCTTTTATTCTTTTGTTTTCCATTTCTAATTCTATCTTTTGTCCATTTTCTTTAACCTCAAAAAATATTGGCTCTGAATTTAATACATAACCTTCTAAAGTTTTAATTTCTGTTGCCTGGTATTTACCGTAGTTAAATGTTTGTTTTATTTTTCCTTCTTCATTTGTTGTTAAATTCCAAGTTGTACCTTTATCAAATCCATTTAGAGCTTCAATTTTAAATTCTACTCCAGTTAATGGTTCTTTACTATCTGCATCTAATTTTATAAGCTCCATATCACCTTTTATTCTAGTATTTTCTACTTCTAAAGTGTGTACTTTACCTAAAAGTTCTATTTCTTCATACTTAGTATCTCTAGCAATAGTAAATTTAATAGGCTCAATTAAGTTATATCCTTCTGCTCCTTCTGTTTCTACTAAACTATAATCACCAGCTTTAAGATTTTGAGGGAATACTATTTCTCCATTATTATCTGTTTTAAATTCATTTTTAGTATACGGAATTATACCAAAGAATTCTTTAAACTTAATATCTTCCCCTGTAGCTTCATCAACAATTTTAAATTTAACATTTTTAATAGGTGTTTTAGTTTCTCCGTCTGTTTTAATTACTCTTATTTTCATCTCTACAGGCTCATTCTTAATGTGCTTTACAACTACTTTGCCATTCTCTGTAATAGAAATAGGATACTTATTAGTATTTAACCAATAATCATCACTTACAGACTTTTCTATAGCATAATAATCTCCACGTCTTAAATCTTTAGTGAAGGCAAATCCATCTTTATCTGTTGTTATTGTATCAACTACAGTTCCCTTTTCAATTCCAAATATATTTTCTGATATAATATCAAACTCTGCCCCTTCTACTGGCTTTTCTGCATTTTTAGAATCTAATTTAACTATTTGCACCTTACCTTTTATAACATCGTTGGTTATGTTATAAGTATAAGTTTTTTGATCTTCTCTTATTTGAATGTCCCATTCTTTATCATTTAGCTGATAACCTTCAGGAGCTTTTGTTTCTCTCATTTTATAATCGCCATAATTTATTAATCCACTTATAGCATAACCTTCTTCATTAGTTGTAATTTCTGTAATTAAAGTTTCTCCATCAAAGATACCAAAGACTGCTCCAGCTAGTTTAAGCCCTGCTATTTCACTATCTTCTTTGTGTATTTCTACTCTACCTTTAATCTTCATATTCTGATGAGTTACTTCTATAGTTTCTAAGTTCTGATTTATAGTTACTAAATGCTCTTGTCCATTTAATACGTACTTATTCGGAGCTTTCACTTCTTTTAGAATGTATTCTCCATAGGGATGCAATCTACTTGTTGCAGTGCCATCAACTCCTGTTATAAGTTTTTCTACTGATTGACCATTAGCTTTATTAACTAATTCAAACTCTGCCCCTTGTAATTTTTCTCCAGTTTCTTCATCAACTTTAACAACTCTAATTTGTCCCTTAATTATATTATTTGTATAATTAACAGTTTGAGTATCTCCACCATTAACTGTAACTTCTTTAATTTCACTATTTAAAATATGACTATTAAGAGTTTCTAATTCTTTAATGTAATATTTCCCCGCTACAACATCCGTAAACTCTAATCTACCATCTTGCCCTGTTACTACTTCTTTAATTTTATTTGTAGCTGTTGCATCTGTAAATAATCCAAATTTAACTCCAGGAAGTACATTACCTAAATCATCTGTTTTAGTTAATACAATTTTCCCTGTTCCATTAAATTTTATATTTATATTTGCATTTCCTCTAATTGGATCCATAAAATGTTTAACTAAATCTTGTTTTCCATCTGTACTATTATATCTAAGTGCTGCTGGTTTATTCAATGTAGTAGTTAGTTTAATATTTTTTTCCCCATTAAATCCATTAATAGCTCTTACCTTAAAACTTTCACCAACATTGAAATTATTTTTCTTATTACCATTAATATCTACAGACCAAACATTACTATCAGAAGGAAAAGTAAATATTCCATTTGCTCCAGTAGTATTTATTACTTCTGTTTCTTGATAACCATTAAATTGTTTTGCTTCAACTTTTCTTGGACTCGCTGAAAAATCTCTAAAAGGAACATTCTGATTTATCCCTTTTATTATAAGCTCTTGCAAATAAGGAACATTAGGATAACTTTTTTGTCCAAGCTGATCTGTTACAACCCATAAAGCAACTTGAGTATAATACCTAGCTTGTTCATTATTTACACCATACTGGCCTTGTAAATCTCCTATATTCACTGGATAACCATAATACAAAACAGATTTCACTCTATTATCTGCATATGGATTCCCACTAGAATAATTACTATTTACAGGAAAATCTGAATCCTTATTTAAACAATAATCTATTTCTCCATCAATAGTTATAGGAGGTGCTGTTACATCCCATCCATTACTTTGCACTAATGATATACCTACCCCACTATTACCAGTTGCAGCATAAGTTATAATCTCATTAATAGGTAGTAAATTAAACGATAATAAACTTACTATTATTAAACTCAACTTGTTTGCAAAACTGTTTTTCCTTCTTTCTATTTTTCTTTTAAAAAACTTTTTAAATTCAGATATTTTCACAATATCTCCTCCTTATATAAATTTATACTTTTTATAAAAAGCACTAAAAAAGAGACTTAGCATTTCACTAAATCTCCTATTTACTGCCTTTATTTTATTCATCATATGATACATATACGCCCATACTACAAAATCCATTCCCTAAATCATTAACAACAATACCAAACCTTGAATATTCCTCTGCTTTAACTCCATTAAGCAACCAAACATCTGAATATCCTAATTGATTACTCCACATCTGATCTGTACCTTGTAATTCAAAACCATTACTTTCTAATGATGAATCATATGTAAGCCCTAAACTTTGTCCATATGAAATTAATCTTTGTTTAACTTCTCCTACACTTGGATATACTGGCTTAGACTCTTCTACTGATGGCTCTGGATTAGGTACTGGAGTTGTATTTGTAGGTTCTTGAACTTTTACAGGCTCTGTATTTTGAGTTTTCTCTTCTACAACTTTAGATTCTGAATACTCTGCTTGGGTATCTACATTTGAATTATTGCTTACTTCATTAACTGTAGCATTACTTGAAGCCTCATTATTACTTGTCTCTTCAGAACTTGAATTATTTGAAGCTGTCTTATTTTCTTCCGCTTTATCTAATTCTTTTAATTTATTATCTATATTAACCTTTAAAGTATCCATAATTGATTTTACCTTATCATACTCTTTTTTATTTATCATATTCTCAACAGACTTTATTTTTTCTTCTGTTTCTTTCCTATCAACTTCAGATAATTTAGATATATCCATTTTCTTTAACTCTTCTAACTTTTTCTTAACTTCATCTTCTTTAGTTTTTTTATTTTCTTCTTTTTTTACTGTTTCGATCTCTCTTTTACTATCTTTTTTACCAAACAATCCAGTTTGATACACTACTCCACTCAATAATGAAATTACAAAAACCCCAGCTACTATTCCAACTATTATTCTATTCCTTTTTTGTCTCTTTGCTTTATCAAGATCCCTATGATCCTTTGTTCCCATTTGTTTATTTTTATCCTTTAAAATCATATAAAACACCCCTCTATTTTACATATTTTTAATTATTTCTTATTATATCACAACTTATATTTAATTTAACAATAATTTCATTATGAGTTAATCAATGGGGATTAACCCCATTAAATTAACTTCTCTCTTAATTTCTATATATTCTATTTTTACATTTAAATCTTTCCTAAATTCGTTAGCTTCTTTTAAAGCAATATTATAATCATCATAACAATTTTTAAATGTTATGCAATCAAATATAGAAACTATTATCTCATAACAATTCAAATATTTAATCAACAATATTCTCTTTTTCTTCATAATCTAAATATCTTTTTAAATATATTAACAAATAGATCTTTTACAAGATCAGGTATAAATACAAATCCTGCTGTTAATATTGCAACTACTACAAAACCAGCAAATTTAGAGAACTCTTTTTTTACTAAGTAATATACAGACATACATACTAAAACACCTAAAAATATAGGAGCAACATTACTTTGAATCAATTCGTAAATACCTTGTCCAAAATCCATATTATCTACACCTCCTAAAGTTTATCTATAACTAATTTATTATTTTCATTCATCACCTCAATTTCAAAGTAATTCATACTTTGAAATTGAGTCTCTGGATTTTTATAAACAACATTCAATGAAACTTTATAAGTTGAATTATCTTTTTTATTTATCATTAAATTCTCTAAGCCTAAAAACTCTAAATTCTTTTTTAGTTCTTTAACATCATTTTTCACATAATATGCTAACTCTTCATTACTACATTTAGGATATACTTTAAAAAACATATTTAAAAAATTATTTATACTATCTTTTTCTTCATTACTAACATTAACATCAGTATTTAATGCTTTTTTACTTTCAAATATACCTTTTTCAGGCTTAGTTGTTATCGTAGGATTTTGAATTATAATACAATTATTCTTATGATCCTTATGAACTATAATATAATAATTATCCTCTAACCATTTCTTATTTTTATCAGACATCTCTAATTCCTGATAAACAGTAAAAACAACTTTATAATTATTATTTTCTAAAGGCTCTTCTTTTTCTATGCTCCAAAAATCTACTCCATTAACCTTTGAACTTATCCCCTTCATATTTTCTATATTTCTTGCTGTAGAATTCACTATATCATCTAACATATATTTTTTTAAATCTTCTAATCTTTCTTTTCTCTTATTATCATCATTTGAAAAAGAAAAATAAGAATGAATAAACTTATTTGAAAATGTAGTAATTCCAATATCACTAAATTTTTTTACTTCTGTAGTAACTTCTTTATTTTCTTCAATAACTGGAGAATAAAAACTAACAGCTATATTTCTTATTCCAATAACTATCATTAAAATTAACAATATCCAAAAAACTACTACTAATACTTTTCTGAATTTTAAAGATGATATTTTCTTAATTTCTTTTTTCTTAATTTGAATCATCTCCTTAATTTTATTTTTAATTAATATTAACTAAATCCATATAGACTATCTTTAATAATTTCTTTATCAACATCTGAATAACTAGGCATTTGTTTTAAATAATTTATCATCTTCTCATAATGAGTGTCCTTTAAATTTGCTGCTGCTAAAAGATCCTCTAACATTTTTCCTTCCATCCCTGTAACTCTATCTATTATTTCAATAGTTTTTAAAGAATTACTTGTCTGTTTTAATAACCATCTGTAAGTTTCTTCAAAAGTTTTTGGTTCAGGTTTTATATACAAAGTAAGTTTTCCTGAATCTTCAATAAACTTACTCCAATTTCTCCATGTTTTCCATCTATGCTTATGTGTCAAATCATTAATATCTTTATTAACAAATCTGACATAATTATTTAAAATAGATTTTATTATATAAATAACATTTTCACTTCTTGCTAAAACAGAAGCACACTTTGTTGCATTTTCATTTCTAATTTGTATTTCATATCTATTCCAATCTCCAATTTCCTCAACTTCTACTTTCTGTTTAAATGCTTGTTCATAATTTTTTTCATAAAATCTAAATCTTATATCAGAAGTGGGCGACCCTATATATATTGTTGTTCCTACATTAACCCCATCTCCATTTTTTAATTTTTCAAATCCATAAGAATATTTAAATCTTGAAACTAATTCGCCAGATTTTATTTTCTTTAATAACTTAGGAATTTTAAAATATACTTTTGTATCATCAATAGAAACATCTAATCTACTAAAATTACAATCAGGATCTAATTCAAAACAATCTTTAAAAAAATCTTTCCACTTCCTTTTTTGAGTTTTTAAATAACAATCTAATTGCCTACACCCAGCACCTGTCATTTGAACATGAACACCCATTCCTTTACTATCATCTTCTCCATTATGAAGAACTAAAATATTATCAAACCTATAAGAACGTCTATAGTTAAAAAAGCCATAATCATTATCTATAAAAAAGCTAATATCAAGTTTTAAAATCTCTTTTATTACTTGTTCAACTTGAACATTTTTAAAAGTCACTCCAACATAGTCAATTAGTGCCTTCAGACACATTTCTTTTGGCGTTTGTACCCCCGTGTTACTTACTCGGGGGCTAAGGACTTCTTTCATACTGATTTCACCCCTTAAAATTAAGTTTCATCTAAGGCTGTCGCCTGGGGATTATTATCCCTATGCTCCGCCTGAAAAGTCCCTTTTCTACGGTCTAATAATCCCCCTACATCCTCAACTAAATTATAATTAGTATCTAGTAATGGAGAATAAAACTCCATAGGAAACTTGGACTCTCCCATTAAGTATATATAGCCTTCTCCTTTTTTCGTTCTTGGCAAAAATTCTTTTTCAACGTCTCCAAAAGTCATTTTATAACCTTCTTTAGACAAATTACCGACTGATACTCTTAAACCTAAATTATCTCTTATAGCTCCTGGAATAAATTCAGCGTCTGCTCTTTGAGTTGTTAAAATTAAAAATACTCCTGCCTGTCTACCTTTTAAAATAATCTGAAACATTCTATCCCTTAATTCTTCCTTTTTAGCTTTATCTAAAGTAACAGCAAAAGCTATAAATTCATCAAAAAATATAATATACGGCTCTAAATTATGCTCTAAAAAATTTGATCCTACTTTTCTGTTTTTTTCATCTCTCATTAAAATATAACGTCTATCCATTTCTTCAACTGCTAATCTTAATTGCATAAGGATTTTGTTTTTATCATAAAAAACATCATCAGGTAAAATTGATTCAAGAAAAGATAAATCTGACATTTTAGCATCTAATATTTTAACAGTAGTGGAAATAGGGTCGCCCACTTCATTCTTTAAATTAAGAAATGATCTTACTAAATAAAATAAAAAATAAGACTTCCCCCCTCCAGTTCCTCCAGTAATTAAACAATGTGGTACTTTAGTTATATCCCACATTAAATTATTCATTAGTGGTATTATGGTATTTAAATTACATTCTTCATTTTTCTCATTAAAAATAATTCTTTTATCATCAGAAATAACTTGAAGCAAATAAATAACTTCCGAATTTTTAATTGTTTTATCTATCAATTCAGCATTATACATTCCTTCAAGTAGTTTTTCTAATTCCAAATATTTTAATTGAAATCTACTTCCATCAAGCCCTATTATTACCTTAATCACACCATTCTTATATGAATAATAAAATTTAGGAAAATACGTATACTTAACTCTACTTTTGCCATTTGAACTTCTAATGATTTCAGAAGAATAAAAATTATTATTCAAAATTAAGTTACATAACTTTTTCTTATTATCTAAGTTATAAAAGAATTCCTTAAAAATAATCTTTAAAATAACAAGTATAGCAATAGAAAGAGTTAAAGATGTAAAAATATAAATAAGCATTTCTTTCATATTACTTTCTAGCTGTAAATAAAAATTATTTATAGTTTCAAATCTAACTTTTAAAAATAAGAAAAGTAAGGCGGTAAATAATAATGTACCGCCACACAAAAACAGATCTAAAGTAGTATTTTTGTGATATACTTTAATCCTTACACCCTTATGCTTAAACATTACTTGCTTCCAGCTGTAATTGGGAATATTTCATCTGCTGTAATCTTATATCTTACGGAAGCAAAATTACCACTTGTCATAGCAGAAGTAGATATTAACACACCTTTTAAACCAACTTTAGACATAAAATTAAAATCTTTAAGTTCTCCTTTATCATTAACTTTTACATTTATTACAACTTCTCCACCTTGTACTGACGAAGCTAATTTATAATCTGCTGATACTACCTCATCAGTCTTTTTACCATCTTCATAATTAAATTTATCTTCTTTTCCTAAAAACATTAAGTCTCCAAAAGTTTGATTCATATCTGGCACTATGCCTTTTAAATTAGCCATTTTTTTAATCCTCCATTTTTCTTTATTTTTTAATTTAATAATTTATTTTTATATATATAACTAACCACACAAGAATGTACATCATTAAACATTCCTGATTTTCTTTTATCATTATCATCAACTAAATAAAATTTATCCTTTGACATTCTAATTTTTTCTTTTCTATTTTTTATCTTAAAAACATATTCATCAAAACTAATTCTTTTTATTTTTATATCAATAACTTTCATTTAATCACCTAATTTTTTACACTTCACATCAAATAAAAATTAACTCTAAATCACAATTATTCATTCTATTAAAATAAACAATTCAGCTTCTACCGCCTTACACCGATAGGAACCATTCGACAAGCTCATGAACCCAATCGGTTCCAGTTGGTCCACAAAAAAGAAACTCCTCTACTTCCAGGCTTACTAACTGCCTCATAAGTTCCAACGCAATACTGCTAAAACTTCACAGAAATTGGACTATAGCCACAACTGATAAGTTCTTCCAGGATTCAAGCGATATTGCCTACAACAAAACTACAACCTCCTTATAATAAATTAGCAATATCCTTTACTCATAGACTGCGTGATGTTAACGGATTTACACGCTTCCCTTTATATTTAATTTTTATTTTTAAGTATCTATAAAATAAATACCCTACATGATTTACACATTTTTAAACGTGTAAATCCTAACAATATTCATTCATATACTTAACACTTTTTTATGTCCCTTCTTAAAGTCTCTAAATTCGTTATAACTGATCTTATGCATTTTCATAATTTGACGATCTGACCAGCCAATCTTTTTTAATTTTAGATATTTCCTATACGTTAATATCATTTTAACCATCTCCATTTTAACCTTTAAATCCTACTAACAAATTCATACTTTCAGTTCCTAAATTAACAATTTTTGATAATATTTTTATAAATATATTAACAGTTTTTTTTAACTCTATATTTTCTCTTTCTAATCTTTTTCTTTCCAGTGGAGATAAAGGATTATATTCTTTCAACCCTTCTACTTTAACTATTTCTTCCAAACAATAACAAGGTCTCTTAAAATTAGGATTTCTTGTTATTATACCTTCTTCTTCATACTTTATTATGGCTCTTACAGTAACTCCCCATCTTTCTGCTAAATCATTTCTACTAAATAATGTTCTTTCCATATCCCCTCCTGTTTACTTTAAGACACTTTATCATTAAAAAAAATACTCATAGCTTTATCAGTATTAATTTCTAAAAAACTTATTAATAACAATATTTCTTTTCTTGTAAACTCACTTTTTCCTTTTAATTTTCTATAAATTGCAGATTTACTTATATTTAATAATCCTGCAATATCACTAATACTTTTACCTTTTAAAACAAATTGTGCTTTTAACATATTTATGTCCATTTATATACCTCCTTACAGTGTCTTTAAAGATACCTTTATTATATATTTCATTTAAAAAACTGTCAACACATAAAAGACACTTTTTGAATAAAAATTTTAAATAAGTTGCATAAAAGACACCATATGTGTTAATATTATTTATAGAAGGAGGTTAATTATGCAAGTTAAAGATATTATTCATAAAAGGCGTAAAGAATTAAATTTAACTTATGAACAGCTCGGAAATTTAGCTGGTGTAGGTAAAAGTACTGTTAGAAAATGGGAAACCGGAATGATTGAAAATATGAAAAGAGATAACATAGTCGCTCTGGCTAAAGCATTAAAAATTTCACCAGCTACACTAATGGGTTGGGAAACTATAGACGAAGAAAAAATAGAAGATAAACTTACTTTATCAGATGAAGAATATTTATTATTAAACTTTTTTAAAAAAGTAGATCCTAAAGATAAAAATAAAATACTTGATTATGCTAAATTACTATCATTACAAGATAAATACATTCAAAGTAATGATATACATACATATGGAAAGTATTGAAGATAATATTATCAACTCAAATATTAATGATAATATAACAATACTAATAGATAAAGAATAAATAAAATGAGTAACTTAAAAATTTAAAGCATTAATAAGTATTTTAATATATTTATATCTACATTATTTAATTTAAATTTATTATAAACAAATCTTATAAAATGCATAAAAATACTAACAGTAAAAATTATAACCTCATAAATGGAGTTATGATATATCATAACTCCAAAATATTTATATCTACAATAAAAATTTTAAAAGGAGTGATTTTATGGACTATAATATTACTTACAGACAAAAAGATAAAGGTTGGCAATTTATAATATCATATAAATTAAATGGAAAATGGAAACAAAAAAGTAAACAAGGCTTCAAAACAAAAAAAGAAGCAAAACCATTTGCAGAAAAAATGCTAAAAGAAATAAAAAAATCTTATACAAATAACAATAATAAACTTACTATAAATACTTCTTTAACTCTTTCTGAATTAAATAAAAACTTTATTGATCATATTAAATTATATGCAGAATTTAATACATTAAAAGGCTATATAACAGCACAATCATCATTTGAAGATTTAAACAACTATAAAGTTAATAATATAAAAACTTTAAATATTCAAAAATGTGTTGATAATTTAATTAAAAAAGGTCTTAATCCAGATACTATAAAAACTTATATAAGAAGAATGTCATTAGAATTTAAATATTATATAGAAACTTATAACTCAACTTATATAAATCCGATAAAAAAAATTAAAATCCCTAAAAATAAAGAAAATAATATAAAAAAAGCATTATCAAAAAAAGAGCTAGATACATTACTAGAAAACATAAAAGATAATAAATTTTTTATAGTAGCTTATATAGCTGCCAATACTGGATTAAGATGTGGAGAAATATTAGGACTAACATGGACTGATATTGATGAAAAAAATTTATGTATAATAATAAATAAACAATGGAAACTATTAAAAAATGGAGTTAATGGATTTGGGAATTTAAAAACAAAAAATTCTAACAGAATTGTACCAGTAAACAAAGTTTTTATTAAAACTTTAAAAAATTACAAATCTTTCAATTCAATATCCCTAGATAATAGAATAGCTCCATTTAATAAATCTTCTATAGATAAATATTTAAATCCAGTATTAAGAAAACAAGCCAATATATCTATACATGAATTACGACATACTTACGCAACTTTACTAATTAAAAATAATGTTGATTTTAAAACTGTAGCTAAAATATTAGGACATGAAGTAAAACAAACACTCTCTACTTATTCTCATGTTACAGATGATATGATGAACTTTGCTAAAGAAACTATTTCTAAAATTTTTTAAAATAATTTTTGACGATTTTTTTGACGAAATGCTCTAGTTCCTTTTAAATAGCCATTTATCTAAATAAGTAACTATCTTGATTCATAATACTAATATAAACCTTATCTCCATAGGTATTATAAATATAATCTATTATTTTCTTAGAATCAAATAAAAGTCCTGGTAACATAAGATGTCTTATTATTACTCCACTTTGTACTATTCCATTTTCATCAAACTTAACCTCTCCAACTTGATTTACCATTTCATCTATGGCTTCCTTTGCATATTTAAAATAATCCTTAGCTTTTGAATATTTACTTGAATATTTAGTATCGAAATACTTCATATCTGGTAAATATACATCTATGTATCCTTTTAATAATTTTATTGTTTCTACTTTCTCATATCCACTACTATTATAAATAATAGGAAGTTTTAATCCATTACTCTTAGCTATTTTTATAGCTTCAATTATTTGAGCAACATAATGAGTTGGAGTAACTAAATTTATATTTAGTGCCCCTTTTTCTTGAAGTTCAATAAATATTTCTGCTAATCTTTCTATATATATTTCTTTTCCCCATTCACATTGACTTATATTGTAATTTTGACAAAATACACATTTTAATGTGCAATGAGAAAAAAATACTGTTCCAGAGCCTATATCTCCTGATATACATGGTTCTTCCCAATAATGAAGGGCAGCCCTAGCCACCCTTATTTTATCTCCTGCTCCACAAAAGCCTCTTTTACCATTTAATCTATTTGCGCCACAATTTCTTGGGCATAACTTACAACTTTCCAACAATTCCATTTTTCATCACTCCAGATTTCTTCAAAACTTTTCATAACCCTATTTATTTTTTACCTTTTAAATCATTAATAATATCACGTAGTTCTGCTGCTCTTTCAAATTGTAAGTTCTTAGCTGCTTCCATCATTTCTTCTGTATATTTCTTAATTAATTTCTTCTTATCTTTTTCTGAAACTTCCTTAATATTTTCAGTACTATATTCCACTTTTTCTTCAGCTACCTTAGTTGCCTCAATTACTTCTCTTACATCTTTAATAATGGTTTGAGGTGTAATTCCATTTCTCTCATTATATTCGATCTGAATTTTTCTTCTTCTTTCAGTCTCTTTTATAGCTTTATCCATGGACTTAGTAATTGTATCGGCATACATTATTACTCTACTTTCAGAATTTCTGGCTGCTCTACCTATTGTTTGAACTAAGGATGTTTCTGAACGTAAGAATCCTTCTTTATCTGCATCTAAAATTGCAACTAATGCTACTTCTGGTATATCTAATCCTTCTCTAAGTAAGTTTATACCTACTAATACATCAAATTCACCTAGTCTTAAATCTCTTATAGTCTTCATTCTTTCTATAGTTTCTATATCTGAATGCATATAAGTAGTTTTTATTCCTAAATCCTTTAAATACTTAGTTAAATCTTCTGCCATTCTCTTAGTCAAAGTAGTAATAAGAGTTCTAAAGCCTTTTTCTGTAGTTTTCTTAATTTCAGCATATAAATCATCTATTTGACCTTTTACTGGTCTTATTTCTATAACTGGATCTAATAATCCTGTTGGTCTTATAACTTGCTCTGCTATATTAGTTGAATTATCTAACTCATATTGTGCTGGTGTAGCACTAACAAAGACTACTTGATTCATTTTTTTCTCAAATTCAGAAAACTTTAATGGCCTGTTATCATAAGCACAAGGTAATCTAAATCCATAATCAACTAAAGTATTCTTTCTTGATCTATCTCCAGCATACATTGCTCTACATTGTGGTAATGTAACATGACTTTCATCTATAAACATTAAAAAGTCATCTGGAAAATAATCTAATAATGTTTGTGGCGGTGTTCCAGGTGCTCTTCCATCTAAAATCCTTGAATAGTTTTCTATTCCACTACAATATCCCATTTCTCTTATCATTTCTATATCAAAGTTAGTTCTTTGTCTTAATCTTTGAGCTTCTAATAACTTTTCTTGACTATTAAGTTCCTTAAGCCTATCTTCAAGTTCATCTTCTATTTGCTTTATAGCCTTCTCTAAAACCTCATGAGATGTAGCAAAGTGAGATGCAGGTGAAATAGAAACATGATTTCTCTCTCCTAATATATTTCCAGTTAATACATCAAATTCTCTTATTCTTTCTATTTCATCTCCAAAAAACTCTACTCTTATTCCTTTATTAGAATAAGATGCAGGAATTATATCTAAAGAATCTCCTCTTACTCTAAAGCTTCCTCTAGCAAAATCAATATCATTTCTTTCATATTGAATTTCTATAAGTTTTCTAATAATCTCATCTCTATCTTTTATCATTCCAGGCCTTAAAGAAATAGTTAATTTTCTATATTCTTCTGGATTACCTAATCCATAAATACAGGAAACTGAAGCAACGATTATAACATCTCTTCTTTCTAATAAAGCTGATGTTGCAGAGTGTCTTAACTTATCAATTTCATCATTTATAGATGCATCTTTTTCTATAAATGTATCTGTTTGCGGTACGTAGGCTTCTGGTTGATAGTAATCATAATAAGATACAAAATACTCTACAATATTATTCGGAAAAAATTCTTTAAATTCTGAACATAATTGAGCTGCTAATGTTTTATTATGAGCTAATACTAATGTAGGCTTTTGAACTCTTTCGATAATATTTGCCATGGTATAAGTTTTCCCTGAACCAGTTACACCTAATAGAGTTTGACATCTATCACCATTATTAATTGAATTAACTAAGCTTTCTATAGCTTGAGGCTGATCCCCAGTTGGTTTAAATTTTGATTCTATTTTAAACTCCGGCATTTTTTCTACTATTACTTTATTTTGTAAAGTAATATCTCCTTTCTATATAAACATGTTTCTCCTTCTAATAAATAGATTATACCTATAATTATATCTTATTACAAAAGTAAATTAATCACTTTTTATAAGTAACATAAATTAAAGTTCACCTAAAATATGAAGTTATAGAAAAATATAAAACAATAGTAAAAAAGGAGATGTTATACCATCCCCAAATCAGTAATATAATTAATTTTTAATTGTCTAAATTTTTTAAAATACATTATTTCATCCATATCATGAGTTATTATAATAGCACTTTTATTTTCTAACTTACTTATTACAAAATCCATGACTTTAATCTTAGTCTCTTTATCCAATCCTTTAAAGGGTTCATCCATTATAAGCAAATCAAAGTCATATAATAATGCTCTAATTATAGCTATCCTTCTCTTCATACCTCCACTTAATTCTCTTACTCTTTTATGCATACAATCCTTTAAATCTAGTAACTCTAAAGATTTTTCAATTTCTAAATTACTTATATTTTCACATACTAATTTTATATTCAATAAAACACTTAAATTTTCACATAAACTATCTTCTTGAAATACAACACTAATTTTTTTATTATTTATTCCTATAACTTTTCCATCATCAGCTTGTACTAATCCCATTAATATTTTTATCAAAGTTGTTTTTCCTACTCCAGAAGCCCCCATTATAAATGATATAGTTTTATCTTTAAAAGTATAATTAAAATTATTTAACACAACTTTATCATTATATCTTTTTTTTAGATTTTCAATTACTATATCCATTTAACTTATCTCCAATCTTTTCAGTAATAAGTCTATTAACTTTAAAAAACTTTTTTGAAAGCAAATACTTATTAAAATAATAACAATAGTCCATGCAAATAAATCAGGAGTATTTAGATATATTTTAGCTGTGTATAACTTTTCACCAATGGAGTTAGCTGGCATACCTATTACTTCTGCTGCTATTCCTGACTTCCAGCATAACCCTAAAGAAATGCTACAGGAAGCTCTTAAATAAGGTGCTACTTCTGATAAATATATATATCTTATTTTTTTAACCCTACTAACCTTAAATACCTTTGCCATATCTTCTAATTCTCTTGGGATATTATTTATTCCATCTAGCACATTTCTATAAACAACAGGTAGTACCATCAAAAAAGATATAAGAATAGATAAATTTTTTGATGAAATCCATATAAGACATAATATTACAAAAGATGCTACTGGAATAGCTTGTATTGTAAGTATTAATGGTTCAATAAGTATTTTAAAATTCTTTTTATTTGATGCTATTATTGCTGTTATTATTCCTATTATAAAAGCTAACATAAATCCTGTTGTTATCTTTGCAAAAGAATAAAATATAGATTTCCAAAATTCTACTTCTATAGATAACTCCAAAATCCTTTTTAAAGTGGCAAAAGGCGTTACTAAAAGTATTTCTTGGTCAATTATCATACTGACAATTTGCCATACTATAAGCCAAAAAACTATTGCTAATATATGAGCTTTATTAATTTTCTTGAATGTAGTAGAAAGCTTCATCTGGTATCTTTCCTCCTACAGACTTTGGATTAGCATCATAAAGTATTTCTAAATACCCACTTAGCTTTTCCTTCATATCTTCGCCATCTATTAATACTATATTACAATAAGGTACTGCTTTTTTAGCTATTTCCGCTGTAACTATTCCATTTTCTTCTATTAATTTAGCTGCTTCATCTAAGTTATTATTTGTAAAATCAACTGATTTTTTATACTCTTCTAAGAAACTAGAAACCTTCTGTGGATATTTTTCAACAAACTCTTTTCTTGCAACTACTACTCCTGTAATTAATGTACTTCCATTATTATTATCTAAGGCTTCCCACTCTTTTGTTAAATCTAAAGCTACTCTTAAATTTTTATTTTTGCTTAAAGCTGTTGTAACAAATGGTTGAGGTAATACAGCTATTCCATTCTCATCATTTAATAAAGCTGCTAAGCACTCTGTATGTTCTGATTTATACTCCACTGTTACATCACTGTTAGGATCTATGCCCTTTTGTTCTAAAATATAATTAAAGCTATATTCAGGAATTGCTCCCTTTCCACTAGAGTAAATTGTTTTTCCTTTTAAATCTTCAATACTATTTATAGAATTTCCATTTTCGATTACATATAAAACTCCTAATGTGTTAATAGCTAATGTTACAACTTCCCCATTAGTATTATTATATAAAACTGATGCTAAGTTTGCTGGAACAGCAGCAATATCTATTTCTTTATTAACTATTTTAGGTGTAATTTCATCTACAGAATTTGCTATAGTAAATTCATAGCTTTTTTCCTCCTTACTATTTTCATCGCTAATCATTTTAACTAATCCCATTCCTGTTGGTCCTTTTAAAGCAGTTACCTTAGCCACTACGCTGGCTTCTTCTTTTGCATCATCTTTTTTTACATTTGAACTACATCCAGCTAATGAACTTATCATTAATGCTATTAATAAAAATAATGTTAGTTTCTTTTTCATAAAATACATCTCCTTATGCTTAGTGTTAGTGTAAAGTTTTTACACTACTTTTTTTCTATTTTTCTTTATATATCAAG
>ERZ857882.1011-NODE-1011-length-34149-cov-3.783510_pt1 | contig 34149 bp, 26 predicted proteins | sample MGYA00519697_ERZ857882 | MGnify/ENA primary metagenome ERZ857882 (study PRJEB31778, sample SAMEA3449373) | human gut metagenome | biome: human gut; feature: human-associated habitat; material: faeces | place: United Kingdom | collected 2010/2012 ...
CTTTTGCAGCAGCTCGGTCTGCTTGCCGACCGCATGAGCGTCAATATCGAGCTGCCGTCAAACGACAGTCTAAAGCGCCTTGCGCCGCAGAAATCGAAGGAAAACATCCTGCTGCCTATGTCGCGCATTCGCGACGGCATCAAGGAAAACGCGCACGATCTCATACGGTACAAAAGTGCGCCGCGCTTCGTACCGGGTGGGCAGTCAACGCAAATGATCAGCGGCGCAACCCCGGAAAACGACCGACGTATTTTGCAGCTGAGCGAAGGACTTTACCACAAGTATTCTTTAAAACGCGTGTTTTACTCTGCGTATATACCGGTCGTGCAGGACAGAAATCTGCCCGCGCTCGACACCGCGCCGCCGCTTCTGCGCGAGCACAGGCTCTATCAGGCCGATTGGCTTTTGCGGTTTTACGGCTTCACGGCGGACGAATTATTGAGCGAAAAAACGCCCGACCTCGACCCTATGTTAGACCCGAAGTGCAGTTGGGCGGTGCGCCACCCGGAGGAATTCCCCGTGGAGGTGAACCGCGCGCCGTATGAGAAATTATTGCGCGTGCCGGGCATCGGCGTGGTGAGTGCAAAGCGCATCATCCGCGCCAGACGGCAAGCAAAGCTCGACCACGAGGGGCTGAAAAAGCTCGGTGTCGTCTTAAAGCGTGCTTCGCATTTTATCACCTGCAACGGCAAAATGCAGTGCCGTTTGCGCACAGACGAACCGGCGGTTTTGGCGGGCATTCTGCGCGACCGCGGGCTGCCGCAAGGCGGCATACAGCCCGAAATTCCCGAGCAGCTTTCATTATTCAACCCCACAAAGGAGGACGCGGTAAAATGTCTGACCGGACAACTGTAATGTATTACTACGACGGCACATATAACGGCTTTCTTTCCTGTGTGTTCGAGAGCTTTGCGGAAAAAGAAACACCTGCCGCGATTTTGCCCGTTGATGAAGCCGACCAGACGTGTTTATTCGGCGCGAAGTATATCGAGACCGACCTGCGTCGTGCCGAGCGTGTGCGCGTGTCGATTCCGAAGAAAATGGGCATGGAGGCGCAGGATCTTTTGGAGCGCGCGTTTTTTACCTGTATGCCCGAAAAGGAACTGCGTATGCTGGAATTCATGCGGTTGGGGTACAAGGTCGGGCGCGGCGTGTGCGGGCGACTGACCGAGCCTGCCGTCGATAAGATCACGAAAGCGGTGCAGTTCCTTGAGCGGGAAGCGCACTTGTATCTCGGTTTTCTGCGCTTTGCGGAGTACGGCGACGTTCTTATCGCGCAGATTGAGCCGAAAAACAGCGTTTTACCCATTATCGCGCCGCATTTTATCAACCGTTTTTCCGGTGAAGATTTCATGATCTTCGACCGCACGCATAAGCTTGCTTTATTATATAAAGACGGCGCGACGGAATTTTTGCAGGCAGAGCACATCGAGCTGCCGCCGGAATCGCCGGAGGAGGAGAAATTCCGCGCCATGTGGCGCACGTTCTACGACACCGTGGGCATTGAGGGCAGACGGAACGACCTGTGCCGCCGCACCCACATGCCAAAGCGCTACTGGAACCGTATGACGGAGATGCGGGATAAGGTTTGAGATAAAATGAGAATGAAAAAAGGACAGCTTCCCCGGAAGCTGTCCTTTTGAAGTTTTACTAAAATTACGTTCGCGGGGTTTGGCAGACGATGTCTACCAAAAGGCGGCCGTCGGGGAGAAAGCTGACGCCGAGTGACGCGTCGCAATTTTCGGACACCGACCAGTATTCGTTGTAGACCTCGCCGGAACCGACGGCGTCGGTGCTCAGGCGGTCGAGGTGCGTGGAGATGCGGTTTTCAAGGCCGGGGTAGGTGGTTGGCTCGCCGTACTGCGCGGTGAGGGTGTTGAGGAGCTTTTCGGGCAGCTTGCAGTCCGCATCGGTCGGGTTTTCGACGACTAGGATCCTGCGGTAGCCGTAAAGCGTATCTGTGTTGAGATCGAAAAGCAGGTAGACCGAAAAATCACGGTTTTCGAGCGTTTCGGTCCGGTCTAAAACGTAGGCGTTGGCATAAAGGTCGTCTTCCTTGTAGGTGAGGTTTTCCGCATCGAGCGCTGCGAGCACTTCGCTTTTCGTTTCGCCGAACATGGCGGGATAATCGAGTGATTTTGCGCCTTTTCCCGCCGAGCAGGCGGTGAATCCGAGCAGAAGCAGGAGCAACAGAAAAACGGGGAATGCGCGGTTTGCGGCATAGTACGCAAAATGAGAAAGCGAGCGTTTTTTCATGGTATGACCTCCTGTTCAGAACGATGTTTTTTATCTTGAATATAGGAAAAGTGCGGAGAAAAATCAATCGTCAAAGAAGATAAAAACGAGGGGCGTTTGTTAGGTGAAATGACGGGCTGCGGTGAACGTGCGTCAATCCCCAAGCGTAATAAACTGCGTATGCTCCGGCAGGTTTTGAACTTCGGTTTTCAAAAACGCCGGTCTTAAATCGATATACGGCAGCTCTTCAAACGGGAACCACGCGAAGTGGACGCTCGGTTCATTCGGGCTGTCGAAACGGTCGCCGCGGGTGATGAGATCGGTGCCGGAAGCGTTTACGGTGAAGTAGGTGCAAAGCTCGTGGTAACGCTGCTTTTTGCCTGTAGGGGTGAAGAAGCTTTGGGCAATCCACACGGCGCGCTCCGGCGCGACGGTGACACCCAGCTCTTCTTTTAACTCGCGCGTGAGGGCGTCCTCGGCCTTTTCACGCATGGTGACGCGGCCGCCGGGGAGGTAGTAGTGCTCTGTGCTGTCGTCTTTTGTGACGAGCAGCTTGCCGTTCTGCACGATGATGGCGGCGGTGCGGAAGTTGAACACGCCTTTATCCGTGGAGAATGAGATGTTCGGGTTATACGAGGCAAATTCCTTTGCGAGCCTTACGGAGCGCGACGATGTTCTCGTTCGCGCGGGATTTATCGAATGTGCGGCAGCTTTCGCGCATGCGGCGCAGACGCTCTTTATGCTCGATGAGTGAGGACACGACGGCGGAGAAATTCTCCTTTGTGATGCGCACGCCCATATCGTGCGTTTGCAGGAAGTTGGCGTTATCTTCCTCCTGACCGGGAATGGCGTCGAACACGGCGAGCGGCAGGTTGCATGCGAGCGCTTCCGAGACGGTGAGGCCGCCCGGCTTTGTGATGATGAGGTCGGACGCGTGCATAAAGCGCTCTACTTCCGTTGTGAACTGGATAAGCTTTGTCTTTTTCGACGAGTTCGGAATTTCGCTTTCAAAGAGCTTATAGAGCTTTTTGTTATTGCCCGTGATGATGATGATCTGTAAATCGAGCGGGGAGGAGCACAGGCCGCGGTAGAGGTCTACGATGTTGGAGACGCCCATGCTGCCGGCCATGAAGAGCACGGTGGGCACTTCCGGCTCGAGGTCCATTTCGGTGAGGAGCTTCGCCTGGTCTTCCTTGTCGAAGAAGACGTCGTGCACCGGGATACCGTAGGGGTAGATATGCTCTTTCGGAATGCCGAGACGGCGCAGGTCGTTCACCATGTCGTCGCAGGCAACGACGTAGGCATCGACATTCGGGGCAATCCACGCCTTGTGCACGCCGTAGTCTGTCATGAGGCAGATGAGCGGGCAGGTGATGCGGCGGCGCTCCTTTAAACCGGAGATCATCTCTGTTGCGAACGGGTGCACGCTGATGATGACGTCCGGCGCGACCTCCGCTAAACGCGGATAGAGCTGGAGCGCCAGAAGCTCCGTTGTGCGGGGAACGAAATCCGCAAGGGGATTATCTTTATTTGTCGTTTTGTAGAGGCGGCCGAAGAGAGACGGGGTCTTCTTTGCCATAAAGAGGTAGCTGTCGCAAATGGTTTTGTCGAGCAGCTTGCCGATGCTTTTTAAGAAGTCCATTTGAATGACTTCGTGGGTGGTGGTTTCGCGTATGTATTTTTCAAGTGCCGCAGCCGCGCGCAGGTGGCCGCCGCCGGTAGCACAGGTGAGAATCAAAATGCGCATGATACCGCTCCTTTTCAATAGCCTTTTCATCGGGTGTGTCTGAAAAATCAAAACTTATTTTCAGATACCCCCTGTCCTTTGCTCCAGTTTATCACATTTTTTTGTGAATTTCCATATATTGTGCGGAAATTAAGAAATCAAATCCGAAAAAAGAGTGAAATTTGCGGAAAATTTGCATTTTTCTGGAGACTTTTTTGCGGCTTTGCGGTATACTTAAAGTAAACGGAGAACCTACATGCGTTCAAAAACTTTTAAGACATATTTAAACGTATGTCTTTACAAGAAAAGATGCGGCAGGTATAATATTCTCAGCCGGTATTTTGCCGGCGAAAAGGAGAGAATATCTGCAAAAAGTAAGTCGGTACGATACAGAAAAGCGGCTGTGAGAAGCTGCCGGGATTTTCAGAAAGGCGATCTCATGTATAGACATAAAACGAAAAAATATCGCGCGGCGGCGGTCGGCGCAGTTTTGGCGGCTGTCTTGATGCTGGGCTTTGCAGGCTGCGATAAGCTGCCGACGTCTTCCGACTCTGCAGCGACGGCGGCGCCGACGCCTACCCCGGAGCCGGAAGACCTGACCGTGTTTGCGGAAGGTACCACGATGGACGGCATCGACATTTCCGGCATGAAGCTCGCGGAAGCCGAAAAGGTGTGCAGAGCAGCGGCGTTAAAGCCGTATGCGAATATCAACGTCACGGTGAAAAGCGGCGACACCGAAATGACCGCAAAGGGCAGCGAGCTGACCGTTGTGGATACGCTGGATATTACGCTGACGCGGCTTTTGAAATCGAGAAAAGCGGGCGACTACGAAATGACGTACTGCCTGACGCTCAAGAATTTTGGAAATGAATTAAAGCAAAGACTCGGCGATTTCGTCGTGCAGGCTAAGGACGCGACCGTGGGCTCTTATGACTTTGACGCGGGCGACTTTGTGTTTGAGGACGCCGTGAACGGCAAAAAGCTGGACGTTTACGGAACGCTTGCCGCCGTGAAGGCGCAGTTCCTTAAGAAGACGAGCGGCGAAGTGGAGGCTGCTTTGCAGGAGACCGCGGCGAAAGTGACCGTGGACGACCTGAGAAAAGATTTCGGCATGATTTCCTCGTTTGAGACGGTCTCGACGAATACGGAAAACGGCAACCACAACATGGGTCTGGCGCTTTCCCGCGTGAACGGCACGGTTTTGAACCCGGGCGACACATTCTCTTATGAAAACATCGTGGGCGATTCCACAAACGCTTCCACGGGCTTTTTGCCGGCGGGCGGCCTTTCCGGCGGCGCACTGGTGCAGATGTACGGCGGCGGCATTTGTCAGGCTTCTTCAACGATCTACGGCGCTGCGCTGCGTGCGGGCATGACAATCACGCTGCGCGACTGCCACTCTTCACCGTCTACGTACGTGCCGATCGGTCTGGACGCGACGGTGAGTTACGGCGAGATCGACTTCCAGTTCCGAAATGATCTTGACACCCCGGTGTACATTATGAGTTGGATGGACGGTGTGACGCTGCATGTGCAGTTCTACGGTAAGCACCCGAAAGAGTGGGACACGATCAATGTGTATTCCCAGACGACGAGCGAGATCCCGCCGCTGAGCACTGTGAAATACGTGGTGGACCAGAACCTTAAAAAGGGCGAAAAGGTGCTTTCCACAAGCGGCAACTGGGGCTATGAGGCGAGCGCTTGGCGCGACTTTGTGAAGGACGGAGAGGTCATCCGCACCGAGACGCTGCCTTCCTCCTACTACGGCCCAAGCGGCACCATTTACCGCATCGGCCCGGGCACGGAGACGTCTTCCCCGAGCCCGACACCTACGGCAACCCCAACGGCAGCGCCCACTGCGACCCCTGCGCCGACGGCTGCCCCGACTGCGGCGCCTACGCCGGAGCCGACCCCTACGCCGCCCGCAGAACCGACGGCGGCTCCCACAGAGGAGCCCACACCGGAGCCTGTGACGGCGGCCGAAACCGGCGAATGAGAATAAAAACAGTTTCCCCCTGCTCTTTTTTCGGCAGGGGGAATTTGTGCAAGTGAATATAATTGTGTCACCTCCGGTGACACTTGAGAGGAGCTTATTTGTGAGCATAAAAATAGACGGAATGGTGCGCGTAGCGGCGGCTACACCGCACGTGAAGGTGGCGGACTGCCCGTACAACAAAAACGAGATGGCGAAGATGATCCGCGAGGCGGCCGCAAACGGCGCTTCGGTCATCGCGTTCCCGGAGCTTGCGATGACGGGCTACACCTGCGGCGACCTGTTTAAGGACAGAAAGCTGATGGAAAGCGCGAAGGCGTGCCTGTTTGACCTCATCGAAGAGACGGAAGACCTCGATATTCTGTGTGCGGTGGGTATGCCGATCCCGTCCGGCGGGGCGCTGTATAACTGCGCGGCGGTGTTCAGTCGCGGCGTTTTGCTGGGCCTGCCGGCAAAGCAGCATATTCCGAATTACTCCGAATTTTACGAGCTGCGCCATTTTTCCCCCGCGCCGGAAAGCGGCATGCTGCGCTATGCGGGCGACTGGTACGGCTGCCGTGACGTGGTGTTTGAGCTTGCGCCGGACGTGACCGTGGGCGTGGAGATCTGCGAGGATGTTTGGGTGGCAGACCCGCCGAGCGTGACGCTTGCAAAGGGCGGCGCGACCGTTTTATTAAATCTTTCGTGCAGCGATGAAATTATCGGTAAGGCGCAGTACCGCCGCGACATGCTGCGCATGCACTCCGGTCGTCTGCTTGCAGCGTATGTGTACGCGGACAGCGGCTTTGGCGAAAGCACGACGGACATGATCTTTGCGGGACACAATTTGATTTGCGAAAACGGCTCGTTACTGAACGAGAGCGATTTGTTTACGAACGGCATCACCTACGGCGACATCGACGTGGAGCGCCTTGTGCAGGAGCGCCGCCGCATGAATACGTGGCAGGACGAGCCTGTGTGCGACATCATCGACGCTTCGATGGACCTGCCCGAGTTTGAGACGACGCGCACGGCGTATCCGTATCCGTTTGTGCCGAAGGACGACGCCGACCTTTCCGCACGCTGCGAGACGATTCTCAAAATGCAGGCGACGGGTCTCGCGACGAGACTGAAGCACATCGGCTGCAAAACGGCGGTCATTGGGCTTTCGGGCGGTCTCGATTCCACGTTGGCGTTGCTTGTGACGGCGAACGCGTTTGATATGCTCGGCCTGCCGCGCACGGGCATCCGCACGGTATCGATGCCATGCTTCGGCACGACGGCGCGCACGAAGAGCAACGCGCAGTGCCTTGCGGAAGAGCTCAAGGTGCATTTTGATGAAATTCCGATTGCGAAGGCGGTGGAGCAGCACTTTAAGGACATTCAGCATGATCCCGAGGTGCTGGACGTGACGTATGAAAATTCGCAGGCGCGCGAGCGCACACAGCTTTTGATGGACATTGCGAATCAGCACGGCGGCATTGTCATCGGCACGGGCGACCTTTCCGAGCTTGCGCTCGGCTGGGCGACGTACAACGGCGACCACATGTCGATGTATGCGGTGAACGCGTCTATCCCGAAGACACTGGTGCGCCACCTCGTGCGTTATGAGGCGATGCACGGCAACGACGAGCTGCGCCGTGTTTTACTTGATATTTTGGACACGCCGGTCAGCCCGGAATTATTGCCGCCGAAGGACGGCGAAATTTCACAGAGGACGGAAGACCTTGTGGGGCCTTATGAACTGCATGATTACTATTTGTATTATATGCTGCGCTTTGGGTTTACTCCACGTAAAATTTATGCGATGGCGCTGCGCTCATTTGCGGGGCAGTATGACGCCGAGACCATTAAAAAGTGGCTGAAAACGTTCTACCGCCGCTTCTTCCAGCAGCAGTTTAAGCGCTCCTGCCTGCCGGACGGCCCGAAGGTGGGCTCTGTGACGCTTTCGCCGCGCGGCGATTTCCGCATGCCGAGCGATGCGTGCAATACGGTGTGGAGAGAGGAGATCGAAACACTGTGAACATTTTAGTTGCGATGGAGACGAAGCCCTATCAGCGCTTGTGGCTCGAAGAAGCCGCGCCGGGGGAGACGTTTATTTATAAAGAGGGCAAGGCGGAGCGCGAGGACGTGCAGAACGCGGATATAATCCTCGGCAACGTGAGCCCGAAGCTCATCTCGACCGGCGATAAGCTTAAATGGTTACAGACGAACAGTGCGGGCGTGGACGGGTATATCCACGGCTGTCTGCCGAAGGAGACCGTTTTGACGAATGCAACGGGCGCGTATGGCCTTGCGATTTCGGAATACATGGTCGCGGTGTGGCTTGAACTTTTAAAAAAGCTGCATTTGTACCGCGATGTGCAGCGCACGGGCAAGTGGTGCGACCTCGGGCAGGTGCGCTCGGCGTGGAACTCGACGGTGCTGGTGCTCGGCCTCGGCGACATCGGTGGGGAATTTGCGAAGCGTGCGAAAGCGCTGGGCGCAAGGGTGATCGGCGTGCGCCGCACGGGCACGGATAAGCCCGATTTTGTGGACGAGCTCATCCACACCGATAAGCTTGACGAATATTTGCCACAGGCGGACTGCGTGGCCATCACGCTGCCGGGCACGACGGCGACAAAGGGCATGTTTGACGCAGAGCGCATGGCGAAGATGAAGGACGGCGCGATTTTATTAAACGTCGGCCGCGGGATGATCGTCGACACAGATGTGCTGTGCGCGGCGCTGGAAAACGGAAAGCTTGCGGGCGCGGGCGTGGACGTGACCGACCCGGAGCCGCTGCCCGCAGATCACCCGCTGTGGAAGATGGAAAATGCGGTCATCACACCGCATATCTCCGGCGGATACCATTTGCAGGAGACGCACGACCGCATTGTGCGTATTATGGCGGAGAATTTAAAGCGTTTTCTGGCGGGTGAGTCGCTTAGAAATGTGGTCGATTTTTCGACCGGCTACCGAAAACTGTAAGGGATAATGATGGATACGACACAGGAAATTTATTTGGACAACAGCGCGACGACTCGCGTTTCAAAAGAGGCGGCGGAAAAGGCGCTTTACATGATGACGGAATGCTACGGCAACCCCTCTTCGCTGCACAGCAAGGGCTTTGCGGCGGAAAAGGAAATGACTGCGGCGCGGGAGATTATTGCCGAGAGACTTTCGGCACAGCCGGGGGAGATTTATTTCACGTCCGGCGGCACAGAGAGCGACAACATTGCGATTTTGGGTGCGGCGCACGCGAAAAAGCGCGCGGGCAACAAGATTGTGACGACGGCGATCGAGCATCCGGCGGTGCTCAATACGATGGCACAGCTTGAAAAAGAGGGCTTTGAGGTCGTGTATGTGCAGCCGGAGGCGGACGGGAATATTCCGAAAGAGAAATTTGATGCGGCCGTTGATGCGAAGACGATTTTGGTCAGCGTGATGGCGGTGAATAACGAAACAGGTGTTTTGCTGCCGCTGAAAGACATTGCGGGCATGATCAAGAGAAAAAAGGCCCCGGCGCTGTTTCACACGGACGCGGTGCAGGGCTTTTGCAAAATTCCGCTCCAGCCGAAAAAGCTCGGTGTTGACCTCATCAGTGTTTCGGGCCACAAGGTGCATGCGCCGAAGGGCGTGGGTGCGCTGTACGTGAAAAGCGGCGTACGCATTTTGCCGCACAGCTTCGGCGGCGGGCAAGAGAAAAATCTGCGCCCCGGCACCGAGGGCGTGCCGCAAATTTGTGCGTTCGGCGAAGCGGTGAAGCACATGATGACGGAAAAAGAGGCGCTCACACACGTAAAAGCGGTGCAGGCGCATTTGATTGAACGGCTGAAAGCGATGCCGGAGGTCGTTTTGAACTCGCCCGAAAACGCGCTGCCGTATATTGTGAATCTTTCGGCAGGGCGCGTGCGTGCGGAGACGATGCTGCACTTTTTGGCGGAGCGAAACATTTTTGTTTCAAGCGGTTCCGCGTGCGGCAAGGCAAAACCGAGCCACGTTCTGAGCGCGATGCAGCTGCCGAAGGAGCGCGTTGAAACATCGCTGCGCATAAGCCTTTCGACGGAAAACACAGCAGAAGAAATGGACGCGTTTGCGGACGCCTTGAAAGAGGGCCTCCAAACGCTTTCGCACGCGTGAGCGTGAGTTTATAGATGGAAAGGAATTTTGTCATGCAGGAAGTGATTCTGGTCAAGCTCGGCGAGATCGTCTTAAAGGGATTGAATCGCCGCACGTTTGAAGACCGGCTGTTAAAGAACATTCGCCGCCGCATTGCGCGCGCGGGCAACTTTGAGGTGTACTCCATGCAGTCCACCATTTACATTGAACCGAAGGACGAGGACGCGGATATTGACGAAGCCGAGGAGCGCATCTCGAAGATTTTCGGCGTCATTGGCTATGCGCGCGCTTGCGTGTGTGAAAAGGACATGGATGCCATTACCAAAATGGCGCCGGAATACCTCAATGACACACTCGCGGGCTTTAAGACGTTCAAGGTGGAATCGAAGCGTGCGGACAAGAAGTTCCCGCTCGGCTCCATGGAAATCTCCCGCGAGGTGGGCGCGGCGCTGCTGCGCGCGAACCCGCACATTTCCGTAGACGTGCATAACCCGGAGATCACGGTGCGCGTGGAAATCCGCGAGAAAGCGGCGTATATCCACGGCGAGACGAAGCCCGGCGCGGGCGGCATTCCGGTGGGCACGGGCGGCAAGGCGGCTATTCTCATCAGCGGCGGCCTCGACAGCCCGGTGGCGGCGTGGATGATGGCAAAGCGCGGCGTGGAGCTGACGGCCATTCACTTTGCGAGCCCGCCGTACACGAGCGAGCGCGCACATGAAAAGGTGGTAGCGCTGCTGAAGAAGGTCGGCGAATACGCGGGCAGAATGGACATGATTACCGTGCCGTTCACCGAAATTCAGGAGCAAATTCGAGACAACTGCCCGGAGGAGCTTGCGACCGTGATTATGCGCCGCTTTATGATGCGTGCCGCCGAGCGCATTGCACGCGAGCGCGAATGCAGCGCACTTGTCACGGGTGAGAGCCTTGGGCAGGTGGCAAGCCAGACGATACAGGCCATCGCCTGCACGGACGCCGCGGCGAATATGCCGGTTTTCCGTCCGCTTATCGGCAGCGACAAGTCGGAAATCGTGACGCTTGCGCACCGCATTGATACGTATGATATTTCCATTGAGCCGTATGAGGACTGCTGTACGGTGTTTACGCCGAAGCACCCGCGCACCCGCCCCACGTTGAACGTGGTGGAGGCTGCGGAACAGAAGCTTGATGTGGAACAGCTTTTGAAAAATTGCCTTGAAAAGACGGAGATCCGTCATCTGTAAGAAAGGGGAATTTTACCATGCAGGCAGAAGTATTATCGGTAGGTACAGAGCTTTTGCTCGGCCAGACCGTGAACACGGACACAACAATCGTTGCAAAGGCGCTTTCGGCGCTCGGCATTGATCTGCTCTACGCCGCCGTAGTTGGCGACAACGTGGGCAGACTGGAAAAGGCCGTTTACGACGCGCTCGACAGAAGCGATATTCTCATCACAACGGGCGGCCTTGGGCCGACGGGCGACGACCTGACGAAAGAGACCGTGGCGGCGGCTGCGGGCAAGAAGCTCGTTTTGCACGAGCAGAGCTACCAGCATTTGCTCGATTACTTTGCAAACGGCGGCATGACCGAAAACCAGATGAAGCAGGCGATGCTGCCGGAGGGCTGCACCGCGCTGAAAAACGACAACGGCACTGCGCCCGGCTGCGCGTTCCGGACGGACAAGGGCAAGATCGTCATCATGCTGCCCGGCCCGCCTTCGGAACTGACCCCGATGCTGCACAACTATGCCGTGCCGTACCTTGAGGAATTCCAGAGCGCGGTCATCGCTTCGCACAGCGTGCATGTGTACGGCAGAGGCGAAGCGCCGGTGGCACAGATGATCGAAGACCTGATGGAGCAGAGCAACCCGACCGTGGCACCGTATGCCAAGGAAGGCGAGATGTTCGTGCGCGTGACGGCGAAGGCCGCAACGAAAGAAGAAGCGGACGCGATGTGCGTGCCGGTGGTGGAAGAATTGAAGAAGCGCATCGGCAACTTCGTGTACGGTGTGGACGTGGAGACGCTGGAGGAGCTTGTGGTCAGTGAGCTTAAAAAGGCGGGCAAGAAGCTTGCGACGGCGGAATCCTGCACGGGCGGTATGCTTGCAAAGCGCATTACGGATATTCCGGGTTCCTCCGCCGTGTTTGAGACGGGCTGTGTGACGTATGCAAACTGCGTGAAGGAGCGTTTGCTCGGCGTACCGCACGAGACGCTTGTGACATACGGCGCAGTGAGCGAACAGACGGCGCGCGCGATGGCGGAAGGCATTGTGCGTGAGAGCGGTGCAGACATCGGCGTGGGTATCACGGGCATTGCGGGCCCGGACGGCGGCACAGAAGAAAAGCCGGTGGGCCTTGTGTACATTGCGTTGAGTGACGGCAAGAACACGTGGGTGGCAAAGCGTCAGCCGATGGGCAGACTGAAATCCCGCGAATGGCACCGCCACTGCGCGGCCTCCAAAGCACTCGATATGGTGCGCCGCTACCTTGCCGGTTTGCCGGTGGACGAGGCGTAACGCGTGCGGCGCAAATACCGCGAGCCGGAGCCTATGCGGCGCGTGGCGGTCTATGAAGACGAAGAAAGTATGCAACCGAGAAAGCGGAGAATTCTGTTCCCGGTGCTTATCACGCTGTTTTCGGTGATTTTTGTCGTTTCGGCGGCGGTGCTTGTAATTGAGCTCATTGTGAACCCGTATGTGACGGATAAAAACGTAGGTGAGATTCAGAAAATCTACTCCGAAGCGGGCGACACGGAAAGCGTGGCCCCGGTTTCTTCCGAAGACGACACGGCGGACAGCGAACGCATGGCAGAGCTGGAGCGCCGTCGCGAGGCTGTTTTGAAGCTGCAAAGTGTGAACAGCGACATTACGGGCTGGGTGCAGCTGGACGGCACGGACATCAATTTTCCGGTGTTGACGCCGCCTGCAGACGATCCGCAGTATTACCTTTACCGCAACTACAAAAAGGAAAGCACGAAGTACGGCAGCATCTTTTTGGACGGTATGTGTACGGTGGACTCCGATAATCAGGTCTTGCACGGGCACAGCATGCAGGACGGCAGAATGTTCTGGCAGGTGATCGGTTTTGGCAGTGCCAAGACCGTGAAAAGCTGTCCGGTATTCCGCTATGACACCGAAAAGGAAGCGGCGGAATGGAAGATTGTTTCGGTATTCAAGACGAATACATACGATAACCAAGGGGAGCTGTTCAACTATCTGCGCGGTGATTTTGACTCTGCGGAAGACAAGATGCAGTTTTACTACGACGTGATGAAACGCAGCATGGTGAACACCGGCGTTGACCTGAACGAAAACGACAAAACGGTGATGCTTTCAACATGCTCGTATGAATATGAGGGCTTCCGCACGGTGATCGTGGCGCGCAAGGTGCGTGACGGCGAAGATGTGACCGTGGACACCTCAAAAATCACGGAGAACGAAAACGCGTTGTACCCGGACATTTGGTATCCCTCCGGCAAAGCGCCGGACTACTGGCCCGACTACTTTGAGGACGCTGTGCAAAACGGCATGGTGGATTGGTACACGGGCAATCTGTACAAAGATTAAAAGCTGAAACAGAAAACGAAAAACGCCCTCCCGCTTACGGAAAAACCGCAGCGGGAGGGCGTTTTGGTATGTTATCTTTTATTCTTTGTACTTCAAAGCGCGGATGGCGTTGAGAACCGCGATAATCATGACACCGACATCCGCAAAGATGGCTGCCCACATGTTCGCAAGACCGAACGCGGTGAGCGCGAGACAGCCGAACTTGACGATGAGCGAGAACACGATGTTCTGCTTGACGATGCCGATGCACTTACGGGAAATTTTGATGGCCTTTGCAATCTGCATCGGGTCATCGTCCATGAGGACAACGTCTGCGGCTTCGATGGCGGCATCGCTGCCCATGGCGCCCATGGCGATGCCGATATCGGCACGGGTGAGCACCGGCGCATCGTTGATGCCGTCGCCGACGAACGCGAGGTTTGCTTTCTTCGGCTTATTCTGAATGAGCTTTTCGACTTCGTTGACCTTATCGCCCGGGAGCAGCTCGCTGCGAACTTCGTCAATGCCAAGCTCTTTGGCGACCTGATCAGCCACACGCTTGGCATCGCCTGTGAGCATGACGGTTTTTTCAACACCGGCGTGCTTCAGCTTCTGAATGGCTTCCTTGGAATGGGGCTTGATGACATCGGAGATAACGATGTGACCGGCATATTCGCCGTCGATTGACATGTGAATGATGGTACCGACGCTGTGGCAGTCGTTATATGGAATATTGTGCAGCGCCATGAGCTTTGCGTTGCCGGCGAGGACCTCGTGCCCATCGACCTTGGCGGTGATGCCCTTGCCGCTGACTTCTTCAATGTCCGTTACGCGGCTGCGGTCGATCTCTTTGCCGTAGGCTTTCTGCAAACTTTTGCTGATGGGGTGGGAGGAGGCGCACTCGGCGAGCGCGGCGTACTCGAGCAGCTTTGCTTCGTCCATCGTGTTGTGGTGGACGGCAGTGACCTCAAACACGCCCTGCGTGAGCGTGCCGGTTTTATCGAACACGACGATTTTTGCATCGGAGAGGGCTTCAAGATAGTTGGAGCCCTTGATGAGCACGCCCTCGTGGCTTGCGCCGCCGATGCCCGCAAAGAAGCTGAGCGGGATGGAAATGACAAGTGCGCACGGGCAGCTGACGACAAGGAAGGTCAGCGCGCGGTAGATCCAATCGACCCAAGCGGCATCCATACCGAATGCCATGCGCAGGAGCGGCACGGCGATGCCGAGCAGTACAGCGGAAATGCAGACCGCCGGGGTGTAAATTTTAGCGAAGCGGGAGATGAACGCTTCCGAACGGGACTTGCGGGAACTGGCGTTTTCGACGAGGTCGAGGATTTTGGAAACGGTGGACTCGCCGAATTCCTTTGTGGTGCGGATTTTCAGAACACCGTTTAAATTGATGCAGCCGCTGATGATCTCATCGCCCTCTTTGACATCGCGCGGGAGGCTTTCGCCGGTGAGCGCGCTGGTATTAAGGCTTGCGTTGCCGCTTTCGACCACGCCGTCGAGCGGGACTTTTTCGCCCGGCTGCACGACGATGATGCTGCCGACCGCGACTTCGTCGGGATCGACCTGTTCTAACTTGCCGTCTTTTTCAATGTTGGCGTAGTCCGGGCGGATGTCCATCAGCGCGGAGATGTTTTTGCGGCTCTTGCCGACGGCGTAGCTTTGGAACAGCTCGCCGATCTGGTAGAACAGCATCACGGCGATGCCCTCAAGATAGTCGCCGCTCTTTGTCCAAATGGCGAGGAAGAACGCACCGAGGGTGGCGAGCGCCATCAAAAAGTTTTCGTCGAACGCGCGGCCGTTTAGGATGCCCTTGCCGGCTTTTCTCAAAATATCGTAGCCGATGACGAGATAGGCGGCGAGGTACGCGATAAGGCGCGGAATGCCCGTGATAGGTAAGAACTGTAACACGACCAGCATTACGGCGGTGATGATGATGCGATACAGCGTAATCTTTTGTTTCTTTTTCATGAGGATACCTCTTGCAATTTTATATAGCAGTTAGATGACACATTACCGTGTGAAAAAGATCGACTGTACCGAGAAAGCGGAGCCGGTCGTTTTTTCTGATTATACGGGTAGACCGAAGTAAATTAAAACTCGATTTCGCAGTCCGGCTCAACCTTTTTGCAGGCCTTGAGGACATTCTTCATGACAGCTTTAGCGTCCTGACCGTCTTCAAACTCAACGATCATCTTCTGGGTCATGAAGTTTACGGTCGCATTTGCAACGCCTGCGGTTTTCTTGGTTGCCTCTTCCATCAGATTGGCACAATTTGCGCAGTCAACTTCGATGCTGTACGTTTTTTTCATGGGGAAAACCTCCGTAAAAAATCATTTTGTTTTGAAATGTGGTGCTAACGATTAAATACTTGCTTAATCGTTACAGTTGTAGTATACTGGGGCCGGAATAAAAAATCAAGGGGTTTTCGGGTGCTGCTTCCAAACGGGCGAACGGGATTTCCGAAACGGATAAACGGAGGGCTTTTTATGGCGGATTTTGCATTGCCGCACGACCACGGCAGGCACAAGCACGACGAAGCGCTGCATAGAGAATTGATGAATACGGAACGTTTTTCGGCCGTGGCGGATGTGTTCAAGCAGCTGAGCGACCCGGTGCGCGTGCGCATTTTCTGGCTTTTGAGTCACCGGGAAGAATGTGTTATCAACATTGCAGCGATGATGGATATGTCGAGTCCGGCAGTTTCGCACCATTTGAAGTCGCTTTTAGACAGTGGGCTTATCATGAGCCGCCGCGATGGCAAGGAAGTCTACTATAAGGCGTCGGACACCGAGCAGATCGGGCTTTTGCACGAGATTGTGGAGCAGGTGATGGAGATCACGTGCCCGGAAAAGGAAGTGGACTTTCAGGCTTCGCAGGAGGAGATCATTCGGAACGTGCATAATTACCTGATTGAACACATCAGCGAGCGCATCACGATAGAAACGCTGTCAAGAGAGTTCCTTATGAACACCACGACGCTGAAAACGGTGTTCAAAAAAGTGTACGGCACGACGATTGCGGCGCACATGAAGCAGCACCGCATGGAGCTTGCGGCGGGGCTGCTGCTGAAAACGCAGAACGACATTGCGTCCGTGGCGCAGGCCGTGGGGTATGAGAGCCAGAGCCGATTTACGGCGGCGTTTAAGGAGGCCTACGGCGAGCTGCCAACGGAATACAGACGGCGGCACGTGTGCGGGGCAAAGAAGCAGACGTGTGACGCTTGTGCAAAGTGTCCAATCTGCGAGCCGGAAAATTTTGCGAAAACTGCCTTTGAAAAAGTATTTTCAAAAGAGTAAAATAATAGAAAACGTGTGGCGTATGTGCGTAAATCCGGTTTGCGTATATGCGCCGCATTTATTTTGATAAGGAATGGTGAAATTATGAAACGAATTCAGTCTGCGTGTATCTGTCAAACGTTGCATTTCCAGCTTAAAGAGGGTGTGGTAAAGGATTACGCCATGCGCGCAGTACAGGAGGAAGTTGCGAATTACAAGAGCGGGCTGGAACGCAGCCACACAAAGTATAAAATCGTAGAGGAGCATAAGGAAACGGACGGCTCAATTGTAATCAAAATTATTAAGCAGTACAATTCCGCTCCGGTGGGCGACTATTTGAACTGACGGCATACAAGTTTATAGGTTTCAAAATCGAGCAGCGAGATGCGTAAGTCCGGATTTTCGGGCGGCGTATTTCGCTGCTTTATGATTTAGATTTATATCAGGGAGTAAAAGTATGGAAGAAAACACTAACGTATTTTTGGGCACGGAGCATGTGGGCAAGCTGATGCGCGGTTATGCAGTGCCGTGTATCATTTCGCTTTTGGTCGGCGCGCTGTATAACATTGTTGACCAGATCTTTATTGCAAACGCGGACTACCTCGGTTCTTACGGCAACGCGGCGAACACCGTCGTGTTTCCTCTGACCGTGGCGGCGCTCGCAATCGCGGTAATGGTCGGCGACGGCTGCTGCGCGTATGTGAGTATCAACCTCGGTAAAAAGGACGTGAAAACGGCGAAGAAGAGCGTAGGCAACGCCGTGGTGCTGGTTTTGCTTGCAAGCGCGGCTTTGACGGCTGTGTATTTGCTTTTGGCGGAACCGATTTTAACGATGTTTGGCGGGCGTGTGAATGTGGAGACGTTTCGTTATGCGAAGGAGTACTTCTTCTATATTGCGCTCGGCGTGCCGTTTTATATGTTCGGACAGGCGCTGAACCCAATTATCCGCGCGGACGGCAGCCCGAAATTTGCGATGGCATCGACGCTGGCGGGCGCGATGTTGAACACGATCTTAGACCCGGTGTTCATTTTCGTGTGCTCTTCCGATCTTGTGCCGCTGGGGTATGATGGGCGCGGCGGTTGCGACGGTGCTGGGGCAGATTGTGACGGCGGTGCTTGCAATCTGGTATTTGTGCAATATGCGTGTGATTCGCCCGGGAAAGGGAGATTTTAAGCTGAGCGGCGGGCTTTGCAGGCGCATTTTGTCGCTTGGTATGACAAGCTTCCTCTCACAGATCAGCCTTGTGGCGGCAATGGCGGCCATCAACAACATGCTGCGCAAATACGGCGCACTGGACCCGATTTTCGGGCAGGCGCAGTACGCACAGATCCCGATGGCAGTGGTCGGCATTGTGATGAAGTTCTTTCAGATTGTGATCTCGATCGTTGTCGGTATGGCGGCGGGGTGCATACCGATTGTGGGCTTCAACATGGGTGCGGAGAAATTTAGGCGCGTAAATAAGCTGTTTACGATGCTGCTGATCTCGGAAGCAGCGGTGGGCGCCGTGGCGCTGATTTTGGTGGAGTTTTTCCCGCAACAGCTCATTTCGCTGTTTGGCGCGGCAAATGAAAGCGCATTTTACACGGAGTTTGCGGTGAAGGCGTTCCGTATTTACCTGTGTATGATGATTCCGGCGTGCGTGAACAAGGCGTGCTTTATTTTCTTGCAGGCACTTGGCAAGGCGCTGAGCTCGACGGTGCTTTCCATGTTGCGCGAGGTGGTGTTCGGCGTGGGCTTTGCCATCCTGCTGCCGATTTGGTTCGGCTTGGACGGCGTTTTATACTCGATGCCGGTTTCAGACATTTTGACGTTTGTGGTTTCGGTGGTGCTAATTCTTGGGACATATCGGGAGCTAAACAGCAAAGCGCAATAAAAGAAGAAATCCTCTCCAGACGCAGCCTGGAGAGGATAAATTATATTTAGGCAAAAAGTTTTCTGAAGAAAACTTGACGAAAGACTTTTAATCGCCATTGCCGTTAGCTTAGAGGATAAGGTTTTCCAGCTCCTCTGCGTTATGGACGAGGGTATCGGCGCCGTTTTCTTCGAGCTCTTTTTCGTCCCTGAAGCCCCAGGTGACGCCGGCGGTGAAGAGACCGGCGTTCTGCCCGGTCTGCATATCAACGCCGCTGTCGCCGACGTACAGGCATTCGGCGGGGGTGACGCCTAATTCTTCGCACAATAAAAGTGCGGCGCTGGGATCCGGTTTTTTCGGTACGCCTTCCCTTTGTCCGTGGACGACATCAAAAAGCCCGGTGAACAGCTTTTCGGCGATATAGCACGTCATGTTATCGGGTTTGTTGGAGAGCACGGCGGCTTTGACGTTGTTTTCACGCATTTTTTGGAGCAGCTCTACGATGCCGGGGTAGGGTTTTACGTCTTTTGTGGGATCACTTTCATATAAAGCGTCATACGTTTTGCGCAGGGCTTTGACGTCTTCTTCGGTATAATCGCCTTTGGCGGCGGTGAGCATGCGGCGCATGAGAATATCTGCGCCGTTGCCGACGAATGTGCGGTAGCGGTCTACGGGGAACGTTTTTAAGCGGTGTGCTTCAAGCGCGGCGTTGCCGAATCCGGCGATGGAAGTGAGCGTATTGGCCACGGTTCCGTCCATATCAAAAATAACGGCTTTTACTTTTGCCATGAATATCCCTTCTTCATATTATAGATAATCGAAAAGCGAACGACACTTTTCGCACCGTCAGTATACCGCTTTTTTGACGAAAATGCAACCGGGACGGGCTTTTTGGGGTGTGAAAAAACCATCTGACCTTAAAAATTATATTAAATCTGGCCATTGCGATAATACCAGCGTGGTGCTATACTGGGTGCAATCTTCAAGGCACGGCGCACGAACGGTGCAGTCGCGCCCCAAAGCAAAGGGGTAATCAAAATGAAAAGTAAGAATTCCATCTACAAGATTGTCACCGTGGGCCTTTTGGGCGCGCTGGTGTTCGTTTCCAACTACCTGAGCTTCCCGATTCCGGTGCCGGTGGGCGATATTTCCCGTATCCACCTCGGCAACGCGTTTTGCCTGCTTGCGGGCTTTGTGATGGGCCCGATCGGAGGCGGTCTGGCTTCCGGCATCGGCGCGATGCTCTACGACCTGACGAACCCGGCGTACATCGCTTCGGCTCCGTTTACATTTGTATTTAAGTTCCTGCTGGCTGCGGTTTGCGGCCTCATCGCGCACAAGGGTAAAATCACCGGCAACATGCTGGAGGAAGACTTTACCATTACCGTACCGCGCAGCATTGTGGCGGGCATCTGCGGCAGCCTGACATACATTGTGCTGTATCTCGCAAAGTCCTACATTACGACGGTGCTTGCGGGCAGTGCGCCGGAGGCTGCGGCGATTGCGCTTGCGACGAAAGCGGCTTCGAGCACGGTGAACGCGATTCTCGCCATCATCATTTCCGTGCCGCTCTCCGCTTTGATTCGCAAGGCGCTGAAAAGTGCGCATCTGACGACAAAATAAAATCAGCGTATAAGGAAAGCCGCCGGAACACGCACCGGTGGCTTTCGTTGTTTTTGTGTGACAGAGATTTCTTGCTTTTTTCATGAAACTGTTCACTGCACTTCACATGAACTTCACAGAACTCCGAAATAATATAGATAATCCGAACGGAAAGAAAAAAGGTTGAAAAACCGTTTGGAATATGGTATTATGTGAAAGGAGTAAGGAACCATGAGTGACAATCATGAGAAATTCCAAAATGGTTTTGACCCGAACAATGGGTCTGAACCGGTGAACACCAATACTTCCGCTAATAACGCTGTAAACAGCACAAACGCCTACGGCACCTATCATAACGCACAGTATCCGACGAACAACACCCCCGCATATACGTGGAACGCACAGAGCGCTCCGCAGCAGAACGCGCCGGTGCAGCCAAACGGACAGCCTGTGTATTACGGCGTGCCGGTGCATCAGCCGCAAAAACAGCCGAAGCCCAAAAAGCACGGCTCGAAATTCGGCTTGAAGCTTTTAGCCGTTGTGCTTTGCTGTGCGATCACCTCGGCGGCGTCGCTTGGCGCATTCGTCGTGATGATTCAAAACGGCGTCATCAATGTGCAGTCTTCCGAAGCGAGCAGCAATGCTGCGTTCACAATCTCGCGCGTGGTGAACGGCGACACGAACTCGGATACGAGCGCGAGCAGCGACGGCACGGTTTCCGCGATGAGCGACCAGGACATTGCTGCAAAGCTTACACCGTCTGTCGTGTGCATCCAGAATTATCAGGTGACACAGAATTACGGCTTTATGCAGACCGACACGTCGGACAGCAGCGTTTCCCCGGCGAGCGAAGGCTCCGGCATCATCATGAGTGAAGATGGCTATATCATCACGAATGCGCATGTTGTGGAGGGTGCGACTTCCCTGAAGGTTATGACCTCCGACGGTGAGACGTATGAAGCGCAGCTGGTCGGCAGCGATACCGTGACGGACCTTGCGGTCGTAAAGATCGATGCGACGGGCTTGACGGCTGCGGAATTTGGTTCTTCCGAAGATTTGCGCGTTGCAGATAAGGTCATGGCCATCGGTAACCCGGGCGGCCACGAACTGAGCTCCAGCGTAACGATCGGTTACGTTTCCGCTTTGAACCGCGCGATTGCCAATAACACGACCGGCTACACGATGGAATACATCCAGACCGATGCGGCGATTAACCCCGGTAACTCCGGCGGCGCACTCATCAACGAGTATGGTCAGGTCGTTGGCATCAACTCCGCGAAAATTTCCGCTACGGGCTATGAGGGCCTTGGATTTGCGATTCCGATCGATACGGCACAGCCGATTATCTCCGACCTTATCCAGTACGGTTATGTGAAGGACAGAGCTGTTCTCGGTATTTCCGGTCAGTTCATCGACAGCATGACGGGCCGCTTCTACGGCTTGCCGCAGGGCGAGTATGTGGCACAGCTCAATTCGAGCGAGGCACAGGCTTCCGGCTTGCAGGTGGGCGATGTGATTACCGCTATTGACGGCCAGCAGCTGGACAGTGAATCCACATTGCGTTCCGCAATCCTCAGCAAGAAGCCGGGCGATACGGTAACACTTCAGGTGTACCGCTCTTCGACGCAGCAGTCCGCAACCGTGGAACTGAAGCTTTCCGAATACAGCGCGGGTTGATTTAATTTAGAGTACGAGTCTTTTTCATAAATCTCCTTTTTCAAGCAACGAACCCCGAGGTAACCCCTCGGGGTTCGTTGCATTTTGTCGGCTTTTGATTTTGCTGCCGTGGGTGTTTCCGGCTGTGATTGAGGGTGCGCAGTATCTCGCTCTTTTTCTCGGTCAGAGGGAGCTTGAATTTTATACGAAGGCATAAAGCAACGCCGCACTCTCAATGAAAAATCGAGGGTGCGGCGTTGCTTTATTTCTAAGAATTCGCTGTGGCGAGTTCTTCAAGGAACCCCTTAATAGGGTTCCTTGCGGCAGAACAGTCCACCGGACCATTCTGCCTATCTTCCTGATTTTTGGTAGGTAAAAAGGTCTCGCCGTTTGCGAACGACGACCAAAGGCTTTGCCTTTGGAAACCACCACCTTTTCAAAGGCGGACGAAACTTTATTCGTCGCTTCGCTGTGGTTTACGGAAGATCAATTCCCTGTAATGGCGTTGAGTGCGGCGGAGACGACTTCACTGGCGGTATAGAGTCCGGAGGTGCCCTCCTGCACGCACACGGCGAACGCATACGGGGTGCTTTCGTCCTCCGAGAAACCGACGATCCAGCAGTTCGGGTTTTTATCGTCGAGCTCGGCGGTGCCGGTTTTGGCACACAGCGAATAACCGTCGAAAAGATACTCGCCGTAGTAATTGACGACGTTGTTGCGCATCATGCTGTGGAGTGAAGCGGCAGTGGAGCTATCCGTTAAGGTGTAGCTCGTGCGGCTTTTGCCGCCCGTGAGGTATGGCTCCGGTGTGGAGCCGCCGTTTGCGATGGCGCCCATCAAAAGTGCCATGTGGTATGGGTTTGCCATGACATCCGCCTGACCGACGGAGCTCCACGCGAGGTCTATGGCGCTGGTGGAGCTGCTTAAATTGGTACTGCTTTTGTCGGTGGTGACGGAATCAAACGAGAAGTTTTTACCGAAGCCCATTTCTTCGGCTTTCTTTTTGAGGTTTTCCGCGCCGATGTCCTCCGCAAGCTGCGCAAAGTAGAGGTTGCAGGAATAGCCGAGCGCCTGCTCGAGGTTCAGCTCGCCGTGGTAATTGAGACACGTCACCTTGCCGGAGCCGATGTCCATTTCTTCTTCGCAGGTATAGGTGCGGGTGTCCCAATCGGGCAGGTACTCCATGGCGGCAGCCGCTGTGACGAGCTTAAAGATGGAGCCCGGTGTGTAGGTGGAGGAAAGCGTGTGGTCGAGGAAAACGCCGTTGTATTCTTCGTTGTCGTTGAGGTCCTCCGGGACGTTCATGGGGTCGTATGTGGGAGCGCTGACCTTGACAAGTACCTCGCCGGTCTTATAGTTATAGACAAACGCGGAGCCGTTGCGGCCGTTGAAGGCGTTGTACGCGGCGGCGCTGGCGTTGGCATCTACCGTTAAAACGAGGTTGTTGCCGAGGTCCGAAAGCACGGTGCGCGCAAGGCCCGTGATGGGGTTATAGCCCACGAGCTGCGAGCGGTGCACGGCCTGCACGGCGGTGCCGATGTAGCCGCTGGAATCGCCCACAGTGTGGAGCAGTGCGCGGCGAATGTCTTCACTTTCGGCGTAAACGCGGGAGCCGTCCTCCGTTTTGGCGAGCACCATGCCGCTGCGGTCTGTGATGGTACCGGCGGAAACGGCGGTATCATCGCCGTAAATGTGACCGTTATACGGCTGCGTGGCCCATGTGGAGCCGTTTAACGCGAGGTTGATGAGGAACCAGACGAAGCCGCCGCAGAAGGCGAACAGCAAAATGTAAAGGACAAAAGAGCGAAAGCCGGTCGTTTTCATCGGCGGTCACCATCCTTTCTGCGTGTGCGGGGCTGACCCGGCGAGAGGTTTTCTTCGGAAATATGGACGCGGTATGTGCCGCGGGAACGCGGGTCCGTGTTTTCGGCGCGGGTATTCACGCGGGGACGCGGCGTGGGCGGGTCATTCGGGGAGTAGCGCGGAGGGGTGAAGGAAATCGTGTCTTCGTCGGCCTCGCCTTTCGGGTGTCTTCCCGCACGGCGGGCAGCGTAGGTGCGTTCATCTGACGCTTTGAGGAATGCCAGAAGCCCCCAGACAGAGATCATACTGGAGCCGCCTGCGCTGATGAACGGCAGCGTGACGCCGGTGAGCGGCAGAACATCCGTGGGGCCGAAGACATTGAGCGCGGCCTGAAAGAGCAGCATGCCCGAGACGGCGCACGCCGCGATGGCGTAGAACGTGGAGCGACTGCGTGTGACATCGCTGCGGGCGTAGAGGATAAAGAGGACGAGCGCGAACAGCACTGCCATGCCCATTAAAAGGCCCTGCTCCTCGCACAGCATACCGAACACGAGATCGCTGTCGCCGGCGGCGACATATTTTAAGATGCCGTTGCCGAGGCCGAGACCGAAGAGGCCGCCGCTTGCGATATACGTCATGGTACGCACCTGCTGGTAGCCGAGGCTGTCCTGTGTGTGTTCCCACACGTGCATCCAGCCCGAGAAGCGCTGGGCAACGTAGGGTTTAAACTGCAAAATGAGGAACACGCCGAAGCACGCTGCCGCGAGGATGAGGAAAATGGTGCGGAAGCTGCCGGAGCGCATGAACGCGATGATGAGGAAGCAGGCGAAGAAGATAAGCGCCGTGCCGAAATCGCGCATGAGGAACAGGAATGCGAGGCAAATGGCGGCGAACACGATGAACTCCGTGATGTTCTTTTTCGTCTGCAAATGGTCGAGCGTAGACGCGCCGACGAACACGAATGCGATTTTGATGAACTCCGAGGGCTGGAAGCTGAACGGCCCGATGAAGATCCAGTTGCGGGAGCCGTTGACGTCTTTGCCGAGCACAAGGTTTGCAACAAACAGCAAAATGGCGCCGATGGCGATGTAGAGCCGCAGCTTCATGACGCGCTCGAGGTCGCTCATGAACCAAACAAGGAAGCAGAAAAGCACAATGCCGATGCCGAACGCGGCAATCTGCATTTTAACGGTGTCGAGCCCCTCACCGCTGAGGAGCAGGATGCCGATGCTGCTGAGGAGCAGTCCAACGGTTTCAATCTCAAAGCTGACGCGCTTTAAGATGCGGCGGGAGAAAAAGTACAGCACCCAGCTTGCCGTGAACAGAATCACGAACGGTGCGGCGGGGTAGAGGCGGAATTCGCCTGTGCCGATCATCAGCTGCAAGGTGAGCGACATCTGAATGAGCGTGACGACGAGCATCAGCTTAAAGGGGGACGCCGCCTCTTTGGAAAATCCGGTGAACATGCTGCGCTTTTTCTGCGGCACGTCGGACGCGTTACGCAGCGTGAGCGTGGTGGAGCCCATGCGGATTTTGTCGCCGATCTGCACGAGCGTGGGCTCTGTAATCTGTTTATTGCGCACGCGTGTGCCGGCGTGGGAGCCGGTATCGCACACGAACCAGCCCTCTTCGCGGCGCATTAAAACGGCATGGTCGCGCGAAACGGAATTATCGGGTATTTGAATATCGCAGCTGCGGCTGCGCCCAATGGAATTCTCCCAGTACAAAACGGGGAAATGCGCGCCGGTGGCGGCATCCTCCAGCATGACGACCGGGTCTTTGCGGCGCTGTCCCTTTTTAAACGAGGTATAGCAGCGCCAGATAACGTACAAAACCATCAGGACGGTGACGGCACGCACGAGCACAAGGGCGGTGGAAAGCAGCCCGGAGCCGAGTATGCGCGTGATGAGTTGCTTTAAAAGCTCCATAAAGACCTCTTTTCTTTACGGCGAAGATCAGTCGTGGATTTCGGCGACCTCACCGGCCTTTTTATAGATGTGGTTCGCGGGCACGAAGCCGCGCACCATGGAAAGCGGATAGACGCGTGCGTTTTTGCCGACGACCGTGCCGGGATTCAAAACGCTGCCGCAGCCGATTTCGGCGTGGTCGCCCAGCATGGCGCCGAATTTGCGCATGCCGGTCTCTACGCGTTCGCCGTCCTTTAAGACGGTGACGTTCGAGTGATCCTGCTTTAAGTTCGACGTGACGGCACCCGCGCCGGTGTGGGCCTTATGACCCATGACGGAATCGCCGATGTAGTTATAGTGCGGGGCCTGCGCGCCGTCGAACAGGATGGCGTTTTTCACCTCGGTGGAATTGCCGACGACGCAGCCTGCGCCGATGAGCGCGTTGCCGCGGATAAATGCGCCGGGGCGCACCTCGGTCTCCGGCCCGATGATAGTGGGGCCTGCAATGTAGACGTTTGGGTAAAGCTTGGCGCTTTTCGCGACCCACACGTCTTCACCGCGCTGCTCGTATTCTTCGGGCGGAAGTGTTTTGCCGAGCGCTTTAATGAACTCGCCGATCTTCGGCAGCGCCTCCCACGGGTAGGTGCAGGCTTCAAGCAGCGGGCGCGCTGCGGTGTAGCTGAGATCGTATAAGGCGCGGACGGTCAATTCTTCATGTTTTACGTTCATATTCATGTTCCTTTCTTGACTCAATCGTACTGAAATTCCGACTCTGCGGAACGGACTTGCGACTTTCCCATAAAACCCATTTTATATAGTATAATACAACTCCCCGCACATTTCCAGTCTGTGCGGGGAGAATTCAGGTTTTCTTAACTTTTTTGTATGTTTACAGGTGCTCTAAGGTGCGGATGGCGGCTTCCATGTAGATCTCGCCGGCATCCGTGCCGAGCTTATTTAAGTTGCGGGCGTCCCATTTTTCGCCGGAAAGGGAATCTGCCGCCCACATGAACTGGGCGAATTTGACGTTTCGGAACGCCGCGACGGTCGCCATGGCGGCGCACTCCATCTCGACGACGGAGCAGCCTTGCTTTAAACGCTTTTCAACCTTGCCGCGCGTCTCACGAAAGAATGCGTCGGTCGTCCACGTTTTCACGCGGGCATAGGGGGCGTCCATGTCTTCGAGCGCTTGGCAGACGGCATCTACACAGGCAGGCTCGAGTACGGCTTCCTCGGCGGGCGGGGCGTAGTGGTAGCTTGTGCCCTCATCACGCACGGCGGCGTAGGGTACCAGAATGTGCCCGGCGGTGATGGCGTGATCGAGTGCACCGCAGGAGCCGAGCATCAAAAACTTTTTCACGCCGTGAGGGATCATCTCTTCCATGATGCCGCAGGCAGACGGCGCGCCGACGCGCATGCACATCAGCGCAAACGCGGTGCCGTTCGGCGCAGTGCAGCGATAGACCGGTTCTCCACCGTTGCAGTCCTGATATTGTATGATGACTTCACCGTGAAATTCCGCCGCGTATTTCTCCGTAAGCGGGCGGGAGAACACGCCGATGAGTGCCTCCGGCATATTTTCCATCGGGTGATAGAATTCGCTCGGCTCAATGACGGCTGTTTTCTCCGGGTCAAAATCTGTGTGGATCATGGAATTCCCTCCTTCGTTTTCGCAAACGACAAATTTTATCTATTATACCACGGGGGGGCTTTTTGTCAAGCAAAGGCTTAAATTTACCAAAATATTTTATGATTATATTGAAAAGTTGTGCGGGATACGCTATAATAGTTGCAAATACAACTATTGAGAGCTTCTTAGGGGAAAGAGGGCATGTAATTTGAAAAGACTGGCGGTGTATTTAAAACCGTTTTTGCCGCGTATGGGCGTGGGCATCAGCTTTAAGGCGGTCGGTACGCTTGTGGAGCTCGCGATTCCGTGGATTTTGTCGTATATCATTGACGATCTGATCCCGCTGAAAGAAATTCGCCCGGTATGTCTGTGGGGGGGATTGATGATCGTGTGTTCGCTTATTGCGTGGGGCGGCAACATCACGGCGAACCGCATGGCGTCCGCTGTGGCGCGCGACTGCACGCGGCAGATCCGGCACGACCTGTTTCAAAAGATCTCGTATCTTTCGGAAAGCAGGGTGGATGCGTTCACAATTCCGTCGCTTATTTCGCGTATGACGAGCGATACATACGTTTTGCACCAGACGGTCGGCATGATCCAGCGCATCGGCATCCGTGCGCCGCTGCTGCTTTTCGGCGGCATCATCGTATCCTTGACGATGGATCCGATGCTGACGCTCATTATGGTGGCGTCCTTGCCCATTGTGGGCGTAATTGTATTTTACGTCTCGCGAAAAGGTGCGAAGCTTTTTAAGATTGTGCAGAAGGCTTCCGATTCCATGCTGCGCGTGGTGCGTGAAAACGCCGTGGGCGTGCGCGTCATCAAGGCGCTTTCCAAATCGGACTATGAGCGTGCGCGGTTTAAGAAGGTGAACGACGACCTCACCGAAAAGGAGCGCACGGCAGAGAGCACCATGGCGCTCATCAACCCGGTGATGAGCCTTTTGCTGAACCTCGGCATTGTAGCGGTCATCACGGTGGGCGCGGTGCGCGTAAACAACGGCACCTCCGAGATCGGCAAGATCATCGCGTTTATGAATTTATACACCATCGTTTTGAACGCTTTGATGGCGATTAACCGCATTTTCATGATGCTTTCACGCGCATCGGCTTCCTCTGCGCGTGTATTGGAGGTGCTGGACACGCCGGTGGAGCTTTTCGAGACTGAGCCGCACTTCAGCTTTTTGCCGAAGGACGCGCCGCACGTGGAGTTTGACCACGTGACGTTCCGCTATGCGCGCGGCAGCTTTGCGGTGCGGAACATCGATTTTGCGTTAAAGCGCGGCGAGACGCTCGGCATCATCGGCGCGACAGGCGCGGGTAAATCGACGATTATTCGTTTACTCATGCGTTACTACGACGTTTCGGAGGGCTCCGTGAAAATAGACGGCGTGGATATCCGCGACTACGCGACGTCCGATTTACGCGCGAAGTTCGGCGTGGTATTCCAAAACGACACGCTATTTAAGGACACGATACGCGAGAATATCCGCTTAGGGCGAAACCTGACGGACGAGCAGCTTTTGGAAGCGGCACGCCGTGCACAGGCGCTGGAATTTATGGAAGAACAGGGCGGCCTGGACGCGCCGGTCGCCATTAAGGGCGCGAACCTTTCGGGTGGGCAGAAACAGAGACTGTTGCTTGCGCGCGCGTTGGCGGGCGACCCGGACATTTTGCTGTTGGACGACTCCTCGAGCGCGCTCGATTACAAGACGGACTCGAAGCTGCGTGAAGAAATTCGCCTGCATTGTGCGGACGCGACAAAGATCATCATTGCGCAGCGCATCAGCTCCATCATGCATGCGGAAAAAATCATGGTGCTCGAAAACGGCAATGTCATCGGCATGGGTACACACGAAGAATTGATGGAGACCTGCCCGCTTTACCGCGAGATCGGGGAGTCGCAGATCGGCGAGGGACTCGCAAAGGAGGTGCACGCATGAAAAGGCCGGAAACCGTGCAAACGGAAAAACACGAAAAGCCCAAAATGAAAAAAACGGCGGTGCTGTCGCGCCTTTTGCCGTATTTGATGCGCTACAAATTTTTGATGCTCGGGGCGATTTTACTGACGGTCGGCGGCAATTTGCTGTCACTGGCGGGACCGTACATTTCGGGTCTTGCGGTGGATGCGATGGAACTCGGCCGCGGCAAAGTCAATTTTGAAAAGGTGGGCCGCTACGGCGTTCTGATGGTTGTGATGTACGCGATATCCGCAGCACTTTCATATGCGCTGACGCGCCTTATGATTGTCATCAGCCGCCGCGTAGTGAACACGATGCGGCACGATGTGTTCCAAAAGCTGAGCGAACTGCCGGTCGGATACTTCGATACACACCAGACGGGCGACATTTTGAGCCGTATTTCGTATGACATCGACACCATCAACACCTCGCTTACGAATGATATGGTGCAGGTGTTCGCGAGCGCCGTCACAGTCATCGGCGCGCTCATCATGATGCTTTCCATTTCGCCGACGCTTGTGCTGGTGTTTGTTTTCACTGTGCCGCTTTCGATGTTCATGACGAAGAAGATCACGGGCTTTACGCGGCCGCTGTTCCGCAAGCGCTCTGCAAAGCTGGGCGAGCTGAACGGCTTTGTGGAGGAAATGATCAGCGGGCAGAAGACGCTGCGCGCGTATAGCCAAGAAGAAAACACCATTAAGAAGCTCGATAAACAGAACGACGAGACCGTGGACGCGTACTACCGCGCCGATTATTACGGCAGCATGGTGGGACCGTCCGTCAACTTCGTCAATAACCTTTCGCTTTCACTCGTCAGCTTTTTCGGCGCACTGCTGTTTTTGGGCGGGTCAATCTCTATCGGCAACATTTCGAGCTTTGTACTGTACTCCCGCAAGTTCAGCGGGCCGATCAACGAAATCGCGAACATCATCGGCGAATTGCAGTCGGCGTTTTCGGCGGCGGAGCGCGTGTTCCGCTTACTGGATGAAGAGCCCGAGGTTGCGGACAGTCCGAATGCCGAAGACCTCACCGAAGCCGAGGGTGACGTAGACCTTTTGCACGTGAACTTCGGCTACACAAAGGACAGACAGATCATCAAAGATCTCTCGCTGCATGTGCCGAAGGGCGCGCTTGTGGCCATTGTGGGCCCGACGGGCGCGGGCAAAACGACCATCATCAATTTGCTGATGCGCTTTTACGATGTAGACAGCGGAGAGATTACGCTTGACCATAAGCCAATCAAAGATCTGACGCGCCGCAGTTTGCGCCTCAATTACTCCATGGTCTTGCAGGACACATGGCTTTTTACGGGCACGGTGTATGAAAACATCGCCTACGGCAGCGAAAAGGCGACGCGCGAAGACGTGGAGCGCGTGTGCAAGGCGTGCGGCATACACGATTACATTATGACGCTGCCGGCCGGTTACGAAACGGTGCTCGAGGACGACGGCGCGAATATCTCAAAGGGACAAAAGCAGCTGATGACCATTGCACGCGCGATGCTGCTGGAGTCGTCCCTGCTCATTCTGGACGAGGCGACCTCAAACGTCGATACGCGCACGGAGCTGCGCATACAAAAGGCCATGCGTACGCTGATGGCGGACAAGACCTGCTTTGTCATTGCGCACCGCTTATCGACCATTCGCAACGCGGATATGATCTTAGTCGTGCGCGACGGCGAGATTGTGGAGCGCGGCACGCATGAAAGCTTGATGCAGGGCGACACATTCTACCGGCATTTGTATAACGCACAGTTCGCGTAAAATTGCAGAAACGGGGGCTGTTATGAGACGTATACGGAGAACATTGCCCCACGCGGCGTGGATGTGAAAGAAATTCAGGCTGCAAAGGCGCGTGAAGCGTAAAATGCGGCCCCGAAAATTTTAAGAAAATACTAAGTTGAAACCGCTTGAAAAAATTCATTTTCGGTCTTATAATCATGCTGAATACACAGTTCTGAGAAACTGCGAGCAGGAGACCGGGGGTGGAGGACATCAGGCGGTTTTTACATACGCTGTACGGATTGTTTGAAAAGGAAACGCGCATTCGGGGTATTTTGGGGTGCTTTCTCGGCGGATTATTTCTGAATATCGTCATAGAGCTGATGGACAGGAAGAGCCTTTCCGCTGTTTTTGTGCTGCTTGAATCGCACCCGCTGGCGTTTTTGGAAAACGTGCTGATTTTGACGTTTTCCCTTTCGCTGTGCCTGTTTTCCAAGCGGCGGTGGTTTTTCGGCATTTTGATCGGCACGGTGTGGCTTGGACTCGGCATTGCGAATTTATATGTGCTCAGCTACCGCGTTTCGCCGCTTTCCGCCATTGATTTTGCGATTTTGCAGCTCGATTGGTCGTTTATCGGTATTTACATGAGCGTACCGGCATTTATTTTGCTTGTTATTGCGGTGATTTTGCTGCTTGCGGGGCTTGTGATGCTCTTTAAAAAGTGCCCGAAAAGCCCGGTGCACCGGCTCTTTAACACGGCGGTGAGCGTGATACTCCTTTGCGCGTGCATTGTCATTCCGTATCTGCCGACGTCCTTAGGCTTCGGTGAGAATACATATACGGATGTTATCCGTTTGACAGAGAATTACGGATTTGCGTACACGTTTACGCGCAGTCTCGTTGACACGGGCATCGACCGGCCGGAGGATTACTCCGCCCGCCGCGTGCGCGCCATTGCAGCGGAGGTGCTGCGCACAAGGGACAAAGCACCCGAGGACGTGCCGAACATCATCTTTTTGCAGCTGGAGTCGTTTTTCGACGTGAACCGCTTAAAAGACGTGACGTTTTCCGAAAACCCGGTGCCGTATTTTGAAGAGCTGAAGGAGACATGCCCCAGCGGGTATTTCACCGCGCCGTCCGTCGGCGCGGGCACGGCGAACACGGAATTTGAGGTCATCACGCAGATGAATGTGCATGACTTCGGCACGGGCGAATATCCGTACAAGACGATTTTGCAGGAAACGCCGTGTGAGTCCATCGCGTATGACTTAAAAAAACTTGGGCTCGCGTCGCACGTCATTCACAATAACACGGCGACGTTCTATGACCGTAACATCGTGTTTCCGAAGCTCGGGTTCGATTCATTCACGACGCTTGAATACATGAACCATGTGGAGACAAACGAAATCGGCTGGGCGAAGGATAAGATTCTGACAAAAGAGATTGTGCGGGCGCTTTCCGAAACGGAGGAACGCGACCTTATTTACACCATTTCGGTGCAGCCGCACGGCGCGTACCCGGAGGAGAGCGAGACGGCGGATATCAAAGTGCTTTCCGGCATAGAAGACCCCGCTTTGCGTGGACAATTGGAATATTACGTGACGCAGATTCACGAGGTGGATGAATTTCTGCGCACGTTGACCGATGTGCTGACGACGTGGGAGGAGCCGACCGTTTTGGTGCTGTACGGCGATCACATGCCGTCGCTGGAGATCAGCAAGGATATGCTGGACCTTTCTGCGGGCGGCCTGTTTGAAACGGAGTACGTCATTTGGAGCAACTGCGGCGTGGGGGGCGCGGATAGAAACGTGAAGGCGTATCAGCTTTCGTCCCGTGTTTTGGAGCTTTTAGACATCAACGTAGGCACACTGACGAAATTCCACCAGTTAAACCCGTGGCGCGGTGCATACGAAACGGAGTTGCGCACGCTGCAATACGACATGCTGTACGGCGACCGTGTGGTGTACCACGGCGAGCAGCCGTTTGAGGAGACCGACATGCGCTTCGGCACGCGGGACATCACTGTGAACACGGCGTATGTGCAGAACGATATGCTGATGGTGCGCGGCAAAAATTTCACGCCGTACAGCGTGATTTACGTGGACGGCAACGCGAAGGAGACGACGTTCCTGTCCGAATACGCCGTGACCTGTGCGGCGGACGGCATAGAAAAAGGCGACCGCGTGACGGTGCGGCAGGTGGCGGAGGACGGCACGGAGCTTTCGGAAGCCATTGCCGACCCGTACGGGGATTAAATCGGAGGAAAAAGTGACAGCGTACTATCATTTGCCCGGCTTATTTGAATTTTTCGAGCTGTACAGTGTGTTTTTGCCGCTGTACGGAGCGCACAGAGAATATTTTTACGAGTGGTGCGAGATCGCGTCTGTTTACGGCGCGCCGGCGGACTGCCTTTGGGGCGGCGGACGCCTCGGCGACGGCGAGCACGACCCGCGCGCGGTACTCTCGCTCATGCGGGAATATAACATCTCCGCGCGGCTGACGTTCAGCAATTCTTTGTTGGAGGAAAAGCATTTATCCGACCCGAAGTGCAACACGCTGTGTAAGCTGTTTGCGGAAAGCGAAAGCCCGCAAAACGGCGTGATCGTGCATTCCGATTTACTGTTAGACTATTTAAAAAAGACGTACCCGGGGCTGTATTTTGTTTCGTCTACGACGAAGGTGCTGACGGACTTTGAAGACTTTAAACAAGAGCTCGAACGCGAAGATTTTCGGTTTGTCGTGCCGGATTTTCGGCTGAATAAACAAGTTGAAAAGCTGAACGCGCTGCCGCAGGCGCTGAAGGACAAGGCGGAGTTTCTCTGCAACGAGTGCTGCTCTTTCGGCTGCAAAGACCGCAAAGCGTGTTATGAAGCGGTGAGCCGCAAAAACCTCGGTATAGACGGCCCGGAGCACGTCTGCACCGTGCCGAATGCAAAGGAGGGCTACCGCTTTTCAAAGGCGATGGAGAACCCGGGTTTTATCGGTGTTGCAGATATACAGAACGTATATCTGCCGATGGGCTTCACGAACTTTAAAATTGAGGGTAGGGGACTCGGCAGTGCGCTCATTTTGGAATTTCTGCTTTACTACATGACAAAGCCGGAATACCGGCTGCGCGTGCGGGAAGAAATATATTTAGACAACATGCTCGATCTGTTTTGAAGAAAGCTCGGTTT
>ERZ857882.1014-NODE-1014-length-34087-cov-13.091443_pt1 | contig 34087 bp, 29 predicted proteins | sample MGYA00519697_ERZ857882 | MGnify/ENA primary metagenome ERZ857882 (study PRJEB31778, sample SAMEA3449373) | human gut metagenome | biome: human gut; feature: human-associated habitat; material: faeces | place: United Kingdom | collected 2010/2012 ...
TCCGCATGGTCTAAGCCATACGGAGGATTAACTGTTTTACGGACACCCGTCTATGCCGGGGGTTAGTTTTTCGACAGACTTATGCTTAGCTTTGCCAGGCTTTTTCTACAGTTTCAAGGCCGCCCGACGGGCGGCCTGTTTCTCCTATAGCTGCATCATTTTGGCGTTGAGGCTGCCGCACTCGGCGGTCAGTATGGCGAAGGTGCGGGGCGCGCCGCCCCGGGGACAGGAGGGGCTGCCGGGGTTGATTATGTACAGCTTACCGTCATAGTCCAGCTTCGGGATATGTGTGTGGCCGTACAGCGCAACGTTGCAGCCAAGCTCCTCCGCACGGTAAGCGAGCCGGTCGGTACCTGCAGTAACGCCGTAATAGTGGCCATGAGCGGCGAATATCTCCGCACCGTCAAGGCTTATGCGAAGCTCTTTTTCACCGCCGAAATCGCAGTTGCCCGCCACGGAATAGACAGGCGTTCCGTCCTTTCCGAAAGCCTCCGCGTCGCGGGTATTGTCGCCCAGGTGTATCCATGCGTCCACCCTGCCCGCCTGCTCTATGACACGTCTTATGGCGTATGAATCGCCGTGGGTATCGCTTACTATGCCTATGCGCATCACTTTTCCGCTCTCAGCTTGTCGCATAGGGATTCGAGCGCGCGCCTTCTGTGGCTGACGGAGTTTTTCTCCTCAGGCGTTAGCTGTGCGAAGGATTTCTTCAGCGGCTCATAATAGAACAGAGGGTCGTAGCCGAAGCCGTTTTCGCCTTGTGGGGAGTGGAGTATGACCCCCTCCACGCTGCCATCGGCGGTGACGGCAGGCATTCCCCTGCGTATGAGCGCAACAGAGGTGCGGAACTGCGCGGTGCGTTTTTCGCCGGGTACGTCCTTGAGTGCGTCGAGGAGCTTCGCATTGTTGGCGGCATCATCGTGGCCCTCGCCTGCGTAGCGCGCGCTGTAAACGCCGGGAGCGCCGCCCAGGGCGTCAACCATCAGGCCGCTGTCGTCCGACAGTACCGCATCCGCATCGGCAACGGCAAACACCTCTCTGGCCTTCTTGAGAGCGTTGCCCTCGAAGGTGTTCGCGTCCTCAACCACGTCCATATCTATGCCCGCTTCCCTGAGGGAGAGTATCTCGTCATAAAAGCAGCCTAAAATGGCCTTTATTTCGGATACCTTATGGGCGTTGTTGGAGGCGATTATAAGCTTCATATATATTTCTCCTTTGTACGGCAAAATTCAATACGGCTATTTTACCACAGCGCCCGCGGCATTTCCATATTTATCGCCACTCGTTCACGTATACGGGTACAGACACGGCGGAGGTATGCATACTGTACTCCTTTCCTTCCACAGTTATGTCAACGCCATATACCTGATCGAACTGATTGGCACAGAGATACAGGCAGTCCCTTGCCGCATCCAGCATACCCTCGGTATCAGCGACTTTCTCGAAGTCCTTCGTCAGGTCAACGCAGGCTATTCCGTCCTTTATGTATGCGCTTATGAGCTCTGTTCCCGCCGGGAAGCAGTTTATAAGCCCCTCATCCTTAGGCCCGGCTATCTCCTCCTGCACAGCCCCGGAAAATGAAGGCGCAGTGTCCGTATACCGTGTCACGGGGATATTCAGGCTGGCAGCCGAATTAGGGAAGTACAGCGTAAAGGCGTGGGCTTCGCCCGAAACCGGCACCTCCCCGTCCTCAATATTCAACGCAAAGCTCTCCATGGGTTTGGATATGTCAGTGCCATTGGAGAGGGTCTTTTTCTCCTTGCCGTCGATGGTTATGCTGACGTTGTTTATGGAGGGGAACTCAGTCAGCGTGTTCACTATTGCAACCACCATGGCCTGCTCCTGCTCCTCAGTCTGTTGACCGATGTCAGCCAGGTCTACCCGGGCGCTGCCTCCCTCGCCTATGCGTAGAGTACATTCCGTTCCCTCGGGTATTACCGTCTTCAAGCCCATCATGGCGGCGCTTTTATCGTTGTCGATGCCAGATACGAGGTAGCTCAGCGCCGCCCTGCCTATTCCCTCCTCCCAGGGTATGCTCTTCATAACAGGCACTATGAATCCGTCCTCCGTGGCGTAGTACAGAGTGGTTCGCCGGTAGCCGCTGTCCGTATCGGCCTCGGGTTCGGCGGGTTCCTCCGCCTTTTTGCAGGACGCCATCATAAGCGCCGTAAGCAACGCCAGAATCAATATAAATAATCGCTTCATTCTCATGCCCTCCGGCTTATTAGTCATATATAAGCTATTCGCCTTCGGCGCATAAAATAACGAAAAAAGCGGCCCGTCTGCCGCTTTTTGCCGTTACTGCTTCTGTATTATAGCTTTGACCTCAATTGGGTCCGGGGTCACATAGGCCGTTTTGTTTGTGGTGTATATCACCATACCGGGCTTTGCGCCGGAGGGTTTCCTTACGAACCGCCGCTCGGTATAGTCTACAGGCACGTTTTCGCTGCCCCTGCCCCTGCTGTAGTAGGCCGCCAGCAGGGCTCCCTGATACAGCGTGCTCCTGGGCGGATTTTCTGCCCGTATTATCACATGTGAGCCGGGTATATCCTTTGTATGCAGCCATGTGTCCTTTGGCCCTGCAAACTTAAGTGTAAGTGCATCGTTCTGCCTGTTGTTCTTGCCAACGTATATCTCTATACCGTCCGACGATATAAAGCACATGGGCTTTGAAGGAGGCAGCTTCTGGCCCTTCCTGCCGTCCTTGGGTCTCTTTATATACCCCTCGTTCATCAGCTCGTCGGAAAGCTCCTTAAGTTCGCTGTCACCGGTACACTTGTCCAGATTGTAAAGCTGTCCCTCCAGATAGTTCAGCTCTTCCAACGCCCTTTCCCGCTGCTGCGCCGCCATATCCCGGGCTGCCTTGGCCTTCTGGTATTTTTTATAATACTTTTGCGCGTTGTCGTTTATGGAATACCTTGCGTCCAGAGGTATTCTTACGTTTTCCGGCGGGTCTGTGTAGTAGTTCTGCACTACGGCCTCCGAGGAGCCTGAGATTATCCTGTAGGCGTTCGCTATGAGCAGCTCACCGAACAATTTAAGCTTTTCAATATCGCCCTCTGAAGCTATGGCGTCGTCATACAAAGCGATCTTCTTGTTGCAGCGCTCTATATTGTTTTGCAGTATCTTCCTTATGCCGGCGCCGTGGCGGTGCATACGCTGGAGATTATCGGTTTCAGCATAAAAGCGGTCCAGCGCCTCGCTCATAGTCGGCGCCGGTCTGTATTCTCCCTCCTTTGGTACAAACGGCAGCACGCCCTCCGGTTCGCCAACGTCATTAAGCGTAACGCAGGGCGTGACATCGCCTTGCGAAAGGCGGCGGTAAAAGCTGTGCAGGTATTCCGCAAGCTCCCTGCGCTCCCCCGGGCTCAGCTCGCCGCAGCCGCACTTATCCGTGGCATTCTCGCAAAGCTTTGCCGCCATTTTGGGCGAAAGGCCGAAAAACGCGTTTGAAAGCGCTTTGTCTATCCTGATACCCTCTGCCTCTGCTATGACTGTCTCAAAGTCTTCGGCGGAGGCCTTTGTTGGGTCGGCCTTATCCTGTGCCGGCGGCATTTCGTACTTCTGCCCCGGCAAAACTGTACGCACATTTGACATTCCTATGCCGATACGCTTTATTGCATCAACGACTATGCCCTGCTCGTTTATGAGAATTATATTGGAGTATTTGCCCATTATCTCGGCACAGAGCACGAAGGTAACGGTATCTCCCAAGTCGTTCTGTGCCTCGATGCCTATGTTCACTATCCTGTCAAGGTTTGGCTGCTCTACATACACTATGCGCCCACCTGCGAGGCGCTTCCTCAGCAGCATACAAAAGGCCGGCGCGTCTATGGGGTTTTCCTTTTTGACATTCGTGAGCTGCATTCTGCAATGCTCCGGCGATGCGCTTATGAGCAGCCTGAGGTTTTCGCCGCCGCAGCGCAGGTTGACTGCAAGCTCGTCCTTTTCGGGCTGCTGTATCTTGTCTATCCTGCCGCCAACTATGCGCCTGCACTCTGCCACGGATGCGGCGAGATTAAGTCCGTCCATTGCCATAGTAAAATAAGTTATCTCCTGTAAATTTTAAACGGCTTAAAGCAGTTCAATGGATGAGCAGGATACCTCATGGGCCGTCCTGTCCTGTACTGTGCCGTCACTGAGCTGCTTCTGGTACCGCCTGCTCTGTATCCTGCCCTGAATGTACAGCCTGCTGCCCACCGGCAGCTCGCTCACGGTGCGGGCGTTCCTGCCCCATGCTATGCAGGGCAGATAGTCAGATTTATTGAAGGAGCGGTTGCAGGCTATGAGCATGTCGCCTATCTCCCGCAGGAAGGGCGTAGTCCTGAACACCGCAGGCTTGCAAAGATATCCTGAAAGCGACACCTCGTTTTGAGGCATATCCTCCTCGCCCAGAGGTTCTATACCCTTGGCGAACACCGTAACGCAAAGATGGGTACCCTGCTCCGTATGCCTGTTATATGTCCTCAGCTGTCCCCATACAGAAAGCCTGTCGCCCTCGTTCGGCATGAAGGCAAGATTGCGCCCCGGTATCGTCAGCGGGACGTGATCCATAGTACCGCTGAGCCGCGGCACAAGCAGCTCCGCGCTGTAAAAATCCTCCCCGTAAAGGCTGTGGCTGAGCTCCGGCGCGCCGCCAAGCGTACCGCTTACAAATACCGCGTTTTCATCATTGGATACTCTCATACTTACTCCTGACACTTATTTGATGTGTGTTCGTATATAAGTATTCGGTATCCACCGGGTTTTATGATTTAATTTTCTTTGCGCCAATAACTATATCGTCCAGCAGCGCCATGACTGTAAGCATACCCTTGCCGGGCCGCTGCTCGATGAATACCGTCTCGGTGTTCACTACCGTCTCCTCGCCGTGGAACTGGCGTATGACTATATCATAGGGCTCCTTTACGTAAAGCGCCGCAGCGATGGCAGTGCCGTTTGAGCCGTTCTTCTTGAAGTCGAAGGTCTTCAGGCCCTTGCCGTTCCTGCCCTGTATCTCGTAATCGAAGACCAGGCTGCGCTTTGCGTAGCCCCTGTCGGATATGGTAAGTATCTCGCCCTCGTCAGCTATCTGCGCGGCGAATATAACCCTGTCCCCCTCGTCCAGCTTCATGCACTTCACTCCGCCCGCGCCCTTGCCCATTACGGGAACGGTATCTGTCGCGAAGCGTATGCTCATTCCGCCCTTGCTTACCATGATAACGGTGCCTGCGGTCTCGTCCTGTTTTTCTACGGCTATAACCCTGTCGTCGTCCTTAAGGGCTATGGCGGCCGTCTTCTTTGTGCGGAGGTCAAATTCCTTTCCCTCTGTACGTTTTGCGTTGCCGAGGGCTGTAAAGAACACAAGCGTGTCACCCTTTACCTCATCGAAGCATGCTACTATCTCCTCGCCCTTTTCGAGCTGTACCAGCGAATTAAGGTTTGTAGCCTTGGCGGTAAGCCTTGCTTCCGGCAGTTCGTCCACGCCGATTATCAGGCAGTTGCCGTGGCTGGTAAAGAACCTCAGCCGCCTGTCCGTCTGGGTCTCCATTATAAATACCGGCTTTTCGGAGGCGATGGACTCGGCTGTAAAATTGCGCTTGGGCAGGCGGCGTATCTTGCCGCCCTCAAGCAGCGCCACTATGGCGTCATCCACCACTATCATGTCCTCACGGGACACGACTATCTCCTCCTCGCCCTGTATCAGCCTTGTACGGCGTGGTACGGCATATTTTTCTTTTATGGCCAGCATCTCGCGGCGTATGACCGCCCTGAGCTTTTCCTCGGATGAAAGTATGCCCTTGTATTCCTTTATTAGCCTGCCTACCTCTTTGTATTCCTTTTCTATGGCCAGTCTTTCCAGATTGGTCAGCCTTTGGAGCCTGAGATCAAGTATGGCCTGAGCCTGTATATCGGTAAGCTCAAAGCGCTTCATAAGGCCTTCCTTGGCCTCCTTTGGCGACTTTGCGGCCCTTATGAGAGCTATCACCTCGTCTATATTGGCAATGGCCACCATAAGGCCTTCCAGTATGTGCTCCCGGCGCTCAGCTGCGTCAAGGTCAAATTTCGTGCGGCGGGTGACTACATTTTCCTGATGCCGTATGTAATGGCGCAGTATCTCCTTCAGGCCCAGCGTCTGGGGCTTGCCGTCTGCTATTGCTACCATGTTGACGCCGAAGGTGACCTGAAGGTCGGAATATTTATAGAGGTATTGCAGTATTTTTTCCGCGTCCGCGTCCTTCTTTACCTCTATCACCGCCCGCATTCCCATGCGGTCGGACTCGTCCCGTATCTCGCCTATGCCGGCAAACAGCGCCTTTTTTTCCTCGCTTATGTGCAATATATCCTCAAGCGCCTTTGCCTTGTTCACCTGATATGGCATCTCGGTCACGACAATGAGCTTCTTGCCGTTCTTCTGCTCCTCTATTTCGGCCTTGGCACGAACGGTTATCTTTCCCCTGCCCGTTTCGTAAGCATTCCGTATTTCGTCGGATTCCAGTATATAACCCCCTGTCGGAAAATCCGGACAGGGCATTACCTTCATCAGCTCGTCCAGCGATACCTTCGGATCGTCCATATACATTATGGCCGCGTCTATGGCTTCGCCCATGTTGTGGGGCGGTATGTTGGTCGCCAGACCTACGGCTATGCCTGAGGAGCCGTTTACCAGCAGGTTCGGGAAGCGGCCGGGCAGCAGGTCAGGCTCCTTTAACGTATCATCAAAGTTCAGGCTGAACTTTACCGTATCCTTCTCCAGATCCCGCAGCATCTCCATGGCTACAGGGGTCATCCTGGCCTCGGTATATCGCATTGCCGCCGCAGAGTCGCCGTCTATGCTGCCGAAGTTGCCGTGGCCGTCCACCATGGGCATCTGCATATTGAATTCCTGAGCCATACGCACCATGGCATCGTATACCGATGTATCGCCATGGGGGTGATATTTGCCGAGGCAGTCGCCCACGATACGTGCGCTCTTGCGGTGTGGCTTGTCCGGAGTCAGCCCCAGCTCCAGCATGGTATAAAGTATGCGGCGCTGAACGGGCTTCAGGCCGTCCTCTATCCGCGGCAGCGCCCGCTCCATTATTACATATTCCGCATAGGGAATCATGGAGTCGTGCATAACCGCCTCCATGCCCTTCGTGATTATGGTCTGCCCCTCAAAGGATATCTGGTTATCATCTCTTTTTGCCATACGCTGTTACCTTTCGGCGGCAGGATGTGCCGTCATCTTTTCCTCAAAGGTATCCGTCTTGTTGAAGTTGGCGAACTCGCTGATGTACTCGCGTCTGGGGCCGACTTTATCCCCCATGAGCAGCGTCACTATATGGTCCACGTCCGCCGCGTCCTCAAGCTCTACCCGGACCAGCGAACGGTGCTCCGGATTCATGGTCGTCTCCCACAGCTGCTCCGGGTTCATCTCTCCAAGCCCCTTGTAGCGCTGGAGGGTGTAGCCCTTGCCGATGGCTCTCGTCATCTTTGCAAGCTCCCCGTCGGAATATGCGTACCTGATCTCCTTGCCCTTCTGTATTTTATAGAGAGGAGGAAGGCCTATATACACGTGACCGTCGGTTATAAGCTCCTTCATATAGCGGAAAAAGAATGTCAGCAGTATTGCCCTTATGTGGGCGCCGTCCTGGTCTGCATCGGAGAGTATTATTATCTTGTCGTACTTGAGGCCGCTTATATCGAAATCCTCGCCTATGCCTGTACCAAGGGCGGTTATTATGGAGCGGAACTCCTCGTTTGCTATTACCTGATCCAGCCGCTTTTTCTCCACATTCAGCGGCTTGCCCCGAAGCGGCAGTATGCCCTGAAACCGCCTGTCCCGGCCCTGCTTGGCGCTGCCGCCTGCGGAGTCTCCCTCCACGATAAACAGCTCGTTAATCTTTGCGTTGCGGCCCGTACAGCTCGACAGCTTGCCCACCAGAGGCGCGTTTTCCAGCTTGCTTTTTTCCCGGGCCATAGTCTTGGCCTTGCGGGTAGCTTCACGAACCTTTGCGGCTTTTGCCGCCTTTTCGGCTATCTTATTAGCCGTATCGGCATTCTTAAGGTCATCGAGGTAAGGCGCAAGGTGCTCTGTCAGCACGTATTCTACGGCCGTCCTAGCTTCCGTATTTCCCAGCTTTGTCTTTGTCTGCCCCTCGAACTGCACGCTGTGCATCTTGAGGGATAACACCGCCGTCAGGCCCTCGCGGAAGTCCTCTCCGGAAAGCGACGGGTCCTTATCCTTGAGTATGCCGGCCTTACGGCAGTAGTCGTTCATGACTTTGGTTAAGGCCGCCTTGAAGCCCGTTTCATGTGTTCCGCCCTCCGTGGTTGGTATGTTATTCACATATGAAAACATGCTTTCGGTATAGCCGTCGTTATGCTGTATGGCTATCTCTACTGCTATGTCATCCCTCTTGCCGGCAATATATATAGGCTCATCGTAAAGGGGAGTCTTGTCCGCATTCATGTAACGCACGAAATCTATAATGCCGCCCTCATAGTGATATTCGGCCTCTTTTTTGTTGCCCCGTTCCCGCTCGTCTATAAGTATGAAGGTAACGCCCTTGTTAAGATACGCAAGCTCACGTAAACGCTTTGATATTATGCCGAAGTTCATCTCCAGCGTTTCGAATACACGCTTATCCGGCAGGAAGGTTATTTTAGTGCCCTGACGGCGCACGCGGCCCACCTCTTCCAGGGGAGCCATTGGCTTTCCGGATACCATCTTGCCGTCCGGGCCCTCATAGCTCCTGAAGGTCTGGCGGTACATCTTGCCGCCAGTACATACCTCTACTTCTACGTATTCGCTCAGCGCATTCACAACGGAGGCGCCCACTCCATGAAGGCCCCCTGAAAAGCCGTAAGACTCGTTATCGAACTTACCGCCCGCATGCAGCTGGGTAAACACCACCTCAACGCCGGACACGCCCAGCTTTTCGTGAATGCCTACAGGAATACCTCTGCCGTTGTCCTCAACAGTAACGGAGTCGTCCTTATGCAGGGTCACGCGTACCGCGTCCGCATATCCGTTTGCCGCCTCGTCCACAGCGTTGTCCACTATCTCCCAAAGCATATGATGAAGGCCGCGTGAACCGGTGCTTCCTATGTACATTCCGGGGCGCATACGCACCGCCTCAAGACCCTCCATAACTTTTATATCGCTTACGTCGTACTGCTTGTTCATTTTTCCTCCGCTACAATATACGGTATATCCAAATATTACTAACCACATTATATTATAATACACTATTTTACTCTTGTACACTGTGGAATGACCGGCATATAAAAGGAGAGGCCCTTCGACCTCTCCCAGTTGTTCCTTACTCCTTTAGTCCATCTATCCTGGATATAAAGTACGCCGCAGCGCAGCCCGCCGTAGCCGCTACGATGCTCCAGATGAGTTCTGACGTACTCCTGAACGACACAGGTATTATGGGTATCGTAGAGGCAATAACAAAGCCTATTATGCAGTGATACGCAATGCCGTAGTATCTGTTGAATAAAGCGTTCACTGCCCTGGCAAGCGCAATGACGGTTATTGCTATGCCCAGCAAAAACGGTATAATTACCCCCATGTCCAGCGCAGCTATGCCTTCAGACATAGGATAATACAGCCCAAGCAGCATCAGCACCGACGACGATGTCATTCCCGGCGCCACCATGCTTATGCCCCACATAGTGCCGCAGAAGAAGAACCAGCCGGCGTTAGGGGTTATGTGCAGCTCCGTGCCGTACTTGAGCAGCATAAAGAAGCCCAGTAACAATGACGTGCTTGCGGCAAGGGCTATATAGCATGACTTATCTCTGCCCTGCTTTGCTCCGTCGCGAAAAAGCTGCGGTAATGTCCCGACGATAAGGCCTACAAAAAGGCTTGTGACTATTGCGGGCTCAGATGAGGCGAGCTTTGCTATCGCCCCGGCCAGCAGCACAAACCCACCGAGAAAACCCAGCACTACCGGCAGCACCATATGTCCGTACTTCTTTATCCCTTTCTTAGGGTGGGCCAGGGTTTCCATCATTGGCTGGTATATTCCGAATATGACGCACAGCACTCCGCCGCTTATGCCGGGCAGCACGGCGCCTATGCCCATTATCACTCCCTGGGACAGCAGCAATAAAAACCTTCCGCAGCTTATCCTTGTCCGTTCGCCGTCTTCCATACGTTTCCCCCGCAAAAAGCTTTTTGTAAATCAAAGCCCCCAAACCGTCCGGTTTGAGGGCTTTCCTTGGCTGCGGAACTAGGATTCGAACCTAGACAATACGAGTCAGAGTCGTAGGTGCTACCATTACACAATTCCGCAACACATTTGCACATAAAGAATCCCGAATTGCCGTCCGTCCTTGTTATAATACCCGCCTCTCGGCAGGTGGGTGCATGGTGGGCGCTTCGATCTTCCCACCCGTAGCGGGCCTGATCTCATCTTTCCAACGAATGCTCCCGTCGTTCATCTGTGGGTTTATAACCGAAGACGTAACGAACAACGCAGGATATTATGTTCTGGTGGGATTAATTGGGATCGAACCAATGACCTCTACGATGTCAACGTAGCGCTCTAACCAGCTGAGCTATAACCCCTCACTCGCAAAAACTATTATACACGAGTACGGAAAAAATGCAAGCCCAAATTTTTGAAAATTTGAGATTGGACGATCCGTGCCGCATGCGCGTCAGCCGGCCGGATGCGGAATGCGCCGGGCGCCGCGTCTGCGCCCGAGCGGCAGATACCAGAGCAGGGCGAGCAAAAACAAAGCCGCAATCTCAGCGTCAAGCTGGATGCCGCCGCCGAATTCGAGCACGCGCCAGTCGAACAGATACCAATCCTCGAGCATGCGGAAAAGGCCATAGAACAGCGGCGCACAAGCGGCGGCGAGCAGCGCCGTTCGCTTCCTGCTTTGGAGCAGCGCGGGCAGAATCGCCGCCGGCAGTGCGAGCAGTACGCCCATTTCGTAAAAATGGATCAAGCTGCACAGACACCAGCCGATCAGGCCGGCGAGCAGGCCGGTGAGCAGCGCTTCCAGAATATCCGGCACGCCGCGGCAGAGGCAGAGCGCGTAGAGCAGCAGTGCGGCCGAAGCGGGATTGACCGTCACCGATTCCGAAAGGGAGAGGGGAAAGGCGCCGAGCGCTAAAAGCGCGAGCGAAAGCGCAGCGATATGGACGTCCTGTATGCGCAGCCGCCATGCCGTCTTTGCGGTCAACCGCGTGCAGGCGAACAGGAACAGGCAGATCAGTAAGAGCGTGGAAAGCCGCATATCAAAACACATCCTAACGCGGGTTAGGATGTGCCGGCCTGTCCAAATCGATGCATGAAAACCGTTCCGCCGGTTCGCACATGCAAAGCTGCGGGAGCCTGCCGCGGCTTGCGCGGCCGGCGATGGTAACGGCAGAGCGCAATTGCTACTTTGAGCTGCGGGAGCCTGCCGCGGCTTGCGCGGCCGGCGATGGTCGCGGCCCCTTGGACACCCTGCTTAGCCGGATGCCGCCGCAAACCGGTATCCGGCTGAGCATCGCCGCTTCATGATTTCACGCGCCGTCCCTCGCTGTAGCAGGCCACGATGTTTTCCGGCTGCATGAGGTACATCGCACGCTCAAACCGCTCTCTGATTGAAAGCGGACGAACCGGTTCCGGAAAGCGGTTCTCATCGACCACGATCGCGTGCAGCGGGTCGCCCACGCGGAAACCGGCGCCCGCGCCGAAAAACCGCGCGCCCGCCGTGGTACCCAGATAGTATCCCTCCGCGACGGTAAGGAAGGATTCCTTCGCACCGGAGAGGATGCTGCGCGCCTTGGAAGCGCGGATGGCCGCAGTGACGACCCGGTTCATGGGCAGCAGCGCGCCGCCCGCAATGTCGCTGCCGAGCGCAACCTGCACGCCCTCCTGCAGCATCTGCCGCACCGGCGCAAAGCCGCTGCAGATGTTGATATTGGAATCGGGGCAATGCACCGCCAGCACGCCGTGACGCCGCAGCGCGGTGCGCTCGCTCGCATCGCTGTGCACGCAGTGCGCCACGACCGTCCGCCCATGGAACAAGCCGTACTTTGCATAGGTTTCCCAGTACTGGCCGCAATCCGGGTGGAGCGTGCCGACGAGCGCCATTTCTGCATCGTTTTCGGACAGATGGGATTGCACGGGCAGATCGCGCGCATGGGACAGCTCACCGAGCCATGCCATCAGCTCGTCGGTGCAGGAGGGCGTAAAGCGCGGCGTCAGAATCGGGCGAACATGCCGGAAACCGCGGCAGCCGTCCAGAAAGCGCAGCGTTTCGCGCTTGGATTCCTCCGTCGTTTCCTGCAGCGCGGCGCCGCCGTTCCGGTCCATATTGACCTTGCCCACATAGCCGGTCACGCCGGCCTGCTCGAGTTCCTCCATGAGAATCAGCGCAGCGTCCGTATGCAGCGAGGCGAACATGCAAACGCGCGTGGTGCCGTTCTCTATCAGCGCATTTGCAAGCCGCCGGTAGACGCGCCGCGCAAACGAGGCGTCGGAAAAGCGCGCCTCGACCGGGAAGGCATAACTATCGAGCCAGTCGAGCAGCGGCAGATCCATGCCGAGCCCCAACATCGGGTACTGCGCGCCATGCAGATGCATATCGGAAAACGATTGCAGGATGAGCCGGTCGCCAAAGTCGGTGACAGCCGCCTTCCGGAGCGATTCCGGCAATTGCTGAAAGACCCCCTGCAGTACGCCGTCCTCCAACACGAGATAGCCGTTCTCCGTGATGGAGAGCTCGCCGAGCGACGGCGCGCCAACGATATGACCCTTGAGAATGGTTTGCATTGCAAATCTCCTTTCCGAAAAGAAAAAGCGCTCAAACGCGGGACGGCCGGTCATGCCGTACAACGCTTGAACACCCATAGCAGAGCCGAAGGCGACCCCGTAGAAACGCCCGCTCCATACCGCAGGCTTATATGCGTGTCTGTACAATTACCATATCACATTCGGACGTTTGGGGCAAGCGCAGAATTATGGCGATTGCGGCGGGACGTCCACATCGGTAAGTTCTGCTGCGTCGCACGGCACGCAGAACAGCGCCTCCGGATGGGCGCGAATGACCCTGGAACCGCCGGTATCGCCGGTGAGCGCGGCCAACTCGGCAGCAAACCGCGCGGGGAAGATAACGGGATTGCCGCGCCGCCCATTTGCCATGGGGGCGACAATGCGCGCCGGCTCCGCACAAAAACGGGCGATGAGCCGCAGCGCCGTTTCCGCTCGCAGATACGGCTGATCGCACACGCCGAAGAGCATGCCGTCCGGCGGACAGGGCTGCAAGGCAAGCAGCTCCATCGCAATCCGGATGCTCGAGGCAATGCCGCGCTCGGGCGCCTCGTTGTAGCCGATGAGAAACCCATTCGATTCCGCGAGCGACGCGATGGCGGTATGGCGCCGCTGTGTGACGAGGATGCGGCAGGCGTAGGGCAGCGAGGCGTGCAGCTCGATGGCGTGCGCCGCCATCGGCTTGCCGTTCAGGGGATAGAGCAGCTTGTCGCCGCCAAAGCGCGAGCCGGTGCCCGCGGCCAGCAGAATACAGGCGATGTCGGTCATATCGGATGGAGTCCGTGTAACGAACGCTCCTCTCTTCAAAATAGCGTCAGGCGATGGGCGTAAAGCAGGGCCGGCGAAAAACGAAGCGTCCGCGCCCGCGCCGGACCAGACGGCCATCCTCGACGACGGGTTCGCCGCCAAGCACAACGTCGCGCACGGAGCCGGCCACATGCATGCCCTCATAGGGCGAGTTGTCGCAGCGGTGCGCATTTGTGCGCCAGGAGATCGTCCGCGCGCGCGATGGGTCAAAGACGGCAATATCGGCGTCGCTTCCAACGCGCAGCGCACCCTTCTTCGGGTACATTCCGAAGGCCTTCGCCGCATTGGAGGACAGCAGATCCGCCATTTGGCAGACGGTAACGCGCCCCGGCAGCACCGCGCAGGTGTAGAGCAGCTCGGCGCGGTTTTGAATGCCTGCGCCGCCGTTCGGCACCTTTGTAAAATCGTCTGCGCCGGCCGCCTTTTGCGCCATGGTGAACGAGCAGTGGTCTGTTCCGATCACATCGATCTCCCCGGCGCCCATGGCCGACAGGAGCGCTTCCTGATCCGCATGCTTTCGCAGCGGCGGGGACAGGATGTATTTCGCCGCGTCGGGCGCGGCATAGCAGCTTTCGTCCAGAACAAGATACTGCGGACAGGTTTCCACGAGCACGCGCTGACCCCGTTCGCGCGCGCGGCGCACCTCGTCGAGCCCCTCGGCCGTGGACAGATGCACCACCCACACGGGCGATTGTGCGAGCTGCGCGATGCGCATGAGGCGCGCAACCGCCTCCGCCTCGATTGCGTTGGGGCGCGAAAGCGGATGGGCTGCGGCGTCCAGCCGGCCGGCGGCGCGAAGCTTGCGAATCCGCTCCCGGATGAGGAATGCGTTCTCGCAGTGAACGCCGGCAAGGCAGCCGCGCGCGGCCATGCGTGTGAGCGCATCGCAGATCGCGCCGTCATCGAGCATCATAGCGTCGTAAACCATGTACATCTTAAACGAGGTGACGCCCTGCCGCACCATGCTGTCAACCTCTGCGGCGCGCGCCTCGTCCCACTCGGAGATGGCCATGTGAAACCCGTAGTTGCAATGGCTGCCCACCGCCTTGCGGTGCCAGAGGTCGAGCGCCTGCTGCATGGTCATGCCGCGATCCTGCGTGGCAAAGTCGAGCACCGTCGTCGTGCCGCCGAGTATGGCGGCGTGCGTACCGGAATCGAAGTCGTCCGCAGTGGTGATCGGACCGAGCGGCAGATCGAGGTGCGTGTGCGTATCGATAAACCCCGGCAGCAGCAGGCAGCCGGACGCGTCGATCCGACGATCAGCACGGGCTTCAATATGCGGGGCAATCGCACGGATCAATCCGTTTTCCGCAAGCAGATCGGCACGGCAGGAGACGCCATCCGAGACAATCGTTCCATTTTGGATCAACAGCCGCATAGAATTCCTCCAGACAGGTTGCTTTTCACAGGGTGCATATCAATAGATTTTTATGTAATCAGCATAGCACACATTCCGAACCGGCGCAAGGCACAGGAAAATTTTCGTTATGGAAGCCCGCGGAATAAAAAACGGTTTTCATACCGTCAACGTTATGCTATAATACGAAAAAGGTGGGTGATTGTATTTTGGAAAAATCCAGACTGCGCTCGTCGATCCGCAATGCTGCAAGTCGAAATGCTGCTTTTGTGATCAAAAATGCAAACATCGTCAACGTGTTTACCGAAGAGATCATGCACGGCGACGTCGCCGTGCGCGACGGCATTATCCTCGGCATCGGCTCCTATTCCGGCCGCGAGGAGTATGATGCAAAGGGGGCGTTTCTCTGTCCCGGACTGATCGACAGCCATGTGCACATCGAGTCGTCCATGGCGCATCCCTCCCGATTTGCCAACCTGATTTTGCAACAGGGAACCACCACGATCATTGCCGATCCGCATGAGATTGCCAATGTCTGCGGAACCGACGGCATCCAGTACATGCTCGAACAGACCGAATGGCTCCCACTCTCCGTTTTCATGATGCTCCCGTCCTGCGTGCCCTGCACCGCGTTTGAAACCAGCGGCGCAAAGATCACGGCCAAGGATATGGAGCAGTTTTTGAATCATCCGCGCGTATTGGGCCTCGGCGAGGTCATGGATTATGCGGCGACCGTGGCGGGCGAGGGCGAGATGCTCGACAAGCTTCAACTGTTTCAAAAACGGCCGATCGACGGGCACGCGCCGATGCTTTCCGGCGATGCGCTCAACGCCTACTGCGTGGCCGGCCCGCGCACGGATCACGAGTGCTCCGGGTTTGAAGAGGTGCTGGAGAAGTACCGCAGCGGCATGCGCATCCATCTGCGCCTTGGCTCGGCCTGTCGCGGGATCGAGACCATCTTCCGCCGGATTGCCGACACCGGCCTGCCGCTCAGGCATATGCAGTTTTGCACGGACGACAAGCATCTGGAGAACATTCGCGACGAGGGTCATATCAACTATATCCTGCGCCGCGCCGTGGCAAACGGCATCGATCCGGTGCAGGCCGTGCAGATGGCGACGATCAATGCCGCCGAGACCTATGGGCTTTACGGCTATGGCGCGATTGCGCCGGGCTACCGGGCGGATATGGTGCTGTTCGACAATCTGACCGATTTTCATCCGCTTCTCGTGGTCACGGACGGACAGATCTTCCATCCCGAGGCAGATCTGCCGATCAAGCCCGATCCGAAGATCTATAACAGCGTCCATCTCGCGCCGCGCAAGGCCAACGTGCTCAGCCTGCCGGTGGAGGGACCGATGCCGGTCATCCATCCGGTGGATGGAGAGCTGTTGACCCGGCTGACCATGGAGGAGGTGCCCGTGCGCCATGGCCGGTTCGTAGCCGGCAACGGCCTTGTCAAGCTGGCCGTGCTCGAACGGCACCATGCCAGCGGCCGCGTCGGCCTCGGCATTCTCAGCGGACTGCCGATCCAGTCGGGCGCCATGGCCACCACCGTCGGCCACGATTCGCACAACCTGATCGTTGCGGGCGATAACGACGCCGATATGCTCATCGCCATCGATACGCTGGAGGAATGCGGCGGCGGGTATGTGGTCGTCAGCAACGGCGCCGTGCTCGCCAAGCTCGCGCTTCCCGTGGCGGGGCTGATGTCGGACGCGCCGCTCGAGGAGATTCTGAAGCGGCAGCAGGAGCTGCTGCAGGCGGCGGCGCTGCTGGGCGTCAATAACACCTCGGATCCGTTCATCACACTGTCGTTTCTTGCGCTGCCGGTCATTCCGGATGTGCGCCTGACGGATATGGGCGTGTTCGACGTGACAAATATGCGATTCCTTCAAAAACCGAAAGACTGATACAGACAGGAGGCAACCCATGAGCGTTGGAAAAAGCGTCATCCGCGTCGATGCGTTCGACAAGGTAACGGGGCGCGCCAAGTATACGGACGATCTTTGCGGTAAAAACGCGCTGGTCGCCAAGATCCTGCATGCCACAATCGCCAACGGCGTTGTGCGCAGCATCGATACAGCCGAGGCCGAAGCGATCGAGGGCGTGGTGAAGATCGTCACCTGCTTTGACGTGCCGGACATTCGGTTCCCGACCGCCGGACACCCGTGGTCCACCGACCCGCACCATCAGGATGTTGCGGACCGCAAACTCCTGACCGAGCGCGTGCGCTTTTACGGGGACGATGTGGCCGCCGTTATCGCGGAGAACGAGATTGCCGCAGCGCAGGCGGTTCGCGCGATCAAGGTGGAGTATGAGGCGTATCCGTTCGTACTCGATCAGGTTGAGGCCATGCAGGACGGCGCGCCGCAGCTGCACGAGGCCTATCCGAACAATATTCTTGCCCATACCGGCTATGAGAACGGCAACTATGAAGAGGCCATCCGCGAGGACGGGCTGATCAAGGTGGAGGGATGGTACGATACGCCGACCGTCCAGCACTGCCACATTGAAAACCATATCTGCTTTGCCGAGATGGAGGGCGGCCGCATCACGGTTACCTCATCCACACAGATCCCGCATATCGTCCGCCGCGTCGTCGGGCAGGCGCTGGGAATCCCGTGGGGCAGGGTGCGCATTGTAAAGCCGTATATTGGCGGCGGCTTCGGCAACAAGCAGGACGCGCTGTATGAGCCGCTGTGCGCGTTCCTCTGCACACAGGTTGGCGGCAGACTCGTCAAGCTCGATGTGTCGCGCGAGGAAACATTCGTCTCCAACCGCGTGCGCCATGCGATTCGCTCCCATATCACGACCTATGTCCGTCCGGACGGTACGTTCGTGGCGCGCAGGCTCGAGGCGTTCTCCAAGCAGGGCGCCTACGCTTCCCACGGGCACGGCATCGTGGCCAAGGGCGCGACCGCGTTCGGCCAGTTGTACCAGAGCGCGGCTTGCAAGGCGGACGCCTATACGATCTTTACCAACACGCCGGCAGCCGGCGCCATGCGCGGCTACGGCATTCCCCAGGCAATGTTTGCGCTTGAGTCGCATGTGGAGGATATCGCACGGCGACTGGGCATGGATGCGCTCGAATTGCGCAAAAAGAATATGATGCCGGTCGGTTATACCGACGGTTTCAGCAAAAACGAGAACTACTTCGACAGCCTGAACCAGTGCATTGAGAAGGGCAGGGCCTATATCGACTACGACCGGAAGCTGCGGGCGTATCAGAATCAGACCGGCCCGGTGCGCCGCGGCGTGGGCATGGCGATCTTCTGGTACAATACGGCGGTCTGGCCCATCAGCCTCGAGACGGCCGCGTGCCGCATCGTGCTGAATCAGGACGGCTCGGTGCAGCTCCAGATGGGCGATACGGAGATCGGGCAGGGCGCGGATACGGCGTTTGCGCAGATGGCGGCGGAAACGATCGGTATACCGTTTGAAAACGTTCACGTCATTTCGACGCAGGATACCGATATTACGCCGTTCGGCACGGGCGCGTATGCGTCCCGCCAGACTTATGTGGGCGGCTTTGCCATCCGACAGACCGCATTGCTGCTGCGGGAGCGCATTCTCAAGCACGCGCATGAGCTCACGCGTATGCCGGCGTTCGATCTCGACGTGGTCGACGGAAAGATTGTCCGCACGACCGACGGCCGGGAGCTGATGACGCTCGGAGAATTGGCCACAGAGGTGCTCTACAGCCTGACGAACAGCGAGCACATCACGGCGGAGAGCACTTACCAGGTCAAGTCCAACGCCTATTCGTTCGGCTGCTCGTTTGCCGAGGTGGAGGTGGATATCCCGCTTTGCAGGGTGAAGCTGCTGAACATCATCAATGTGCATGATTGCGGCCGGCTCATCAATCCGGCGCTGGCCGAGGCGCAGGTGCACGGCGGCATGAGCATGGCCATCGGCTACGGCCTGTCCGAACAGCTCTTGTTCGACCAGAAAACCGGCCGGCCGCTCAACAACAACCTGCTCGACTACAAGCTGTCCACGACGATGGATCATCCGCATATCGAGGCGCAGTTCGTGGAGAACGCAGAGCCGACCAGCGCGTACGGCACCAAGGCGCTCGGCGAGCCGCCCGCCTGCCCCGGCGCGCCGGCAATCCGGAACGCGGTGCTGCAGGCGACGGGCGTTGCGGTCAACACCGCGCCGCTGACGCCCCATGTGCTGTTCAGCCGGTTTCGCGAAGAAGGACTTCTCTGAGGAGGGCAAAGAATTATGTACGATATCAAGGCGTTGTATGAAGCGAAGTCTGTACCGGATGCGATCGGGCTGCTGCTGGCGCACCCGCAGGCGAAAATCATCGCCGGCGGCAGCGATGTGCTCGTGCAGATGCGGGAGGGCAAACTCGCCGGCAGCGAGCTGGTGAGCATTTACGGACTTGACGAGCTGCGCGGCGTGCGGCTCGATACGGATGGCACCATCCGCATCGGCTCGCTTACGAGCTTTTCCCACATTACGAAGGACCCGATCATCCAGCGGCATATCCGTGTTTTGGGTGAAGCGGTCGATATGGTCGGCGGCCCGCAGATCCGCAACATCGGCACCATCGGCGGCAACACCTGCAACGGCGTGACCAGCGCGGACTCCGCCTCTACGCTGTTTGCATGGGACGCTCAGATCGAGATCACCGGGCCGGATGGCGTGCGCATCGTGCCCATACGAGAGTTCTACATCAAGGCGGGCGTGGTCGATCTGAAGCCCGGCGAGCTGCAAACGGCCATTCTGATCCGCCGCGACAGCTATACCGGCTATCAGGGGCATTACATCAAATATGCCATGCGCAATGCGATGGATATTGCGACCACCGGCTGTTCGGTCAACGCGAAGCTGTCTCCGGACGGGAAAACCATTCTGGACGCCCGCATCGCCTATGGCGTGGCTGGGCCGGTACCCATGCGCGCGCCCTCGGCGGAGGCGGCGGTTCGGGGTCGGGCTGTCTGTGCGGAAACCATCGCCGCGTTTGGCAAAGCCGCGCTCGATGATGTCAATCCGCGCACGAGCTGGCGCGCCAGCCGCGAATTCCGCCTGCAACTGGTGGAGGAGCTCGCAAAGCGCGCACTGACGGAATCCATTCGGCTTTCGGGAGGGACGATCTGATGCACGAAACACAATATAAGCTGGTGCGATGCACCATCAACGGAAAGAAAACCGAAACGATGGTCGATGTGCGCGCGTCGCTCACCGATATGCTCCGCAACGACTATCGCCTCACCTCCGTGAAGAAGGGCTGCGAGGTGGGGGAGTGCGGCGCCTGCAACGTGCTCATCGACGGCGAGTGCTTCAACTCCTGCATCTATCTGGCCATTTGGGCTGACGGAAAGGAAATCCGCACGCTGGAGAGCCTGCTCGGCCCGAACGGCGAACTGTCCGACATCCAACAGGCGTTTGTCGACGAAACGGCGATCCAGTGCGGCTTCTGCACGCCGGGATTCATCATGACCGCAGTCGAGATTCTGGAGAGCGGCAAGCTGTACACGCGAGAGGAGCTTCGCAAGCTCCTGTCCGGCCATCTGTGCCGCTGCACCGGCTATGAGAACATTCTCAACGCCGTGGAAAAGACGATGAAGCGGCGGCTGGGCTTGGACGTCGCGGAGTAAGGCGCAGTTGGCTTTGCAAAGGGCATGCCGTTCAGAGAAGTCCGGCGGCATGCCCGCCAAACCGGTCGGCCTAGCGGATGGCAAGGGGCGGCGGCCGGCGCAAGAAAACCATGTCCGTCCGCACGGTAACGGCCGTTCGTGATGACCATGCCGCTGTGCTTTTCATCGTATCGGCAGCAAGGCCGCACCGGTATCGTTTTTGCATTCCAACGGGAGCGGCGCAAATCTATTGACAGCGTTAGTAGTTTTTGCTATACTGCAAAAGGTGCATTCAAGGAGAGATGTCCGAGCGGTTTAAGGAGCTGGTCTTGAAAACCAGTGATGCTGAGAAGCACCGTGGGTTCGAATCCCACTCTCTCCGCCAGCATCAAAATCCAAATTGCATATGCGGAGAAGTACCCAAGTGGCTGTAAGGGGCTCCCCTGCTAAGGGAGTAGGCTGGGGTGACTGGCGCGAGGGTTCGAATCCCTCCTTCTCCGCCATAAAAGGAACATAAAAAAGATATGTTCCGCGAAAACCCCGATTTTATCGGGGTTTTTTTCTGCCCAAATGCCGAGTTTTCGAGATGCATATTTGAAGATGTAAAACCGCTGTTTTCCCTTTGGGTGCAGTATCGAACTCCCGTACAACCAAATATTCGCAGACGGCGGACAAGCCAAAAACTTGTCCGCCGTTTCACATTTTCCAAGCCCGAAGTTTTGCAAAAGACTTCGGGCTTTTTCTATTTCACGAAAAAGGAGCAATCAAAATGTACTTCACCAACACGCCATCTCTCAACAGTATGGAGGCCATCATGCAGCGACCACCCGTCGGAAACCAACGGGGCGGTGGCAGGCTCCACGGTGCGTATCCATTCCGCAAAGCGGACTGTGCTTGCAGGCTCTGCCTCTACTACAGAAAAAAGAAAGGCTGCTCCATGGAGGTCTGCCCGGTGTTGGATGTCAGACTCACCTGCGGCGCAGCCTCTTTTTATGAAGCCATTCATGCGGCATTCGCCGACGCACGACATACGCCGTTTCAAAGACGGCTTTCACATCTCTACGGCAGAAAGGATGATGCCCCTATGATTTTTCAAACCGATCAGCACAAACAGCGTTTCGAGGCACAGAAACTGTACCTGCGAAAGCCGGGTCATCGCAGCCTTGCTGTGCTGTATCTTCTGACTGCGGATCACACCTTGTGGTTCAAGACAAGACGATACGTTTCCGACCGTGGCAAAGTCGATCTGCAGGCGGTGCGCCTCGGCGATGTGTCTACAGACTGCTATGCCCTTTGGAAAGCGGTCAAGGAATTGCAGACCGGCCAGCGGCAGATCTCGCTGTGTGAGCTGGCTGATGGCAGCGTGGTCTCAGATTGGGCCTTTCGCCTGATCGTACAGGCAGTCACCATCGCCCGCTTCGGTGCGGCGGTGCTGGAAGCGGAGGTGCGCCATGCTTAAAGCCGTGATCTCGCATAACGAACAGACCACCATTGTGGAGCTGCCTATGGATCGCCTGAGTCTGCAATATGAACTGTCGCAGATCGGCATCCGCAGGTTGGCCAAGGACATTCCGATCATGGATGAGGAAGCTCAGCCGATCTCCGTCAAGCTCTACTCCGAGTCGGATATAGGGCAAAATCTCGCCGCACTGTTCCGACCGTCCCATTCGCTGGAGGATGCCAATGTATGTGCTCACGCTGTGGTACACGCCAGACCGGAGGTGCAGCATGAGATCGAGCAGAGCATCGTCTATGGACAGTATCACTCGCCGCAGGCGGTTCTGGCGGACATTCAGGCAATGACAGCGGACCTGATTGCCGTAACCGTCAACTACTACTGTCCGCTTCAGGTCCGTATGACGGATGAGGAATATGGTGATTGGTATGAGGTGGACAACGGCTATGCGCTCGACAATGAGCGAGCAATCCGGGAGCTGCTGCAAAAAGAGCAAAACGAGGATCTGAACGATATAGCCGACTACTTCGACGGCAGCGAGTCCGCTAAGGCCAAGATCGTCTCTGCCGTCTGGGATGTGCAAGAGGTAAACGGGGAGCTGTTCGGTGTGATTCGCACCGGGCTGCGGGAAGTCCTTTCCCCAGCAGAAGAACGAGAATGGATCGACGAGCTGATCGGACAGGCAGCAGACGGCTTCGGCGAGGGACTGGAGCAGCGCCCTATCCGTACTGCCGACGGTGAGATCTATGTTTCCTTCTGGAACAGCGGCAGCGACTACTTCATGGAAAATGAAACTGCCTTCCACCAACGGATGTCTGCCGGTCCCGAACTCAAAACAATGAAACTGGAATGAAAGGAGTCACGACCAATGAACGATCCACTGTGTGAACGAATGAGGACACACTACCCGCCCGGAACACGGGTGCAGCTGCTCCGGATGGATGACCCGTATGCACCGGTTCCTTCAGGAACGAGAGGCACGGTGACCCATGTGGACGATATGGGTCAGCTTCAGATGCATTGGGATAACGGGCAGTCCCTCGCCCTGATCCCTGAAGAAGATGTTTTTCGTAAGCTCACGGCGGCGGAGTTGGCGGAAGAACAGACGATACAGGAAGCGCAGGGCTTTGAGATGAAAATGGAATAGGAGGAAGAATGTGTGCCAAACCATGTAACAAATGTGCTGACGCTGCACGGAGAGCCTGAGCAGATCCGAGCCATGCTGGAGGCCATCCAGTATGATGAGCTTGGAATCGGCTCGGTGGATTTCAATAAGATCATTCCCATGCCGGAGAGCTTGAATATCGAGGCAGGCAGCCAAACGAGTACCGGTCTGAAAGCCTATCAGGATTTCATTGAGGTTTACACCCTCGGCGGAACGATCCATCAGGACGATCTTGAGAACATCCCCCAGAAAAGTGAGAACGCTTTCCTTCGGCAGCGCTCGGATATCCGTCCAGAAGAATGGGAACTTGGAAAAGCCGCTTGGAACAACATTCGCCTATACGGAGTACCCACATGGTATGGGTGGCGTAACCAGCATTGGGGCACCAAATGGAATTCCTACGGCTACGGTGAGGCGAAAGTAGCCTATCAGGAGGGGGATACCATGAACTTCCTGACAGCATGGTCTGCTCCGCACCCGGTGATGGAAAAGCTGGCAGAGATGTTCCCCGATGTGGAGCTCGAGCACGAGTGGGCTGACGAGGATATCGGCCATAACTGCGGCAGATACCGCTATCAGAACGGAGTACGAATCGAAGAATGGTTCCCTGAAACAGAGCGGGAGGCCATTGATCTCGGCTGTGAGCTGATGGGGCTGGAGCCGCTGGACTATGGGCTTGCCCTAAATGCAGCCGGGACAAGCTATGTCAATCTGGAGGATGATGAATACGAGAAAATCGAGCTGCTCGGTAAAACAGCGCTGTTCTCGAATGCCCGCCTGACGGATGCAGACATCCCGGAGGGACTGTACTGCTACCACCTGCGCCACAGCGATGACGGCGGCAAATTCTGCTCCATAGAACCGAGGGGCGGCGTCAACCACGGTGGCTCTGTGATCCTGAAAGAGCCGCTGGATTTCGGAGAAAGCGGATATATCCCGCTTGACGAAGAAACAAGTCCGAACTTTTCCGGAGAAAGAGAAAATTTCTCCGAATTTCTTTCTGATACCTCACCGCAGGAGGCCGAGGAAATGAAGCTCTGCTAAAAGCCTAAAAATCAAAGAGGTCGTTTTGCGTGTATGGATGTTCCGTACATGGAAAACGGCTTCTTTCTGTTTTCTGCGGAACCTTTGTATGCGCAGACGCCTCCACAAAGGAGGTGATTCTATTAACAGCTTTATGGCGTGGGTCGGCGGCAAGAAAGCCCTTCGGGACGAGATACTCGCCCGCTTCCCACGAAACTATAGACGGTATATCGAAGTATTCGGCGGGGCCGGATGGGTACTGTTCCACAAGCCGCCCGGCAATGATTTTGAGGTGTTCAACGACTTTAACGGTAATCTTGTGAATCTGTACCGCTGCGTCCGAGAGCAGCCGGAGGCCCTGCGGGATGAGCTGCGGTATATGCTCAATTCCCGCTTGGACTTCGAGTATATGAAGGGAATGCTGCATTCCCAAGCCGTACTCCCGGATGTGCGGCGGGCCGCCTATTACTATGCGCTGATCCGGTACAGCTACGCAGCCGGGACCTCGACCTTCGGCAGCCAGCCCCATGCCATGTGGAACAACTTTCCGCTGATCGAATCAGCGGCAGGCAGGCTGCAAAAGGTCGTCATCGAAAACAAGGACTGTATGAAGCTCATCCGGCAGTATGACCGTCCGGAGGGCTTTTTCTACTGCGACCCGCCGTATTACAACGCAGATCAGTACTATGAGGCGGTTTCTACAAACGGCTTTGACCATGCCGGACTTGCCGATGCACTGCTTGGAATCAAGGGGAAATTTTTGCTCTCTTACAACGACTGCCCGGAGATCCGGGCATTGTATGACCGCCCCGGCATTGTGGTCGAGGGCATCTCCCGACTATCCAACATTGCGCAGCGATACGAAAACGGAAAGCAGTACCCGGAGCTGCTGATCTCCAACTACGACACCACAGAGCTGGCCCGGTCCTGCGTGCAGCTCACGCTGTTTGACCGGCTGGATTCGCAGGAAATTCTGAATGAAAGGATACTCTACCATGAAATATGATTTTGAACTGATCCCCGTCCCTACTGATGCGCTGGAGGCTGTCGGCATCATCCCCGGCGTTATGGCGGAAGCCTTTGTGGACGGAAAACGCATCGTGATCCAAAAAGCAGAGAACGACGCCTTCTGCGAAAGCTACAACGAGGATTGCGAGGATTGCCCGTACTGCTGTCCCTGCTGCGGTGAATGCCTGAAAGAGCAGATGACCGGAGGTGATGGGGATGACTAAGGTGTACCGCATCCTCGGAAAGCGTGGGCGGGTCACCATCCCCTATGAGATCCGCAAGCGGGTAGGATTTTCCTGCAATGATGTTCTGTCCTTTGCCGAGCAGGATGACCGCACGGTGATCGTCCGGAGAGAAAAACTCTGCAACGATTGCAGAAAAGCCCCCGGCGCTCCGGTTAAACCGGAGCCGGAGGGCATCACGCTTCTGGATTTTCTGGACAGCCTTTCTGCCAAGGAGCAGCGGGCGGCGCTCATCCATCTGTCGGTGCGCTGGGCGGAGCAGCAAGGCGGTGAACCCAATGTCTAAGATTCTTCGTGTTGTCATGGTGGAACCCCATGAAGCGCCCTATGAGCTGAATATCACCGACCAGCTTGAGGATCTGCAGGAAACGGTCGGCGGCATGATCGAGGTCATCGGTAACGGCGATGGAACGCTTCTCGTCTGCAATGAGGAGTCCAAGCTCATGGGGATGGACGGAAACCGCCGCCTGAATGGAGATGTGATCGCCGGACCGTTCTTTGTCGTTGGTACAGACGGCGAAAACTTCCGCTCGCTGACTGATGTGGAGGTAGAGCGATACAAGCAGCGCTTTGCGGAGATCGAGGACATTTCCCCGGAGGAAGTGCAGGAGCATATGGGCTTTACCTTTTTCGCATGGTAAAACAGAAAATGGAGGTACAACAATGAAGATCAAAGCACAGATCGACCGCATGGTCGGCGAAAACAACCGCATTAAAGCATACGCCAGTGTGATCCTCGGCGGCGAATATGTCGTGCGGGGCATTGCGGTCATGGACAGCAAAAACGGGCTGTTCGCCCGAATGCCGTATCGCAGTTATCAAGACAGGAACGGCGATATGAAGTATTCGGATACCGTGTTCGCCATGAATGAAACCTCCCGCAATGCCATCAACGACGCCGTCCTTGCCGCATACGAGCAGCGTTTGCACATGGAGCAGGATGAGGCTCCGGACATGGAGGAATCTATCGACGAAAGCCCCGGCATGGTGCAATCGATGTAGTCCCCGCAAAAAAGTTCCGATTCTCGCTGGACTTTCAGCCTTGCATCGGTATCCTTGTAGGCAGAGGTGATCAAAATGAAACAACGCAGAATATCCGTGCTCCTCCTTGCAGGCTTGCTTCTGGCAAGCCTTGCCGGATGCGGCACAAAAACGGCACTGCCTGCGCTTGCAGAACCGCCTGCTACTGCGGCGTTCGCTGCTGCGCCGTCGGAGCCGACACCAGCCAGCACCCCGGATGCCGATGACCAAATCGAAACCGTATCAGCACTGGAAATGCTACCGGCAGAAGAAACAGAACCACCGACGCAAGCGTCCGAACTGCCGGTGTCGGAAAGCGTACCAAGCACATCTGAGCATCCGGAGGCATCGCAGTCGCCTGCTCCCGCAGAGGGACCGGCAGAGCCGTCACCGGTCGAGCCAGAACCGGAGCCGCCGGTCGAGGATGCTTCCGAGCCGCCAGCAACTGTGCCCACAGAACCGGCACCGGAGCCTGCATTTGATGTGGGGTATTGGGTGGATTTCGCCAAGGCTTATGCCGAAAGCGTCGGCTTGGAGTTGGACAGTGAGGCGGTAAGCTGTTGGGATAATCCCACCATCGCCAGCAGTGCCAGTCGATATCTGGAACGGGATCTGTGCGGGCTGCTGAACAAATACAGCCGGGATGCGGACATCACGGCTGTGTGGATATGGGCAGAGCCTCGGGCAGAAAGCTCGTGGGATATCTATATCGGCTATGCATGACCTTAAAACAAAATACAAGGCAGAAAGCGCATCGATGTTCGGTGCGCTTTTTCCTATTTGAAAGGAGTTTTTACTATGTTTGCTACGACCTGCAAAAGGGGCCTGTCGTTGTTTTTGGCAGTGCTCCTGTGCTTTACCGCCGTTCTCGGCTTCGGCACCACAACCGCTTTCGCAGCCGGAGAACAGTCGGATGTCTATCTCGTGGCGTATCCCCGTGAGGGAGATGCCAACCTTGACTACAGCGGAACTTGGGGGCATGACAATCTCCAGTATATGAACGGGTGGTCCTCCGGTCGCTCACTCTTCACCATTGTCCGGGCCATGGGCTCGTATGAGGGCAACATCTGCTACTGCATCGAACCCGGTGTTCCGTTGGAAACCGGAGATTCCCTTTCCAAATGGGGCGAAGACTTTTGGGAGAACTATCCCTCTGACTACAACCACACCATCGAGCCGTATGAGATCAAGCAGTTTATCGGAAGGATCATGCAGTACGGCTATACCGGCAGCATTTCCACCTCATGGAGAAGTCAGAATGAGGGAGCCGATAAGCTGGCCTATGTAGTTGCAACGCAGCTTCTCATCTGGGAAACAGTCGTTGGTGAAAGAGATTCGGCCTTTTCTCATGTCAGCACCGGCGGCTACAATGCTGTGACCGAGCAGATCGGCGCAAGCCATCCGCTGCGCAGTCAGATCTTCAGCTACTACAGCATGATCGAGGCCAATGTGCAGAGCCACAGCAAGATCCCCAGCTTTATGAGCAAATCCAGCAGCAGAGCGCAGGACATTGAGCTGGAATGGAACGGCGCGGAATACACGGCGACACTGACCGATACCAACGGCGTCCTTGGCAATTACAGCTTCAGCGGCAGCGGTCTCAGCTTCTCCGTCAGCGGCAACACACTGACCATTACAGCGAAAACCGCACCGGAGGATACCGTCACCATTACGGCAGAAAAGAAAGATTCCCAGCGCCGTGGGATCATCACTTGGAGCGACGGCCACTACCTCCCCGGTAACGCTACGCTGCAGGATCTGGTCACCTATGCGGAGTCGGTGAACGACCCCGTCACGGGATACCTTCATGTCAAGGTATCCTACGGTAGTGCCAAGATCATCAAGACCTCTGAGGACGGTATTGTGTCCGGCATCCGCTTCACGATCACCGGCAATGGGGTGAACGAAACCGTTACGACCGGAGAAAACGGTGAGATTCAGATCGATAACCTTACCCCCGGTGAATATACCGTCACGGAGCTTACGGATGACCGCTATGTGCCGCAGGAGAGCAAGGCCGTGTGCGTAGTCAGCGGCCAGACTGCCATCATAGAATTCGGCAATGTTCTCAAAAAGTTCAGCGTGACCCTGACCAAACGAGACAGCGAAAAAGGCTCGCCGCAGGGCGATGCTGTGCTGGCCGGTGCCGTGTATGGTATCTATCACGGCGATGATCTGATTGACACCTATGAAACCGATGCCTCCGGCAGCTTTACGACAAGAGAGTATGTGTGCGGCAACGGCTGGACGATTCGTGAGATCACCCCCTCTACCGGCTATCTTTTGGACGAAACGGTCTATCCCGTCGGTGCAGAGGCCGGAAACTTTACCTTGGAGCACAACGCCGTTGCCGTCGATGTGGGCGAGGATGTCATCAAGGGCAGCATCGCCATTATCAAGCATACGGATGACGGCAGCACCAAGATCGAAACACCGGAGGCCGGTGCCCAGTTCCAAATTTACCGCAAAGCCTCCGGCAGCTATGACGCTGCCGATCCGGACGAGCGTGATGTGCTTGTCTGCGGCGAGGACGGTTTTGCCCGGAGCAAGGCGCTGCCCTACGGCGAGTATGTGGTGGAGCAGACCAAGGGCTGGGATGGCCGTGAACCGATGCCTGCCTTTACCGTCCAAATCTCCGAGCACGGAAAGACCTATCCGTATCTCATCAACAATGCCGAATTCAAAGCCTATCTGAAGATCGTCAAGGTCGATGCCGAAACCGGAAAGGTTATTCCTTATGCTGGTGCCGCCTTTGAGATCTACGATCCGGACGGCAAGCTGGTGGAGATGACAACCACCTACCCGCAGCCGGAAACGCACACCCGTTTTGTGACCAACGATGGCGGCTGGCTCATCACGCCGGAGATGCTGCCGTATGGCACGGGGTATTCCATCGTCGAGGTGCAGGCACCTCACGGGTATGTGTTATCCCCTGAGCCGGTGCATTTCGATGTTACAGCAGAAAACGCCGAAAGCGCTGACGGCATCACCTTGGTGATCGCAGAAAAGCCGAATGCCCCGCAGAAAGGAAAGATCCGGATCGTCAAGACCGGCGAGGTGTTTTCCTCTGTCACGGAAAAGGACGGCAGATATACCCCGGTCTATGGGGAAAGCGGCCTTGCCGGTGCGGGATTCGAGATCTGCGCAGCCGAAGATGTGTTCACGCCGGACGGCACACTGCGCTATGCCAAGGGCGATGTGGTCGATACGCTGACTACGGCCGCAGATGGCACGGCGGAAAGTGGAGAACTGTATCTGGGCAAATATGAGATTCATGAAACCAAAGCGCCTTACGGTATGGTCCGAGATGATAGCGTCCTCACCGCCGAGCTTACCTATGCCGGTCAGGAGATCAGCGTCACCGGCACCTCTGTCGCTGTAGTTAACGAGCGCCAGAAAGTGGAGGTCAAGCTGTACAAGGATCTGGAGAAGGACGAGCTGTTCCGGATCGGCAGCGGCGACGAGATCCTTCATGTGTATTTCGCCCTTTATGCGGCGGAGGAGCTGACCGCAGCGGACGGCTCCGTGATCCCGGCAGACGGCCTGATCGAGATCGCAGGTGTGCAGGCGGACGGCACGCTGGTGTTTGCCTCAGACCTTCCGGTCGGCAGCTACTATGTGAAAGAGTATGCCGTCGATGCGCAGTATCTCATCAGCGAGGAAACCTATCCCATCACCTTCACCTACGAGGACGATACTACTGCCGTGGTCAGGATCGAGGTAAACAACGGCGAGGCCATTCTGAACCGCATCATTCGCGGCAGCATCACCGGCATCAAGGTGGATGAACAGGGCGAGCCGCTCCCCGGTGCGGTGTTTGGGCTGTTCCGTGCCGACTGCACAGACTTCACCATGGAAAATGCGCTCCTGACTGCCGAGTCCGCCGAGGACGGCAGCTTTTCCTTCGAGAATATTCCTTATGGTGTTTGGCTGGTGCGGGAAATCGCAGCTCCGGAGGGTTATGTGCTGTCGGACGAGATCTTTACCGTGCAGGTCGGCGAAAACGGCGCTGTGATCGAGCTTGGAAACTTGGAAAACAAACCGATCACCGGTGAACTGGAACTTACCAAGAAAGACATTTCAGACGGTAAGCTCCTGCCGGGCGCAGGCTTCCGTATCAAGGATGCAGACGGTAATGTTGTCGCTGAGGGTTATACCGATGAAAATGGCATTGCCAAATTCACGCTGCGTTACGGGAAATACACCTATGAGGAATTCGACGCCCCGGAGGGCTACCGCATCGACACGACGCCCCACGAATTTGAGATCACCGAGGACGAACAAATCGTCAAGGCAGAGATGACCAACGAGAAGATCACCACGCCGGATGTACCGCAGACCGGCGATGAAAGTAACCTCGGTTTTTGGATCGGCTTGGGCAGCATTGCCCTTGGCGGTGCCATTGCCTGCGGCATTCTGTTTGCCAAGCGTAAAAAGGACGATGACAGCGACGAATGAAAAAGGTGTATCTGTGTGCGCCCCTCGGCGGCGATGTAACCGCCAACCTTGAAAAGATCCGACAATACTGCAGGTATGCTCTGCTGTGCGGCACGGCTCCGGTCGTGCCGCATTTCTATGCGGAATGCCTTGATGACAGCATACCGGCGGAGCGTGAGATCGGACGCAGTGCCGGAATGTCTCTTTTATGGTTCTGCGACGAGCTTTGGCTGTTCGGCGATACCGTGACCGAGGGCATAGCCGCCGAGCTGCAGTTTTGCAGGCACCTGAACATTCGCATTCGAAAGATCCGGCAAAACGAAATTCAAAAAGTATTGGGAGGTAACGCATGATGAGAAAGAAAGCAACGCGGACACTGCTCCTTGTGGGGCTGCTGGCCGTGATGATCTCCATGTGCTCCATGACTGCATTTGCCGCAGGCGATGTGGCCGGAGCCATCGAGCAGACTTGGAACACGGCGAAAGCCCAGATCCAGACGGTGGTCAACAATGTGGTGTTCCCAGTGGTGGACATGATCCTGGCGATCCTGTTTTTTGTCAAGGTCGGCACCAGTTACTTTGAGTACAGAAAGCACGGTCAGTTTGAATTTGCAGCGCCCTGCATTCTGTTCGCCTGCCTCATTTTCACCCTGACTGCACCGCTGTATATCTGGTCTATCCTCTGATCCGTCACGCAGGGCCGCTGCAAAAAGCGGCGGCCATGACGGGAGGTGAAGTGATTGTTTGATTGGTTAGGGGATATTTTTTCCGGCATCGGCAATGCCATCGGAAGTACCTTTGAGGCGCTTGGCGAGCAGATCTCCAATGTGATCTGGAACACCATGCTGCAATGGCTCTACGAAACGATCTATAACGCCGTAGCCGACTTCTTTACCATGATGGGCAACATGGGCGCTGATATCTTCCAGCTGGACTGGATACAGGCAACGATCCGGCTGTTTACGCTGTTTGGCTGGGCGCTGTTTGCAGCTGGTGTGGTCGTGGCGATCTTCGATGTCGCCATCGAGTACCAGTGCGGGCGGGCCAACATCAAGACAACGGCCATCAATATTCTAAAAGGCTTTTTTGCCTGCTCGCTGATCGGCATTGTGCCGGTGGAGCTGTATAAATTTTGTGTCAGCCTGCAGAATACCTTCTCCCATGATCTGTCCGCTATTTTCGCCGGTGGCCGAAGCATCGACCTTGCCGGAGAAAGCACCAGCGTGCTGGTCGGCAGCTTTTCCGTAGCGAACAATGTCAGCTTCAATCTGTTCAACATCCTTGCGCTGATCGCTTTTGCCTACTGCGTGATCAAGATCTTTTTCGCCAATATCAAGCGCGGCGGCATTCTGCTGATCCAGATCGCAGTCGGGTCACTGTATATGTTCAGCGTACCGAGGGGCTATCAGGACGGTTTCAACCAATGGATGAAACAGATCTCAGCGCTGTGTCTGACGGCTTTCATGCAGACCAGCCTGCTGTTTTTGGGGCTTCTGACCTTCCCCGGTAATATGCTGCTGGGACTTGGCATCATGCTTGCAGCCAATGAGGTGCCCCGCATTGCGCAGCAGTTCGGCTTGGACAGCTCTGTGCGCGTCAACATGATGAGCGTTGTCCATGCCACGACGACCGCCGTCAATCTGACCCGCAGCGTTGCACGAGCCACGGGCAAATAACGGGAGGAACCAGTATGACACAATATCTGTACCCACAGAATCTGAAAGCCACGGCAAATCTGTGGCTTTGGAGCCTGCGGGATTTTTGTATTCTCGGCATTGCGGCGCTGCTGTCCATTGTGGCCTTGGTGCAGCTCGGATTCTTTCTTCCGGCAGCAGCAACGCTGTGCTTCGGATTTCTGACTATCCGCATGGATGATACCACCGTGTTGGATTTTATCAAATACGCCGTGCGGTACTTTATCAGCACACAACAGTATTACGAATGGAGGTGAACCCATGGCAGAAAAACAACAGAAAAAGAAAAAGGGCCGCTCGGTGCAGGAGCTTCTCGGCATCCGAACCTTTACCAAGTACGGACTTGCAGTGGGCAAATATGAGCTGCTCTTTTATCTCGTAGCACCCACCAATATTTCGGTGCTTTCCCATACGAATATTGAGATCAAGATTCGTCACTTGATGATGGTGCTCTCGGCCATTCCGGACATTGAGATCACCTGCACCGACTCCTCGGAATGCTTTGACGATAACAAAGCGTACCTGACCGGCAGGCTGGCCGAGGAACACGATCCCAAGGTGCGGAAGATCATCAAAAGAGATATCGATCATCTGGACCACATTCAGATGGAGATGGCCACGGCCCGGCAGTTTCTGTTCATGGCTCGGCTGAAAAACACAAAGGACAAGCAGGTTTTCGATGCCGCCAACCGGATCGAGAAAACCATTTCCGAGCAGGGCTTTGAGGTGCATCGTATGAAAAAGCCGGAGATCAAGCGCTTTCTCGCACTGTATTTCGAGGCCAGTATGAACGGCGAAGGTATGCCGGATGCAGATGGTGAGCAGTTCTATGAGGTGGATGAGGATGACGAGGAAGATCGCACTTAGCGTCCTGTGTCTGCTGCTGACCGTACTTGCCCTGTTCTCCGGCTGGAAGATCTACAGCGAGCTTTCCGCCCGGCAGAGAGAAAAAGTTGAATTTTCCGATCTTGCAGCCTTGGTAGAATCACCGACCACGAAGCCTTCTGCAGCAACTGCGCCGGAAGAAACGACTGCTCCGGAGGAAAGCACAGAGCCAATAGCGGAGCTGCGTGACCTGACGGAGCTGTTCGCACAAAACCCGGACTGCATCGGCTGGCTGTGTATTCCCGGAACCCAGATCGACTATCCGGTCATGTTCACGCCAGAGGAACCGCAGCGGTACCTGCGCCGGAGCTTTTATGGCGCATACAGTCAAAGCGGTGTGCCGTTTCTGGACTTTCGGTGCGATGAAAACAGCAATCTCATTCTCTACGGGCACAACATGAAAAACGGCACGATGTTCGGCAACCTCACCGGCTACACCGATGCAAACTTTGCAGCCGAGCATCCCGTGATCGATCTGCAAACCGCTGCGGGTCTTTCACGCTATACGGTGTTCGCCGTGGCTGCGGTGCAAAAGGCAGATCCATGGTATGACTTTATTGAGGCAGGCAGCAGTGCGAAATTCGATGAACAGGTCGCAGCTCTGCTGCGCAAAGCCTGCTATACGACCGGTGTCATTCCGGCTTACGGTCAGCAGCTTCT
>ERZ857882.1018-NODE-1018-length-34036-cov-10.980283_pt1 | contig 34036 bp, 48 predicted proteins | sample MGYA00519697_ERZ857882 | MGnify/ENA primary metagenome ERZ857882 (study PRJEB31778, sample SAMEA3449373) | human gut metagenome | biome: human gut; feature: human-associated habitat; material: faeces | place: United Kingdom | collected 2010/2012 ...
ATTATGTTGCTATTTATTAATACATTTACACTTACTGCTACTAATATTAGCATTACTATTATTGTGCTAATGTTATTTTATGATAAAGTTTTTAGCACACTTTCTCTATGATTCCATCTTGATTATTTTTAACCATATTGAAGTTTAGTGCATTAAATTTATAATATATTGTAATTTCTTTATCTTCTGATAATTCTATTCTATCTACCAAAGATACTAACATTTCTCTTGTTACTTCTTTTTGTTTTACAAAATCAGAAACTATTTTATATATATCTATACCGTCTGTTTCTTTTTCCTCATCTGCTCGTAATTCTGTTAGCCTTTGATTTAATACCATTTTGTTTTCTAATGTTCTTTGATATATTCTTGAAAAATCCTCATCACTTAATATACCAGAACATTTATCATCATATAGCTTATCTACTTTATTATTAAGGTCTTTTAATTTCTTTTCTACTAATGCAATTTCATTCTTTAGTGCATTTTTTCTACATAATAAATTGTTTTTAGTATTATTAGCTATATTGATATATTTGTTTTCTTCTAAAAATCCTTTGCACTTCTCTTTAATTGTTTCTATAACAATATTTGTTACTTTTTCCAAATTATTATTATGAGATGTGCATAATTTTAAGTGTGTGGCTGTGGCATAAGTATTACATCTTAAATAAAATATTATCTTACCACTCTTTTGCTTTGCTGGTAATACGCTCAACTTTTTACCACACTCTTTGCATTGAATTATACCTTTTAGTAACCAATCATATTTTTTCTTTCTTACACCTGTTCTACTCTTTATTTGCTCTTGAACGATGTTAAATGTTGCCTCATCTATTATAGGTTCGTGCATACCTTTTTTGATTATCCAATCTTCGTGGGGTACAAGTAATATCTTTTTACTTTTATAGCTTACTTTTCTTAATGTACCATTTCTTACATACCCTAAATATGTTTCATTTTTCAAAATTTTTATAACAGTATTTCTATTCCAGCCTCTTTTTATTTCTGATTGATTTCTTGTGTGAACATTACCAACGATTTCACTAGGTAGTGCAGTTTTTCTTTCTGATAATTTTACTGCAATATCTGATGGTGTCATTCCTGTTTTTGCCCATTCAAACATTTCTTGTATTATAGGTGCGATTTCTTCATCTATTATGTAATGATTTTTATCTAGTGGATCTTTCTTGTAGCCATAAGTTGCATAAGTAGTCATTACTTTCCCCTCATTAGCCCTTACTTTTTTTCCATTTCTAACTTTTTTAGATGTATCTCTCAAAAACCACTCATTAAAAAATGCTTTGAATTTTACCATTTCTTCTGATGTTTCTATATGTCCTGTATCAATTCCATCTGTAATAGCAATAAATCTTACACCTTTTTCAATAAAATATTCTTCTAAATATTTATCTATGCCTACACTTGTTCTTGCAAATCTTGATAAGTCCTTAACGATTACCATATTGATTTTTCCAGCCTCTATGTCAGCTATCATTCTTTTAAATCCAGGTCTGTCAAAGTTAGCTCCACTATAACCATCATCTGTATAAGTATCATAAACTCTTATATTATTTTCTCTACAAAAATTTTTTAGAAATAATTTTTGATTACTTATACTTCCACTTTCTCTTTCATCTTCAGTTGTTTCTATAACATTGCTGTTACTAACTTCTATATTTTCATTTGATAATCTAGGATATAACCCTGCAATATATCTTTCTGGATTACTTATTGTTATCATTTATCCTCCTTCCAATAACAATAAGTTCTTCCTTTTAATATATAATTATAATAATTATATATTTTATAAAGTTTAAAGTCTAACCAAAAACTTCTTTTTCCATTTTTTCTTTACAATAACTTTTAAAAATATCTACTAATAAGTCTTGAATCTTTTTGCCATTGTCATTATAGACCTCCTTTACTTTATATTCGCCTATTTCTTTATATTCATTACCCATTTTTTACCTCCAAACAAAAAATGTATATCTCTATATAAATAGGCGATATACATTATTATATATATATTAACGAACTTATCTTATTTATAAATCACATTTCTAGTTCATCATCTTCCGAAAAATCTTCTTGTTCTATTCTATCTAAAAATAATTCTTTATCTTCATCTTTTGTAAATTTGACTATAACATTTAAATATTCTTCGTCATCTCTTTCAAGTCTTTTAGGAATTACTTTTACTTCTAATTGCTCTTTTGAGAAATCATCAAAGCTAAAACCTAATGTACCAAATTCTTCTACAATTATATCTCCTCTATTTTTGTGATTTAATAAGTTTCCGATTCTTATCGTTTTATCTTTTAATTCCATATCAAATGTTTCTTCCTTAATTATTTGTTCTCTTGTTTGATATTTTCTTCTAATGCTTAATTCTTTTTTATACATTTCATTCATAAATTTCATCATTTCTTTCTGCAAATAAGGCATTTCTTCTAACTTTGTTTCTAAAAACAAGCATTGTCCACCATTCTTTTCTAATCTATCAATAACATCTAATGCAACAGTAGCATCTCTTGATAACCTATCCATACTACGAACTATTAATGTTTTAACTTGTCCGTTATCTATATCCTTAATTAGCTCTTTTAGTTTAGAACTTTTTTCATATTTATTATAGTCTAAATATTCTTTTTCTATTTTGTAGTTTTCTTTTCTTGCTGTTTCATACAGTAATTCTTTTCTTAATTGTTTTGCTTTTTCATCTGAGTTATAATCTCTATCATATATCACATCTTTTTTCACTATCTGTCCTCCTCTTTAAAACAATCAGAAAAATCATATTTTTCTTTAAATTCTTTTCTCTTTTCTTCTTCAGCAATAATTTTTTCTGCCATTTTTATTTTGTTTCTAACTCCTATTACTTTTATTAAAATATTTCTAGTAAATACTCCTAATATAAAACCTAGTAAAAAACATATAATTCCTATTAAAAAATTCATAATCTATCAATTCCTTTCATTTTATAATTTTAATGTTAGTTATAAGTGAATATTTTTCAATTCACATAGAGATTTTGCTCCTCTCCCCTTTATTCCAAGAGGCTGTCCCTTTCTGTGACGATAGCCAGACAGAAGTATCATTATTTTGTCCTATAACTAACTATGACACTTTGTTATTAGTGTATTTGTCAATGTACGAAAAAAGGAGCAAAAGTTTTTATCCCTTTCACTCCTATACACGACTACTACACTATCAATTGTGCGTATTTTTATAAAATTTTACAATTTTATTTTATGAACTGCTTTTAATATGTTTCTAACAACCTCATCATAACAAGTATTTTTATCAATAATTTCGTATTTATTTATCATATATTGTATATACCTGTTATACCTTTTTATAATGTTTTCATTTGCAATACTGTCGCCATCTTTTGCTAATAGAATTTCATAATATAGATCATTCATATCTTTACCTCTATTCTTTATATTCTTTTTTAATTTTATCAATAGTATCTTTTATAATATGTCTTATTCTACTATCACTTTTAGCAAATTTGTTTCCTATTTCTTTTGATGTCCATTCTTCTAAAATGCTTAATGTTAATATTTCTTTTTCTTGTTCTGTTAAGTTTTTTATTATATTGTATAATTTTTCATCTTCTACAATATCTTCTAAATGCAAAGAAAAAACAGCATAATTGTCCTCGCAAGACAATATTGCTGTTTCGTCATTATCTAACTTATCAGTAATTTCATTTAATGATAATTCATTTTGCATTTTTCTACTTTCATATTTTTTAAAGTCTTTAACACTATTAACTATCGTTCTTTTTATGTATGAGTCAATTTCTTTTACAATATCAAACATATATACCCCACCTCCTTCCTTTCGGAATTTTGGGGTTATATAGATCTACTTGTACTAAAAAAGGACAAGAATATATATATTTATAAAAAATATTTATATCTTGTCCATTTGTATATTTATATATTTTATCCAAATAATATTTATTAGTTCATAAATTTGTTCCTTTGTTTACTTTTTTCAAACCCGTTTCATTCTATCATAATCAGTTTGTCGGATTTTGTTACTTTATGCGAAAAATAGAAAAAATTGTATGAAATTTGTCTTTTTTTGTTTTGTCAATCTCTCTTGCTCGTGTGATAAGAGCGTTTTTATTTTTGTATATTGTAAAATTATTGTGATACGAGCAGATAAGGTAGGTGATATTGTATGAAAACTAAAAAAATTAACGGAAAAAGTAATATTGTTGGAAAAAATTTGAGAAAATACAGAGAATTAAAAGGTCTATCTCAAAGAGATGTATGTAAAAAGCTTGAATTACTAGGTTTGCAAATATATAATTCTGATATTCATTATATGGAACACGGAGAAAAAACAATTCGTGATTTTGAAGCTAAAGCAATATGTATAGCTTTAGGTATAACATTAGAACAAATATATGAAGATACAGATTCAGATTTTGAATAGGCAGAATAAAACTATCTGCCTACTTTTCTTTTTATTAAATTTCTTAATTTTTGAAAAAAATTATAATCATTTGTTTCAATTGCATTTACATCATTAATTTCAATTATTTGTTTTGGAAAAAAATCTTCATAAATATCATTTAAAATTCTTAAAACATCTTCAGGATTAAAAGGTTTATTTAAGTAATATCTAATTTTTAGTTTTCTTATTTCTTCTATATACGAAGTTACAGATGCAGATATTATGAAAAATGTAGGTGCTTTTTCATAATTATTTTGTATTTCTTCTATTATATCTAATCCAGACCAACTATTACCTTTTTTTAAATCTGTTATGACTACATCTGGTCTAAAATTCTCAATAAATTCTATTTCATCTTTTCTATCTTTCGCAGTTCCTATTATTTTAAATTTTGAATTGTTTTCTACAATTTTTTTAATATAATCAGCTATACCTGCATTATCGTCTGCAATTAATATTGATATTGTTTCCTCCATTTTATCTCCTTTCTCTGCTATTGTGTTACGAGCATTGCATATAAAAAAAATAATTTTATATTATATATTTATTTTCAATGATTATTTTTCCATATTGTATATAAATTTTTAATTTATCAGCCTCATTTATTTCTAGTTTTTTTCTTATTTCAATAGGTAATACTACTCTCCCTAATTCATCTACGCTCCTTAAAAAATAAGCTCTCTCAATTTCCATCTTCGTTTTCCTCCTTAATAATTTTTTCAAAATATTCTAAAAAGATTTCCCAATCTGCTAAATTATCAGTTTTTGCAGATTCAATAAAGTATGTATCTACTTGTTTTCTTTCATTTTGATATTTATTTATTTGCTTTTTAGTTTTTTCTAATATGTCTATTGTTCTTTTTCTTAATTCTTCTATTTTTTTCATATCTATCACTTCCCAGCTACATATTAAATACATTATAACAGACTTTTTTCGTGAATTTTGTCAAATTTTGTCGTTTTTATCATTTTTCTTCAAATGTAGCAACTATTATTATATATCATATCTTCGTTTTAAGCAAGTAGTTGACAATTTCGTAGTTTTTCCTCATTTCTTAAAAAGTAGCAAGTATTAAAAAATTTTTTCTTGCTATACTTTTAATAGAAAGGATGAGAATTATGACATTGACCCAAGCAGTGCGAAAACGAATTAAAAATTTATTAAAAGAAAATAATATGAATATATGGACTTTATATAAATCTACTGGTGTATCAGCCTCAACCCTTACTTATTTTATAAATAAAGAAAGAGGACTAATAACATTAAGAACTCTATTGCATATTTGTGAGGGATTTAATATTGAATTAAAAGAATTTTTTGATGACCCATTATTTGATGATGTAATTGATGAAGACGAGTAGGGAATAAATAACCTAATTATTTATTCCCTACTCGTTTATGAAATACTATATATTACTTTTTTATTATAGTTTTATCTCACTTTTTGGTACAACAACAACTGGTCTAGCTGACATTGAACTTTTTTTGAAAACATCTGGTTTGCTATTTGAATTCATTAAACTATAATTTGAAATGGCATCTCTAGTAATCAGTCTTATACCAAATTTAGCACTATTAGCTGAATCTCTTTTACCCTTTTCAATTTCATATTTGTTCATTTTATTCTCATAAAATAAAACTGTACGAGTTGCTACCCAATAAGAATTTCCTGATTCGAAAATTACATTATATGCATTTGCATTTGCAAAATTCTCCTTTACATCTTTGTTATACGCAAAATAATATGTATCTAAGTATTCCTTAGTTGAAGTACCATCACTCTTGTAATTATTATTATAAGCTTCATAGGCATTTGGAGCTTCGCTTACATTTAATTTTCCATTCATGCTACTTCCATTTTCCATAGAATATAAAGATGGATAATATTCATATCCTTTTGCTTCTACTCCTTTTTTATTGTAATTTTCAAATCCTAAAGTATTTTGTTTCCAACTATCTGTTTTGTCTTTATAATAAGCCTCTATATCATCCATAGTTATACTTCTTGCAACATATTTTTTACCATTAATTTCAACTGAATAGTATTTAGCACAGTAAGCATTTAATGCTTGAACTCCATTATTGTAACCATCTGCACTCTTTAATTCAATTGTATCTGAGGTAGGTTTTACTGTTGTTAACATATAGTTGTTGTCATCTTCTGCAAGAACAACCCAATTTAGATTTCCTACTGATACATTTGCTTCATTTAAATCATTTGTATTTCCAGTAAATTGTACTCCTTCATATGAACTAGGTTTTATATCTTCATTTAAGACAGTTTTAACATTTACATTTTTCCCAACATTTTCTGAATTGGCATTTAATTTAGAATAATCAAATTCTATACTGCCCTTAGATCCTGTTTTAGAATCACCATTAGATTCTTTATTTCCGCATCCTGTTAAAGTTATTAGCATTGACGCTAATAGCAATATTATTAAACTTATATTTAAAATTTTCTTTTTCATTAATTTTACCTCCATGTTTTATAATAAAATATTAATAACTTATTTTTTCGTTTTCTATGTTACTGATTTCCTTGATACCTAAATGAGAATCCACTTCCTTGTAATTCAACAAAAAAATCTTCTCCCATAACTGTGTATTCTAAAGGCTCACTATCATTAAGGACAATCGTTTTATTGCTTTTAACTGTATAAGTTCCTGAACGATCTTTGCTTACTTCTTGATTTGTTGATGTATATGTGTATGTTCCATCTTCTTTTAAATTAATAGTAATAGAAGCTTTAACTACCTTATCTATATATTTAGTTCCCATTCCAGTATATTTTCCATAGTGTAAAACATAGTCACCTACATTGAATGTTTTTTCTTGCTGTGTCGTTTCTGTTGTTTCATTTCTAGTTTCAGTTTTGTTTTCGTTTTCAGATGTTGTATTTTCTTCTATTTGATTTGTATGTTGATTTTCAGTTTTCTTATTATTCTCTTTACTTTCATTTTTTGATATGTTTGTTTCATCTTTCTTATTAGATTGTTGAATTTCATTTGTTGTTGTCGTTTCATTTTCTATATTATTTTCTTGATTACTAGTTTCTTCATTATTAATATTAGAATCTATAATATTATTTTTTTCTTTACAACCTGAAAGGGAAAATAGCATTACTCCCATTATCAAAAAGATTCCTATATTTAAAATATTCTTTTTCATCTCTTTCTCCTTGTACTTTAGTGAATGTATAGTTTTGTTAAAAAGTATCTACTAAAATACTTCCATCAGCATTTAATACTTGATGTTTTCCATCTTCTAAAGTTACAACCCATTTACCATCTAATAGCATTAAATATGATTTATAAGTTGCATCATTAATTTTCTTACCTTCATTGTTAATTAAATACCATAGATTATCATTGCTATCTTCTTTAACCATAGCTAGATTGCTATTATTAAATTTTGAAACTGAGCTATAAATATAATCGGTAATATATTCTACTTTTCCATCTTTAATAGCATAAATTCCTTGTTTATAATTGTTATTTTCAACAAAGCCATAATTATTATCATTAAGTGATTTTATTTTTCCATATCCTTCTTTTTCTATTTCGTTTCCTTGTTTATCATACCAAAATCTTTCTGAGTAAGCGTAACCTTTAGAATTAAATGCTGAACCACTATCAGCACTTTGATCATGTTTTTCATCTCTTTCTAGAATAACTGTTCCATCTAGTTTAATATATTTCATTCCTGATACAGTTGTTTCAGCTACACCAATAATACCATCATCAGATACATCTGTCATTATTTCATATTTTTTTGAAGGTATAATTGTGTTTCCGTCTTTATCAATTAGCTTTTTTGTTGAATATGTATTCACTTTTTCACCCGTATTAATAACTGCATATTTATTATTAAATGATTTAGTACCATATTTTACATAACCTTCAAAAACAAGTTCTCCTTTTTTATTTATAAAACCTGCTGAATCATCTTTATTAGATGTATAAACCAATGCTAATCCCGTTTCAGAATCAAAACCATCGGCATATATATATTGTGGCTCTATTTCCCATTTTCCTTTATTATTTACATATCCATATTTTTTAGTTGTTTCATCTTTTACAGGATATAATGCTACTTCTTTTCCATTATTTGATGACTTGCTTCCCTCTCCATTATTTTTTTCAGCCTGATTGTTTCCACATCCAGTTAAAATCAATAACATAACTATAAGAATTGTTACTATTCCTATTCCTAAAATCCTCTTTTTCACTTTTTATTCCCCCTTTTATTTTAAGTACATTAAAAGTCTTTCTATTGCTAGCAACTATTTCATCAATAAATATAAGTGTGTTACAGCCCCAACATTCACAAGACTTTTCATTTTCAGTACCTACCTTTCTTTTTTCTTTTATTATTATAGCAAAAATTTTAAAAACTGTATATATTTTAAGAAAAAATTATAAAAAATGTTTTTATATGCCATTTTAAAATAGCTTTATCTTTCTCCTAAATCCTCCGAAAATCTTAATAAATATCCATCTGGATCTTGTACTAGAAATTCTTTATTGCCTAACAATTTATTATCTTGTCTGTACCAGTTTTCTTCTATTTCAAATGTTATTTTATAATCATTTTGTTTTAATCTATTATATATTTTTTCTATGCTATCTACTTCTAATTGAAAATTGATTCCATTTCCAAATGGATATTTTAATGGTGCTACATCCCATTTATCATTATCGGTTATTTCTTGCAACATAAATTGAATTTCTCCTAAAGATAAGAATACAAATTTATTTTCTGCTCTTTCATATTCAATTTTAAAACCTATTGTTTTATAAAACTGTAAACTTTTTTCTAAATTAGTTACTGATAATTCAGGTATAATCTTGTTAAAATACATTTTTCTTATTCCTTTTCTTCTTTATTTTCCTTTATTATTGATTTTGTAATTACTATTATTAATATAAATATACCTAAAACAATTGATATATCTGCTATATTAAAGTTCGGAAAACTAAATACATTTATATCTATAAAATCAATTACAAATCCCCTAAATAGTCTATCTGTTAAATTACCTATTGCACCTGATAATATTAATACTAAAGAAAATAAAATTGAATAATTAGCTTTCTTACTATTATCCTTCAAAAATTTAATGATAAATCCTAATATTATAACATTTACAATGATTACCATAATAATATTATTGGAGGCAATTCCAAATGCAACTCCAGTATTTTCTGTATAGGTAAAATTTATAAAATTTGGTATCAATGTTATGTTTTTATCAGTTAATACTATCTTTGTTAATTGGTCTAATAGTATAATAGCAATTCCAGTCACTATTAAAATTATTTTTTTCTTACTCATTTTTTTGTTTTTCCTTTATTTTTTTATATACTAATATACTTGTAAATGTAATGCTAATAATTACTGACAATAACTGTGATATTCTAAAATATCCTATCATTAAACTATCTGTCCTCATTCCTTCTATAATTGTTCTTACAAAGCCATAAATAGCTAAATAGATATATGTTAGCTCTCCTTCATATTTTCTCTTATTTCTCAATTTAAAAAGCAATATAAACAATATAAAAGTACATATTGATTCATATAGAAAAGTAGGATGCACTTCTATGTAATTTCCATTTTCTATAATTCCCATTCTGAAAATGCTATTTGTTATAGTTCCATGTGCTTCACCATTTACAAAATTTCCCCATCTTCCTATTGCTTGCCCCAATGGTAGATATGGTACAATATAATCCAGCATATTTAATACTTTTATTTTCTTTATTTTACAATATACCATTATAGTAATTACACAACCTATAATTCCACCATATATTGCTAGTCCACCACTTCTGATATTAAAAATTTCTAATGGATTATGTATGTAATCTTCTAGTTTAAATAATACAAAATACAATCTAGCACATATAAACGCTATTGGTATTCCAATTACCAGAACTTCTAATACATCTTCAAATTTTATATTATATTTTCCATCATCTCTTTTTAATAATAATAGTGCTATTATAAATGCTATTACTATAAAAATAGCATACCAATAAATATCAACACCACAAATACTTATTGCTATGCTATCTATATTAAAACCTATTCTTACTCCTGGAAATGTTATCTCTTTCATTACTTAGTCCTCTTTTAAATATTTAATGTTTATATATAAATTCAGCAATATTTTCTTACACTTTGAAATAAATTAATATATTTCAAACAGATTATAACATATAACTCTTTTTTTTGGTATGTTTTGATAGAAAAATGGCAAAAAAATAAAGGGTATTCAGAATTTAATTCCAAATACCCTCAATTTAGTCAACAAAAAATAAATATATGAATTCATTTTTTTATTATATTACTATTTCTTTAATTGATTGTCAACTTACTAAAAACCGTGTTCTAGGTAATACATCATCTACTTTAATTTCCTTAAAGTATGTAATTGTTGTCCAATCATCATTATCTTCTACCTCTTTTTCAAAGTAGTTACCTTTTACTTTTGTATTATTTGTAAACACATAGCCATTTCCTAGACCTTCTAAAATATCACAATATAAAATTGGACTTTCTATTTCTTGAAAGCCTACTTTTACAGTACCAAATCTAAATTCATAATCAGTTACATACTCATCATCTTTTAATTCTAATTTTTTAAAGTCTAGTTCGTATATTGTTTGTGTACTTAAATTTTCTTTAAATAATATATATTCATCACTTTTATTAGTTTTATAATATACATCATATTTTAAGTCTTCGTTCCAAGTTCCTGTATATAATCTATTTATACGAACTGCATCTGTTGGTAAATGATCTGACCAAGTAAAATTATCTAATGGTACATTTGAATTGTTTTTTATATCTTTGAAATTATAGAATACATCATCTCTACTTTGTGTTTCAATAAATCCGTTTTTATGAACTTCTACATCTATTTTTACATTGTCATTTGTTATATCAACATTTATTGTTCCATCATCTACTATTTCTGCATCATATATATTTTCATTTAATAAGTAATACTTTGCACTAGATTTTTCTTTTATAGTGTATTTTCCAATAACAAGCTCTTTTGTTGTTGCTTTTCCTGTTTTATCTGTTGTTATTGTATCTACTAAATTATTTTCACTATCATATATCTCAAAAGTAACATTCTCTAATGGGCTACCTTTTGGAAGATTAGAATATTCATTATCTTCACTACTTGTTTTTGTAATTTGAATGTGTCCTTTCATTTTTTCGTTTTTCATTTCATATTCTAGATTAAAGATTTCTATATCTTGTCCTCTATAACTTGCATCAACTTCTAGTGTTTCATTACTTGCAATATAGCCTTTTGGTGCTTTTGTTTCTTTTATAATAAAATCTTTTAATGGTAGGTCATATTTAAAGTTAGCTTTTCCATTATCATCACTTGTTGCTGTTTCTATTAATTCATTTGCTTTTACAATTACCTCGTTTTTATAATTTTTTATATCTTCTTTTGCATATAAACTAAATTCTGCTCCAGCAAGAGTTTTATTATCATCTTTATCTTTTTTATTTACAACTATATCAACTTTTTGTCTTTCATTTGTAAATGATACAGATTCAAAAACAACTGCCGTGTTTTGATCTTTGTATTTTAATGAAACATTTTCAATTTTATCACTTAATACAAATTCCTCTGGTGCTAAACATTCCTTTACAGAAAACTCGCCCAATGGAAGTTCTTTTGAAACAGCCTTTCCTGTTTCATCTGTTGTTATTGTATCTACTAATGTTCCTTTTTTGTATATAATAGTTTTATCATTTGATGGGTCTAATACATCTTCTTTTGCATATATTTCATATTTTGCATTAGCAAGTCCTCTTTCTTCATATACAAATTGATCATCTTTATAATCTACTAAAACTTCGCCTCTCTTTTCAACATTTATTTTACCTTTTACTGCCTTATCCTGTTGTTTTATAGTAATTACTGGTGTACTACCATCTGGCAAAGTTTCGTATGCTACATTAGATGTTACTTCAAATTCTATTGGTGTATTAGAAATTAAGTAGCCCTCTGGGCTTTTTTGCTCTTCCAATTGATATTTTCCAGCTGGGATCTGTTCATTAGTCATAACTGTTCCTGTTTTATCTGTTGTCCACGAATTAATGTATTGTGGTAATGGATTCCAACTCCAATATCCAAAATATTTTCCTGTTTCAACATTTTTTATTTTAAATGTTGCACCACTAATTTTTATTGTTTTTTGTGTTTCTATGTCTTGTTTTACAATCGCAATTATAGATTTAAAACTTTTATCATTAAATACTCTCCATGTTTGTGGCTCATCACTATCTTTTGTTATTACTACTTTAAAATCTGGCACTTTATATTTATTGTCTGGTACTTTTGTTTCCCTTACTACATAAGTGCCGTATGGTAATCTTTCACTTTCTGCATATCCTTTTTCATCTGTTACTAATATTGCTGTTTCTTTACCTTTATAGTTTTTAGCAATAGGTGCTTTTTCCCAACTACCATATTCGTCAATGTCTTTTTGTGATTTAATAGTAAATTCTACACCTTTTAGTAATTCTGCCTCGCCTGTTTCATCACTTGAAACTTTTATTATTCTAAATGCTTGTGAAATTACTCTTTCTTTTACTGGTACACTTTTTGAAACTATATCTACATTTTGATTTTCATAACTTAATTCAAAATCATATTCTGTTGTATCTAATGTATATCCATTACTTACAGAGATTTCCTTTACAAAATATTTTCCAAGATACAAGTCATTAACACTTGCATTTGCATTTTCATTAGTTACCATTTCTGCCACTTTTGTATTTGCTTTATAAATAACACTATTATCTGCTGGATCTAGTATATCTTCTCTTGCATAAAGTCCATATACTGCACCGACTAATGTTGCCTCTCCTTGTGCTTTCTTTCCTGTTTCTGTATCTTCTTTTGAAATAGAAACACTACCTTTAACTCTTTTATTTGATACTGTTATTTCATAAGTTTTTCCGTTTTCTACAACTCCAATATTTTCACTTACTTTTACTTGTACTGTGTATTTGTTTGGTGCTTTTTGTTCTTTTACAAAATAAGTTCCATAATCTAATAATGTTGAAGTTGCAACACCATTTTCATTTGTTGTTATGCTTGTAACCTTTTGTTTATTTGAATTATATATATCAAAAACTACTCCAGATTGTTTTACTACTTTTCCTGTTTCGCTATCTTTTTTTACTACTTTGATATACCCTTGTTTCCATTGGTTAGTAGCCTCATAAGTTGTAGTTTGTGCTGGAACTATTGTTACACTTTTAATTGTGCTATCTAATATTAAATGCTCTGGCACTTTTGTTTCTTGAATATATATTGTTTTAGGTTGTAATTTATCAATAGTTACTTTTCCATTACTTCCTGTTGTATAACTTCCTATTGGATTTGACATATCAGAGTTATAACTTATTTTGAAAGTTGTATTAGGTACATAATTACCTTTATTATCTTTTTTTGCTATCTCTAATTTTCCAAAAATATTTATTTTTAAGTTTAAAGACATTGATACTGGGTCATTATAGTTTAATGCATATAATTGATTTTGAACTCCCTCTTTAAATGTTATATATACTGTTGTATCATTATCTTTACTTTCTTCTTTTATCATTCCCCAACTTTCCATCATATTATTAGTTATGGTATATGTTTCAGTAGAGCAATTTGCATTAATAGTAATTTGCATTGTATTTTCGCCTTTTGTATGAACTACTCTTATTCCATCTACTGTTTTATCTATACTATTATAATCTTTCAATACTCCATTAGTATCTGTAAGTGTTTTTGTTGTGCCTACATCTATTGTTATTGTATCTTTTGTAAAACTAGGTCTTGTTTGCATTCTTGCTATTTTAGAATTTATATTTGATTTAAAACTTTCATATTGACTTTGTATGCTTGAATTTTTAAAAGTAGCAGAACTTTGTCCCAAAGTTTCCCAAATCATTTGTTGTGTGAAACAATAATCTAATTTTCTTTGTTTCATACTTTCAGCCATTATTCCACCATCCACAACATAATTTCCATACTTTTCATACCAGCCAAAATATGCTACCTTACACGCTTGTTTCATTGCTGGACTTGTTGGAACAGAATGTTTTCCTTCTTCTATCGTTCCAGTTGGCGAATTTATAAAGTGTTCCCCACAAAAAGTTGTTATTCTTTCTCCTGTTTTGTAGTTTACTAATCTTCTAATTAATATACCTACACTACTCTTATTATCTGTTGTAAACACCTCTGAGTCCCATTGACCTGCAACCCATTGTCCGCTTCCAGATGATGATATTGCAAATATAGGTTGAACATTACCAAAAATAGTTATAATTAAAAAGATTATCGCTAAAACTTTTTTTCTTAAATCTTTAAATTTTAATTTTTTCTCTTTTCTCATCTTATTACCTCCATAAAAAAAGAACAAGCCTAAACCTGTTCTAAAATATTTTGTTTTTAATTATCATAATAATAGTTTAAAGTCCATTTGTTGCAATATGGACAGTTAAATATTTCGTATCCATAAGGACAATTTTTATAATATTCATCGTAACTTATTGGATTTTCTTTATCTTTCAATTTTTCTTCCCATTTTTTTATTTCTGCTTTATATGTTGCTATTGCCTCATCTTTTGTACTAAACCATTTTCCACTATTACCAACCTCCATTCCGTGTTTATTTCCACTACATTCTTTTTTTTCTGCAATATCAATTTTGACCTCTGTATATTTATTTTCATTTTTTATTTCTTTCTTTGTTTCTTGTTTAGTCGTTTCTGATAAAGTCTGATTATTAGTCTTTTCTTGTTTTTCTGTCTTTTGTTCTACTTTTATATTTTCTTTCTTCTCTGTTACCGTATCTTGCTTTTTTATATTCTGACTTATATCCGCTTCTTGTTTTGTTTCTATAACAATATTTTCTTTTTCTTCATTGTCTTTTTTCTCAATTTCTTCATTGCTAGATATTTCTGTCATTTCCTTATTTTGTGTTTCATTTACTATATTGCTAATTGCAACATCTTTTGTTTTTTCTTTTAAAAACATAACCTCTATAACTCGTAACGAAACACCTATTAAACAAGCTATTGCTAATACTTTAAAAAACTTTACTAAAAATCTAAACATATATATCACTCTCCCTATATTTATTATAACTGCTTTGATATACAAAAGTCTAACCGATTATATATTGCTATTGATTATTTACCATATTTTGCTCTGATTCTACTGCTTGAACACATAATCTTTTGCTTTTTTGCCCCTTAACGCAAGTTACTAGAGTAATTCTATTATCTTCTGTACTTTCTAATAATGACCAATCTTGCTCATCTATAATTTTAATATCTTTTACTACATATCTTCTTGTACCATAATTTGTTTTATAATATATTTCTGTTCCAACTTTGACTTTATTAAGATTCCTAAAAAAGTCCCCATTACCACCACCATTATGAGAGGCTAGTCCAACATTTCCTGCATAAAGGCTTGTATTGGTAAAATGTCCTATTGCAGATGATAATATTGATAATTCTGTTCCCTCTTTTATTGGGGCATTATCTAAAAGTATATCTGGTATAGTTAATGTTCCAATAGTATCTTCATAGGCTATCTCTTGTTGTTCTAATGGCTCTATATCTTTTATTTCTTCATTATCTCCTACAATTATGGTATCTTCAGCTTTTTTATTTGCATTAAACACATTAAATTTATGTATTAAAAATATAGACATAATTATAGTCAGTATAACAAGTATTATTACTAATAAAAATATTTTTGTTCCTTTATTCATCTACATATACCCCCTATATTACAATATCTATCGTATATGGAATTAAATTGTTAGATTTATTGATTAACCTTTTCACAACTCTATTGTTGCTTTGTATCTCAAGCATTTCTCCATTGTGTTTGTCTATAAATTTTTCATCTATCACAATTTTATATCTATTACTTATAGTTTTGTAATCATATTTATCTAACTTTATAATAGGTTTTGATATACATTGTTTGCCCATTTCTTGCCATTCTTCATTTTGGAAATTATAAATAGTAATATTTTTCTTTCTAGCAAGAATTATTACTACTATAATCATTGTTGCACCACCTAATAAAACAATTGCTGGAATATAATTTTTTTCTGTTTCTGTATTCTTATATGTTAATGTATAGGTATAATCATTTTTTATTGTTTTATCAGCTGTTCCATTATACTCTGCTGTAATATTATATGTTAATGGGTTATTTACTCTTTTTTTATTAGCATAATAGCAAGTTGCTTTATATTTACTTGGTATTGAATTTGCTTGTATATTTCTTGTTTCAGTAACTTCCCACTTTGTAGTAATTAAATCTAATGTAATTCCATCTTTCTTAATTTGTTTTGGAATAGCGTTTAAGTCGTTTGTATCTAGATTATTATATACTTGTGTTTTTTCTATCAAACAATTCTTATAACCATTATATTGACTTTCTATGATAATTGAATTTACATCTAATTTATAAACACCTACAAAATCATTTTCATTATATTTAATTTCTGCTGGTAATTGTTCCAATATTTTGCTTAATTCATTACTATTTGATTTTATAGTCTTTGTAGTAGATATATCTATTGTTTCTGTTATATCTCCACCTGTTTTTCTTGAATCGTCTAGCTCGTATGTTTTTTTGTCTATCTTAAATTCTTTCTCTAAATTAAGCAAAAAGTCTTGTTCTTGCTCTTGTGATACAGAATATGTCCTTTTTATATATTCTATATTATCTTTTGTAAAAATTTCTTCATTTACCATAGCAAAACAATTTGCCGTTGTTAATAATGCTGTTGATACAATAATCATAGCTGTTCTTTTTAATATTTTCTTAATCATATAATCCCTCCTCTTAAAATATAATTAAATAAATAAGTAGCTCCCAATGAACAAAGAGCTACTATCAAAAAATAAAAAACTATTTTAAATATCTTACTTATAAGATCACTAAAAAACGAAAGTATTGCTTTTATAGAATTTGATTTTTCTACTATATAGTTTTGATTATGATTTTCTTTTAATTTACTTGCCTTTTGAAATTTTTTATATAAATTTTTCTTCATAGCTATTTCCTTTTGAATATATTAAAGATATTTCTTTTTTCTACTGTAACTAAATTGTTTGATTTTTCTTCCACATTATCTTTAAATATTGTTTGGTAGATTTCAGAATTTTTCATTTCAAAAGGGCTTGGTGCATATTCACTAAAATGCGTATTTTTCTTATACTTATTCATATTAGATGATAAAGCATTTTTATCTTCAGCTGGACAATGTGAAATTATAAAATGCACATCCTCTAGTTCTTTTAGTTTAGCAATAGCTATAAAAATGTTACTTATTTCCCAGAGTTTACTGCCACCAACAATTATTCTTTTATCATTTTTTATAAATGAATCTAAATTATTATCAGTTAATATTCCATAATCATAAATATATACATCATACCCATAACTCATAGCACTTATCTTTTCATTTTTATCATATATATCTATACCATTATATTGAAACATACCATTGTTAAGTTCTTTTCCTGCATTTTCTCTTAATTCTTCAATATCTCTGCTGTTGTTTGCACACACATAACAAGCCTTTAAACCTCTTTCATTAAAAAATTTGCATAATAAAAGAGCTTGTGTTGTAGCTCCAATATGTTTTTGTGTACCAGCAACGGCAACTGTTAGTAATTGTTTTAGCTTTTTATATTCTTTTTTGATTATTACTTTATTTTTTCCTTTAACATTTATATCTTCTACCCTAAACCTTATTGCATCTTTATATTCATTTCCCTCTGTTGATAAACATTTTTTAAATTCTTCATCTTGTTTTTGATAGTTGTCCCCTATTACAAAATTGTAAATTCCCTCTCTAAAAAGTTTTGATAAAATACTATCTCCCTCTTTGTAGCCTGTTGCAAGTATTATTATTCTAATATTGTGCATTGATTTCATTGCTACAACTGACTTTATAATAGTTTCTTCTTTTTCTTTTCTATCTGTTATATCTAATATTAAATATTTAAAACTACTTAAATTTTGTAATTCTCTTATTGAAAAGTCTTGTAAATCTTTTATTCCTGTATAAACCTCTATGTCATCATAATTATTTTTTGCACATATTTCTCTTATAAGTTTTTCGTTTGTATTAGTTATTGCTAAAATCACTAGAATCCCCTCCTTATATTTCATTTCCCCAAGAGTCCCAAGTTGGAATTTCTTGTCTTGCAAATAATTCTATTTTAGGCAAGTCGCCTACTAGCTCTATTATTTTATTTCTTGTAATATCTGGCTTTTTACTATGTTCTTCTATTGGTGTATCTATTACTTGATGAACACTTGCACTTTTTCTTTTTATATTTCCTTTTGTTCCTAATAAACAAATTTCTACATTAGCTCTTGTCCAATAACCCATACCCCAAAACCAACTATTACTTTTTTTATTTTTCTTTACCCAAGCAAATGCACAAGTTTTATATTTAAACCCCCATTCTTCTAATACTTTTAATCCCTCTTTCAAACAAGGAAAAGTAACCCATAAAAAAATGACACTATCTTTATCAGAAATATTTTGAATGGTGTCTTTCATATTTATAATATCTTGTATATTCATTGTATTATAATGGCTTTCTGCACTTCTACCTAAACCTTTTTTGCTCCACACTTTATATTGCCACGGTGGGTCTGCGTATATTATTTTATATTTGTTTGTTGTATTATATATATCAACTTTCAAGAGCTACCACCTCCATATAAATAATTTCGTGGATTTTGAAAGTCGCCACTTGTACTTTTTCTAATTTCAAAATGTAAATGTGAGCCAGTTGAAGTACCTGGATTATTATCTTTATTCGGATCTCCTCCTTGTAGTCCTATAACATTACCCTGTTTTACCTCTTGACCATTATTTACATATATCTCTGCCAAATGTGCATATAAACTATATATAGTTTCGTCTTTATATGTATGTTCTATTTTTACACAGTTTCCATAGCCACCTAAGACTCCAGCAAAAACTACTTTTCCATCTAATACACTTAAAATTTCTGTATGCCAAGCTCCAGCTAAATCTATACCAGTATGAAAATTAGGATTTCCGTGTAACTGGATGTGTTCTATTTCCAAACTCACAAGTTGCTACTGCGTTGTTAACTGGCATTGGTAGTTCGCCATTAAAAGTTAATTCTACACTTGTTAAATCATTTCCATAATCTTCTTTAATTTGATATATTGTAGAATACTCTGTACTTGCTTTCATTTCTTCCTCTGTTTCCCAACTAAACCAGCCTTTTATTGTTTCCCAAGTGCTGACTAATAATAAAATAGGAACAGCAAGTATAAGTATAAATACCACTATTCCTATTACAATTCCTATTACTAATCTTTGCCTCTTTTCCTCATCTGTAATTTGACTTATTACTGCTTTTGCAATTAGTTTTGCTGTTGCTGGATCTATCGCCATTAGCGACCACCACCTTTTCCATAATAAGAAAACTCATAAGGGAAAATATCAAATTTAACCAGTATTCTATTAGAGCCTATTATAAATATTCCATAGCCTCTTTTCTTTGCATATAAAAAATCAGCTTGATATTCACTTAATTTGAATATTTGTGTTGTTTCTTCTAAATTCTTTCCATCTGTTCCCATTAGTATTTTGTATGTTGCCATATCTAATATTGCTTGTCCATACATTTTTATTGATGGGTCTAGGAAGTCAATAATTGAATGAGAAATTATTGTAAGTCCTCCGTTCATACTTTCTACATCTTTTTGCTATATTACGAAGAAATATTAAACTTTGTGGTACTTGTGTATCTATAAGTAAGTATGCCTCATCACATACGAGCATTGTTTTTTCTTCTTTATCTTTACTAATAAGTTCCCAGCAATAAGTAAGAATATTAAAATATTGTGCTTTTTTTACTCTTTCAGATGCGTCTTGTAAATTATGGGTGTCTAAACATATACAGTTTGTTTTAGTCTTAACACTTGTATAGCCATTAAATAAGGCACTATCTGCACCTATTGCTATTGTTCTTATAAGAGATTTTAATATTTCATAATCATTCTTTTTTGATTCTTCATAAGTAGTATCTACTTTTTTATTTATCAATTCATATAAATCTGTCATTATTGGAAAATCTATATTCTTAAAATTAGATATATCAGTATTCCAATATATATCAAAATTATTATAAAGTTCTTCTAGTGTTTCTTCTAATAGTGCAATTTGAATAGTTGTTAATTCTGGAAATAGTAATTTAAAAAAAGTTCTTAAAGTTTGGAAATGTAATGCCATAGCACCTAAACCTTTTCCCTCATCTTTAAAAACTTTCTCTTGTTCATTCTCATCATCTAATGGAACATCTTTTATTTGTAATGGATTTATTATTCCTCCTGCACCACTTCCAACATTTAACCAATCGCCATCTAAATTTTCTGTTATTTCTTTATATTCCCTTTCTACATCTATCATAATTATTTTAGTTCCTGTCATATATTCATTTAAAATTAAATGTTTAGCAACAGTAGATTTTCCTACTCCGTGCAGTTCCCATTATTACATAATTACTATTTGTTCTATCTCCACCTCTTTTCCAAGAGTCTAATACTACAATTCCTCCCTCTGTATCTCTTGCAAAATAATAGCCATCATTATCGTTAAACCCATTACTTGCAAAGTGCATACCTCCTACAAATGTTGAAAGTGGTACATTTCTATTTGCAATTTTTCTTATTTTATCATCTAAAATATTAAATGGAGTTATTGATTTAAAAGCATTTCTCACTAAGTTTGCTAGATTTCTTACTTTCATTTGCATACCCATTAATTTGCTTTCAATTTTTTTACAATTTTTCTGTAATTCTTCTTCACTTTCTGCTATTACCATTATAAGAATAGTCATATATCCTACAATTTCGCCATCTTGATCTATTCTTTTTATCAGCTCGTGTCCATCTTCTATTTCTCTTTCAGTTCTTTGCCTTAATATCTCATCTTTTATATTATCTACTGTATTTTCGTTTTGCCTTACACCTTTTGAGATGTTTTGAATTAGTAATGTATTATCTGTTGGCGAAAAATTTAATGAACATATTGTATTAGGTATATTTGTTATCTTTGACAGCCAACCTGTTTTTACACTTTGAGGATACCTTATTATTGTATAAACTTTTGAATATATATCTCCTACTCGCACTCTATTGCTTTTATATTCTATTCCTCCGAATTGGTGTAAGAATATTCAGCAAATTTTTATTTTCTTGAACTCCTGTCATTTCAATTTTTTTCAACTTAACACCCTCCTATCCAACTTGTAAATAAGGGATTTTTTCGTCATACTCATTATCTTCTCTAAAAGCAAAATTGATATTAAGTGTACTATTACATAATTGTATTAGTTCTTGCTCATTTAAAATATCTACCTTTATACCACAATTACCAAACTTATTTACTAAATCCATTGCTCGTTTTAATAGCTCTTTTTCTACCATATCGCTATTTTTATCAAATATAGTAATAAAGTTTTGTCTTTCTACTACCTCGCCTGTAATTGTAAGTCTTATTGTTTCTCTGATATTTTGTTTCAATAGATTCTTTTGCTTTTGAATATCTGACCTACTTAAAATTCCCCTTAACTTTTCTACAAGATCAGTTACATCTACTGGTCTTGATATACTTAAAAATTTCAATTCTTTTAAATCACTAGCTAATTCACTTGTTATTTCTTTAACCTTTTGATTAAGCTCTCTTTTTGAAAAAAGTTGTATATTTATAGAATTAAGTTTTAATGCCATTATCACATAATTATCTCGTGTATAAATTGCATTGTTTTTTATATCTAAAATATTTATTTCTTCATTACAACTTTTTTGTTTTTCTTTTTTATTCCAAAACACATTAGCACCTCCATTTATCATAATATTCATATTCATATTTCTTCTGTGTTTTAACAAAATCAATCATATATTTTACTTGATTCACTATACACAAATTATTTTCGTCTTTTGTAGTTGCAACTACTGCTGCTACTACTCCAAACATTTCTATAACTACTGGTAACAAATAGTTTTGATTACCCAAATAGTATGCAATTATAGATATAGGAATTAGAGCAATAGCAACTATTATTGTTGCTATTAATTCTTTGACCCCATATCCTTTAAAAAATTCCAACCTTACTTTTACATTACTTGGAATATATAATTTTGTTTCTTCATTTTCCATTTATCTAACCACCTGCACTTTCTATATAATCAACAATAATATTACTGTTAGACAATATAATCTCCATAGTAAAATTTAATTATATCTACTACTACAAATACCAATTCTGATATTATTAAAAATGCAACAGTATTCCAAATTTTCTTTTTATAGCTATTCATTGCATCTTCATCATAAATCATTTTCACAAAACAAAATACCACTCTGGCAATAGTTCCAAGTGGTATTATTACTATTCTTAATAAACTAATTATTTCTTCTAATGTTTGCATTTTATCACTTCACTTTCTTCAATTGTTTTATTTTTCTGCTTAACTGTCCAGAAAGTTCCATTGTTTTACTTGCTGTTATAATGACATTTGATATGCCACCACCTCCACCACCAAGCATAAATTCTTGTAACATTTTAGGAGTTTTTATTGCAAGTATTATCATTGCTATTGCATATATAAGTTGTCCACTAAACACCAGTAATAGAGCTAATTTGCAACATAATATTTGTACTAATACTGTGAGCATACTCTTAAATAATTTACCTATATACTGTGTAAATACTCCTCCGTCTGCATTAACTAACCCCACACAAGCTAGTGGAAATCCTAATTTTAATATAAAAATCTCTGCACCACGAATTATAAACTGTACCCACAATACAAATAACAATATCAATGCAATTAAAGCCATAATTGCACTAAATAGCCCAGCACCTGCCAAACTTGCCATTTGTGTTGTAATGTCCATTGTTTGTGATACATTAAGAGCTTGTAGCATTTCTTCTCCAAAACTTTGAACAACTTTTACTAACCAATCATACAGCAATGTAGAGCATAGTAGCACAACTACTGCTCTTATGAAATATACAACAAAAGTTAGTGGTGGAGTATCTGATTCTCCCTCTGTCCAAAGTATATATATGTCAAAACCTTTTTTAATAAACTTTAATATTATAAGTGATAGTGCAAATGAAAAAATAAGTAATTTTAAATTTTCTAATGAGATTACTTGTGTCCCTAAAATATGAGTTAGCTCATACTCTGCATTAAAACAAGTATTCATTAAACTATTAAAAGCACTATTGATAGCACCATCAACACCACCAATTAAATCAGTAATTAAATTTTTTAATAAATCGGTCATTTCTACCTATAATAACCAATGATGATATTTATTAAACCACTTGCTATAACTACACCTACGCAAGATATTACAGCAATTTTTATTCTATTGTCCCACCTCTTTGTGTCCATTTCATCACTAGCTGACTTTCTTAATAAATAATAACCTACCAAACAAGCTGTTAATACTGGTGCTAGTATTAGTAGCCAGTTAGTTAAATCTTTTATCAAATTTTCTGTTCCTTTTGCAAGTTGACTTTCCCCTACTGAACTTGCGAAACAGCAATTTGTAAATAGCATTACTGCTACGAATATCATAATTCCCATTTTTCTTATCTTTTTTATCATACATATTTTCCTCCAATTTCTTGCTTTTTTTGGAAAATAAATATATAATAATTGCAATTCATTTATAGAAGGGCGCAATCTTTTTTAAATGAACTAAAAACTCTAACTTATTTCCCAGATAAGTTAGAGTTTATTTTTATATATTTATCTTCTGCTATTAGTAAAGAACTCCCAAATCCCCCATAATTTCATTTCTTCTAGTTCTCTTTGTGGTCTTTGTTCTTCTCTTTCTTTTCTTAATTTTGTATTATGGTCTTCGTTTCCCATACCAAATAATTTATTAAACCTCCATTTACTTATATCTGGTAGTGTTGACATTACTGGAAACATACCAGTTGGAATAACTAAAAGATATGGTCTTTCAATTCTCATTATTTCATCTTCTGTAAGTAATGGTCTTGAAATTAAATTCATACTTTCTGAATTACTACCATTTTGATATTTCGCATAACTATTACTTCTACTATATGTTGATGTTGTATAAGTACCTAGCTTTTTTGAAATGATGGTAGCTGTTTCAGTAGATGCAGTTTTTAAATAAATCCAAGTTTGACAGTTATCTCGTATATTTTCTGCAACTTCTCTACCATATTTAGACTCCAGTTGCGAAAAAGATTGCAAGAATAAGTTAAATCTTATTTTTCTACCTCCGAGCTACTGTTAGCATATTACTAAAAGCTGGTATAGATGTAAAATTTCCAAATTCATCAAGTATATAATTTACTCTTTTAAACAATTCTCCACCTCTACTATCAGCTTTTTCTACTAATGCAACATAGTTTTGATACACAAATAGACTTGCTAAACTATAATAAGTTGTCTTTTCATCTGGCAAGATTATAAATGTTGCAACTCTTTCTTTCCCTGCATCTGTTAATGAAAAATCACTTTTACAAGTCATTGAATATATTGTTTTATTTGAAAATAATTTCAAAGTTGTTAATGCACTTGTAAAAAAGCTACTACGAGTTTTATCTGGTGCAATTTTTGCAATACTAAAAACACTTCTTGCTGGGTGGTCTTCTTGTAGTCCCTCAATGTATTTATTTAAGGGCATTTGATTATTTCCTATTGTTTTACACATCTCTGAAATAAACATATATACATTTGTTAAGTTTTGATATTCTGGACTTTCCTTATTATCAAATACTACACTCATAATTGCTCCAGCAATAACTGCCATTTCTCCATCTCTCCATATTTTTTCTGAATGGCTATTTTCATCTCCTACTAAACTATTTGTTATGTCCCAAGCATATTCTTCTGCTTTTCTATAATCTTTCTTTTCTACTGCATCAATAACTGGCTGTAAATAGTTATATCTATTTGATTTCATTGGATTTTTAAAATCTAATGTTACTACTTTATACCCTTTACTTATTAAATATGGTGCTGTATATTCAAACAGTTCTCCGTTTAGGATCTGACAATATCATTGATTCTCCAGCTAATGCCAAATTGCCAATAGTTTGTAAAACAACACTTCTTGTTTTACCACTTCTTGTTGCTCCAACTGTTAGTGAATGTATATTTGAATCTACAAAATATATATTTTCGTTTCTCTTATCTTTTTTATACCCAACAACTAAGCCACCTTTACTTGCTTGATAATCTTTTTTATCTTTTAATGGAAACTTATTGCATTTGAAATTTTTTTCAAATTCTTTTTGTTGTTGCCATCTAGCTGTTCCATGTTGCCCCTGTCCAATACTTTTAGGGGTATAGATTTTATCTGTTATTTTATCTAATTCACTATAAAAGCTATTTCTATTAACAACTAACATTGCTAATATCAATACTTCAAATAGACTAAACATTAAAAAAAATAGTGGCAAAAATTTTTCATTTACTACTATTTGACTTAAATCATATAAAGTTTTAGGAACATCAATTTTTGATAATTGTATATGTATCATACTTGCTAATGTTAAACTTACTGGAATATTTAAAATTGTTGATATAACTCCTACTATAATTTTATTTTTCTTCACAATTCTAGTTCCTCCTCTCTGTCTAATGATAACAATTCCTTATATTCTTCTACCTGTTCTTCTGTTAAACTTGTAAAATCAAGTTCCTTTTGATTATTACCTGCTATAATAAATGTTCCCCTTATTGCTAAACCATCAAGAAAGCGATTAATTGGTAAATTATTAGATAATGCCTCTGGATCATAAATCAATAAAGTTTCTTTATCATACTCTACAACCTCTATGTTATTATTTCCTATCTTTTTTCTTATTGTATCTAAATCATTCCATATTCTTTCTGTATATGGCTCTTTTCCTTGCTCTATTATCATTACATTCATTCTTAATTCTATGCCAATATCTATCGCCCCCCTTACATTTCTAGTTCATCACTACCATAGCTCATTTTTCTTGCCCATTCTTTTTTAGCATTTGTTGATAATGAATTTATAAATTCATCTGAGTTTGCTCTCATATTTTCTTGTTCTTCTAATTTGCTCATTACCTCATATAACTTAAATAACAGCACCTCTGCTGTTATTTCTTTGTATTCTTTTATTAACTTAATCACACTATTTCCAAGCATATTATAAAGTTTATCTTTTTCTGATTTTATAATTTTTTCTGCTTGTTCTTCTGAAAAATAGTCTGCTATTTCATTTACTTTTTCAAAATAGTTATTATAGCTTTTCTTCATATCAAAATTACTTTCACATAGCTTATCAATTAAATTATTTATTTCTAATTTTAATTCACTATCTAAAAAAGCATAAGCAAGTCTGCCGTTTCTTTGGTAGTAGCTTTGCTATTTTCTTAAAATCTGCAATTAATTTTTTTCTGTCTGGATTTTTAATTTTTATATATGGTATTTTAGAATCACAATTTTCTATGTTTATTGCTTTCATTTCTTCTATTAAATCTCTATTTTTAAGGTCATTTTTTATAGTATCTCTTTGGCTATATAATTCTTGTAATTCTTCACTATATATACCTTTCGTTATAATATCTCTTATTTTATTTTGCTGATAAGTAGATATATAACACCTATTTATCTTTTGTGATCTGTCCCAGAACATATAATGTAAATGTGGGTTTCCTTTTTTTAAATGTACTACTCCAACATATTCTAGTCTTGAAAATGGTATATTCACAACCTCTGCGATTTCTTGAATATTTTTTTTAATCATAATTTCCCATTTTTTACGATTATCATAGCCAAGTCTTATTGCATCTTCTTCCCTTAAAGATATAATACCTCTATACACATTGTTTTTTTCTTGTGATATAGCTTTAATATATCTAGCAACTTCTTTTTTCTGTATATCTGGCTTTAAATTTTTATAATTATAATAACCAAATATTGAACTTCCATATTCATTAGTTACTGCATTAGTTCTTGTAGCAATATAATATAAATGTTTTATATTTCCTGTTGGTGTATCTTTTTTATTGGGAGAATATGCCCTTAATTTTGAAATAACCTTTGCCATTTTACCCTACCCTATTTGTAGCATATACAATAGCTTGTCTTTCTGCATTTTCTATTATTTCATCTGTATTTTCTTGGCTAAATTCTTTTAACAAAGAATATATAACATATTTACTTGCCTCTGATGATTTTATATTTTTAATCACAATTTTTACTAATCTTTCTAATGGCTGTTCACATACTGTTTCTACTTGATGTTTAATTATTTCTGAAATTCTATCTATATCTTCTGTTGTACTTTTTATTCCCAACCCTATATCTATATAATCTCTTACTAATTTTGAAATAGATTCATTTTCTTTACACATTTTGCAAAGTCTATTATATGTTTCTCTATCAACTCTGACAGATAGCTTTATCGTGTCCTTTGTTTTCATTTTTACATATCGCCTCCCTATGTTCCCATTTTTTACTCTCGTAGAGCAAGAATAGCTGTCCGACAGACAGCCCCTCACAGCTTGAAAGCAGAGCTTTCAACGAGTATGACCATTACTCAATTTGTCCTCCGTTCGTCCGACAAGTTTTTATAGTGATTTTCTAGTAAAAAATCAATAAGTTCGCTAAACTCTTTATCGTTTGCGAACTTATCTTTATATTTTTTAAATATATTTTTTGCTAATCTTCCTGTAAATTTATCTTCTTTTTTCTTTGGCTTACCTTTTATAATTTCTAGTACATTGTCTTTTGTTATTGTTCCATAAACTGCTCTTAATTTTTGTGCTTGTGCAGTAGTTAATTTCAAATTGTTTTCATCTATAATATCATTTACTATTGTTTGTTCTTCTGGTTTTATATATGATAATTCAACTCCTGCTCTAATACCTATTATATCATTGTTCACTTTACTTTTTAACTCATTATTTAATTCTGTAAGTCTTATAAATCTTTTTATTTGAGTTGCACTATCTTCACTTTCATCTGCTAATTTATCAATAGAATTTTCTTTCTGTCCCACTGGGACATTTTCTAGCAAATCGTTGTTATCACTAGCTTTCATTCCATTTTCTTTTCTTATTTTTTTAAGTATCTCTAATCGTTTCTTATATGCTAAACCTTTTTCACACGGCAAAATATTTTCCCTTTGTGCTAGGTTAGTTTCAATCATAATTAGTTCTGCCATATCATCATCATAGTCTTTTATTATTGCTGGTATCTCTGTTATATTTAATTCTCTGCAACATCTTGTTCTATTATGCCCACTTATAATTTCGTATCTATCTTGTTTTTTTCTAACTATAATTGGCGACAATACTCCAGAACGAGATATACTTTCTTTTAATTCTTCAAATTTATTTTGTGATATAGCTGAAAATATATGATTATTAAATTCATCTAGTAAATTCACATCTAGCATTATTATTTCCTGTTTATTATTTATTAAATTTTTTTGTTCTTCAATTTCTTGTTTTTCTTGTTTTTCTACAAATTTATTATACAAATCTGCTTTCATAAAATTTTCCCTCCTTTATATTTCTAAATCTTCCTCTAATACTCTGTCATTTACAATACTTTCAATTTTATTTACTTTTTCAAAACTATCTAAATCAAAAAATGGCAATTTTATTTTGCCACTTTCATTTGAAAACTCTTTTATTACTTTTGTGTTAGTATCAAATATGAATGAATAATATGTTGCATTTTTCTTTTTCATATCAGACATTGTTTGTACCCAAACCAACTCATCATCTTCCGAAATGTTATCTTTTGCAAATAGAAGAATATCACTTTTTAGTGTTTCTAATACATCTGGAAAATTCAAAATACATTTATAGTATAGATCGTTATCATTACTTGCTATATAGTTTCCTAGATAGTTTTCCTCTGCAAATGCTTTTAGAGTTTCCAAGCCTTTTTCTGTTATAATCAATCTAACTTTTTTCATATTATTGTTCGTACTCCTCCTCACATTCTTCGTCATAAATATTCTCCTCTTGTTGTTCTTCTTGCTCTGTTTTATTTGACTTTTTATTTGAATATTCATTTATAAATTCTTTGACCTCATTAGGAAATATTCTCTCAAATTCTTCTTTTCTTAAAGTATAATTATTTTCATTTAAAGAGAATCCTAAATTTTGTAAATCCTTATATATATCTTTTGTTCTACCATATATTTGATATTCTTCGTCTTGATTCAAATATACTTTAATTTGTCCAGACATTATAATATGAGCTATATTTTCCAAGCTCATTTGCCTTTGCTTTTCTTCTAATTCAAAAACTTTTTTTCTTATGCTTTCTGATAATTTATTAAAATTATCTAATGACATTTCTAACTTTTTATTCTCTGGATTCCATTTTGCTCCAGCTTTTTCTAGTTCTTCTTTAACCTCAAATGTTTTTCCATAAATTCTATATAAGTTACCAACTTTGAATAACTTTATTTCTTCATCTAAAATCTTTTTTTCTAGCATACAATTACCTCCATTATTTTCAATTTTTATACTTTTTTAAATTTCCCATTGTAACCACCTCCTAAAAAAATGGCATAAAAAAACACCCACTAGATTTCTAGTAAGTGTTAGTTGTTCTATAAATATAAAAATTATAATTTAATTATCTGTTTTATTATTCTATATTCCCTTTTCTACTCTGACAAATGAATATAATATATTGTCTTTATATATCTCAAATGTAGCAGGTTCTATTATTTGTTCTTCTATATTTTTTCCATCTTTTGTGTCAGCAAATGTAATATTCTTTCTTACATTTTTATTTTTAACCATATAAATATCTTCATTTATTTCTACATAATCTATATTTTTATTAGTCTTTAAATTGTATAATGCAACGATACTTTTTTCTAAACTATCTATTCCAAAGTCTTTTACTAATTTTACTGCAATACTCCCAATTATAATAAATGCTAATAATACTATTATTAAAATAATAATTTTCACTTTCTTATTCATAAATTCCCCTTAATATAAGATAAATGATTATCTACACTGTTCATTATCATATATATATTCTATAAAATATCGCAAAATCCTTTTTATTGACTATTTTAAAAATTGTAATTAGTTATCTTTTCAATATTTTATTTAATACTTTGATATGCTCTTGTGGATTTAATAATGCATCTTCACAATGGTCTTTACCATTCAAACATATAGTTTCAGCATTTGAATAATTCTTTTCTATAAATTTTGCCACTTTTCTAAACAAAATTTCGTTTATTTTGCCACCATATAAATAAAAAACTTCTGTTTCTGGTATATTTATATCACTTGGTAATTTGTGCTTTCCAATTTCTCTAATATAATTTGTAATTGTAGTATCAGAAATATGATCTAGTAATTCTATAAAAATATCTAGTTTATCTTCTGTAACCATAGAGTTAACAGCCTGTCTTACAGTTTTTTTATCTCGTGCTTGTGCTTTATGAGTTATTGTTAAATATTGTTTTGTTAATATTTTTATCATCATATTTTCAAAGCCTAATAGTGGAGAACTTTCCATTATCAATTTATCAATTTGAATATTTTTATTTTGCCATAATATACTAGCAACAACACCACCCATACTCATACCGTAAACTGCGAAGACTTGTTTACCATATTTTGAAATATAATAATCCTCCAACTCTTTAACACATATTTCAAACGATTCAAAGTCTGTATCTTCATTGATGTTATGTCCTGTTAAAATAGGAACAATTACACAATAGTCTTTTTTATAATATTCTACATAATCATTCCATATTTGGTATGGGCTTTCAAACCCGTGAATTAAAATAATTTTATCTTGTTTTGGGTTTCCATATTCTAATATTTCCACATAATCATCTCACTTTCAAATTGTAATTTGTCGATCTAGTTGTTATTCAAATTTTTTGTTTCTGATAATAATTCGCCAAAATCGGAAATATATTTTTATCTTTTATAACTCTATATTTTTTTATACTCCTCTATTTTATAAAAATTTATTGTAACATTTAAAAAGAATTTCAAGAAATAATTTTTAGATTATTTTCTGAAATTCTTTTTATGGCACTATAACTACTTTGAAAATTATTTAACAACTATATTAACTAATTTTCTAGGAATAACTATTTCTTTTATAATCGTTTTTCCTTCTATTATGTTTTTCACTTTCTCAATTTTCTTAGCAATTTCTTTCATTTCGTCTTCTGTATATGAAACTGGAACTTCTACTTTTCCTCTTAGTACCCCATTTACTTGTACTACCATTTCATACACATCATCTTTTAATTTTGATTCATCATATGTTGGCCAAGGTTCATATGCTATTGTTTCTTTATTATCAAATACCTCATTCCATATTTCTTCTGTAATATGTGGAACAATTGGGTTCAATAATTTAATAAAGTTTTTAGCATATTCTAAATTCCATGAATCTTCTTTATATACTGCATTTACAAATATCATCATTTGTGAAATTGCAGTGTTAAAATTCAATGTTTCATAATCATTAGTAACTTTTTTTACTGTTTGATTATATATTTTATCTAAATTAGGATTATCCTTATATTCTCTTTTTTCTTCATGATATAATCTCCAGACACGATCTAAGAATTTTTTAATACCTCTAACCGCTTCATCATTCCATGGTTTATCTGCTTCAAGTGGCCCCATAAACATTTCGTACATTCTAAGAGTATCTGCACCATATTGTTTTTCTATATCATCTGGATTTACAACATATTTAGGGAAACGTTTACCCATTTTTATTCCATTTGAACCTAATATCATACCTTGGTGTACTAATTTTTTAAATGGTTCTTTTACACTAACTAATCCTTGGTCATATAAGAAATTGTTCCACATTCTTGAATATAATAAGTGTCCTACTGCATGTTCTGGTCCCCCAATATATAAATCAACCGGCATCCAGTGTTCAATTAATTTTGAATCTGCAAACATTTTATCATTTTTAGGATCTATATATCTTAAAAAGTACCAGCTTGATCCAGCAGAACCAGGCATTGTAGATGTTTCTCTAACACCTTTTTTTCCATCGATTTCAACATTTTTCCACTCAATAGCATTTTCCAATGGAGCCTTACCTTCTCTTCCTTTATAATCATCCATCATAGGTAATATTACTGGTAATTCTCCATCTTTAAGAGCTATATCATCTCCATTTTCTAAATGAACAATTGGAATAGGTTCACCCCAAAATCTTTGACGTGCAAAAATCCATTCTCTTATATGATAATTATTTGTTCTTTTTCCACATCCCATTTCAACTAATTTATCTGTAATTAACCTTTTGGCATCTTCAACAACTAAACCTGTAAATTCTTCACTATTAATTAATTTACAATTCTTATTCAAATAATCTTTTTTTTCAAAAGCACATTCTGTAGTGTCTTGACCTTCTATTACTTGAATCATAGGTAAATTGTATTTTTGTGCATATTCAAAATCTCTTTGATCATGACTTGGAACTGCCATAACCGCTCCTGTACCATAACTAGATAAAACAAAATCACCCAAAAACACTGGTACTTCTTTTCCATTAACTGGATTAATTGCATATATTCCTTCTAATTTGACACCATTTTTTTCTTTATTAAGCTCTGTTCTGTCCATTTCTGTTTTCTTTGCAGTTTCTTCTCTGTATTTAACTACTTCTTCCCAGTTTTTTATTCTATGTTTTAGTTGATCTACTAATTTATTCTCAGGTGCTAATACCATAAATGTAATACCATATATGGTTTCTATACATGTTGTAAATATTGAAAATTCGCCACCATCTTTAATTTCAAACTTAACTTCAACACCTTCAGATTTTCCAATCCAGTTTCTCTGCATTTCTTTTGTTGATTCTGGCCAGTCTAGTTCATCTAATCCATCTAATAAAATTAAGCAATTTCCAGCTACAAGTATTGATTCAAAATCTAAATATTCAAGATCGTGATCGAAATCATGTGCAGAATTGAAAATAAACTTCTCAAATGAAACATCCTGTTCAGAAAAATTCTTTAGTGATACAAGAATCGGTAAAATGTTGTATTGGTCAAAATGTTCGGCAAAATATAAAAACAGGTGTCTCATCATCATAGATTTACCAATGCCACCAGTTCCTTGAATAATTATATTTTCCTGATTTTCAAATACAATTTCTTCTATAGGAATAGTATTTTCATTTATAATGTAATTGGTGGATACACCTTTTGGTGTTACATCATTAGGAACATAGAAGTCTCTAAAAATGCGAGGAGATTCAGAGTAAAGGAGAGTCTTTACTTTGGAGTAGAATTCTATGCCTTTATTTAAGTATGTATCAAAAGGAGATTGTTCAAAAGCAACTTCTGTATCATTTTTTTTCCATCAAGATAAAATACTTGCTTGCCATCTACAAAAATTTGTCCATTTATAATGTTTCGTAC
>ERZ857882.1028-NODE-1028-length-33848-cov-4.419051_pt1 | contig 33848 bp, 20 predicted proteins | sample MGYA00519697_ERZ857882 | MGnify/ENA primary metagenome ERZ857882 (study PRJEB31778, sample SAMEA3449373) | human gut metagenome | biome: human gut; feature: human-associated habitat; material: faeces | place: United Kingdom | collected 2010/2012 ...
TATTTTGCGATGCAAAACACCCCGTAAGGCTACGGGACACGGCAGGGGAGGAGTGTAGAAATTTTCCAGCGTTTTTGCTCTACTGGGGTTTTGAGTTCTCCGATACTTCGTTTACTTCTCTTATCCATTGCAGATGAGGGAAGGGAGAAGCCGATGCCTGACTCTGTTTCCGTTATTGTCGGTATTTTTCGACATTTCCATTGAGTTAGCCCCTCCGTTATTCCGTGCCACCTTCCCTATATGTCTATGCCACAGGGGAGGAGTTAAAAGACTATTCTCATTGATTTCCTATTGAGTCGTAAAGGGTGGGGCTGTTTTTTTTGCTCGGGTATGAAAATCCCGCTCTATCGAAATTAGATAGAGCGGGATTTTATTTTTTTGTATGGTCTTTTACTTCTTTTTCAAGGCTGCTATGCTTTCTTCGAGCGATTTGATTTTTTCTTCGGCATCGGCTTTCTTTTTGCGCTCCATAGCTACCACGGCTTCGGGTGCATTTTGAACGAAGCGTTCGTTGCCGAGTTTTCCCATTACTGTTTTGAGGAATCCCTGAGCATATTTTAATTCGGCTTCGAGTTTTTTCAATTCGGCTTCTACATCGATGGCGTTGCTCAGAGGAATCGCATATTCCGTTGCATGTACCCGGAACGAAGCGGCGGCCGGATCTTTTTCTTCGATTGTTTCGATCGTTGCCAGATTGGTCATTTTGGTCAATATGCAATCGTTCGAGTGATCGTGTGCGCCGATAATTTGCAGCGTGAGCTGTTCTTTATTGGCTATGCCTTTTTGCAAGCGGATCGTACGTATTCCCGCTACGACCAGTTTGGTCGTTTCGAATCGGTTTATGATTTCCATGTCGACCGGTTGGGGCTCGGGCATGCGTGCTGTCATGATGCTTTCGGAATGTTCAATTGCTGGACCATCAGGCTTTCGCCTTCTTTGCGGTCATACAGGTGTTGCCACAATTCTTCGGTGATGAAGGGCATGAAAGGATGCAACATACGGAGCAGTGCATCGAAGTACCGGAGTGTAGCATCGTAGGTTTTGCGGTCGATAGGTTGTTGATAGGCTGGTTTAACCATTTCGAGATACCAAGATGAAAATTCGTCCCAGAAGAGTTTGTATATAGCCATGAGGGCTTCGGACAGACGATATTTCCCGAACAGGTCTTTGACTTCTTCGAGCGTACGGTTGAGTTGTGCGTCGAACCATTCTACGGCAATGGCTGCCGTTTGAGGTTGGGGGAGGGTTTCATCTACGTTCCAACCTTTTACCAAGCGGAAGGCATTCCATATTTTGTTGTTAAAGTTGCGTCCTTGCTCGCATAACGCATCGTCGTATAGTATGTCGTTTCCGGCAGGTGCGGCCAACATGAGTCCCATGCGGACACCGTCGGCTCCGTAGGTTTTTATCAGTTCGAGAGCGTCGGGCGAATTACCGAGCGACTTGGACATTTTTCGTCCTATTTTGTCCCGTACGATTCCGGTGAAATAGACATTGCGGAAAGGAAGTTTGTGTTCATACTCGTATCCGGCCATAATCATTCGAGCCACCCAGAAGAAAATGATATCGGGGGCTGTAACCAAATCGGTGGTCGGGTAATAGTAGTTTATTTCTTCGTTGCCGGGATTGTTGATACCATCGAAAAGCGAGATGGGCCATAACCACGAAGAGAACCATGTGTCGAGGCAATCTTCGTCTTGTCGCAGATCGCTCATTTGAAGGTCGGCCTTACCACTTTTCTCTCGGGCTAATTTCAACGCTTCTTCGGGAGTGGCAGCTACTACGAATCCGCCTTGCGGAAGGTAGTACGCCGGGATGCGATGTCCCCACCAAAGCTGGCGGGAGATACACCAATCTTTAATGTTTTCCATCCAGTGCCGATAAATGTTTTTGAATTTATCGGGGTGGAATTTGATTTCGTCTTTCATGACGGCATCGAGAGCCGGGGCTGCGAGTTTATCCATTTTGACAAACCATTGCATCGATAGTTTGGGTTCGATAACGACATTGGTACGTTCGGAATAACCCACTTTATTGTCGTAATCTTCGACTTTTTCGAGTAATCCAGCCTCTTGTAAGTCTTTGGCGATTTGTTTGCGAACGTCGAAACGATCCATTCCTACGTAAAGTCCTCCGGCTTCGCTGATAGTTCCGTTGTCGTTGAATATGTCGATACTCGGCAGATTGTATTTTTCTCCCAGCATATAGTCATTTACATCGTGTGCCGGGGTGACTTTTAAGCAGCCGGTTCCGAACTCAATATCGACATAGTCGTCCATGATAATAGGAACCACCCGATTTACCAGCGGTATGATGACTTTTTTCCCTTTAAGGAATGAATAGCGCGGGTCGTTGGGGTTTACACAAACTGCCGTGTCGCCTAAGATTGTTTCAGGTCGTGTGGTGGCAACGATAATGTATTTATCCTCGCCTTCGATAAAATAGCGCAGATAATAGAGTTTGCTGTGTTCGTCTTTATAAATGACTTCTTCGTCGGAGAGGGCGGTGAGGGCTTTGGGGTCCCAATTTACCATGCGGACTCCTCTGTAAATGAGTCCTTTGTTGTATAAGTCGACAAATACTTTCAAAACACTTTCGGAGCGGATTTCGTCCATAGTGAAAGCAGTGCGGTCCCAATCGCAGGATGCTCCCAATTTTTGGAGTTGTTTCAAGATGATTCCGCCGTGTTCTTCTTTCCATTCCCAAGCGTATTTGAGAAATTCTTCTCTGGAAAGATCGCTTTTTTTAATACCTTGCGCTGCAAGTTTATTTACCACTTTGGCTTCGGTGGCGATAGATGCATGGTCTGTGCCGGGAACCCAACAAGCATTTTTCCCTTCCATGCGAGCCCGGCGTACCAGAATGTCTTGTATCGTATTGTTCAGCATGTGCCCCATGTGCAGAATCCCGGTGACATTGGGTGGCGGAATGACAACGGTATAGGGTTCTCGACCGTCGGGCTTCGATTTGAAAAGACCGTTTTTCAACCAATAGGCATACCATTTTTCTTCTACGTCGGCGGGATTGTACTTCGTGGCAAGTTCGTTCATAAAGTCGTTCTTTCAGAATGTTCTATATTATTTCAAGATACAAAAGTAAAAAGGCTTTTGTACCAATCGGGTGCAAAAGTATAAAATATTTTCCGAAAAAGATATTCTTCGGAGTCAAAGGTGTTTATGGCATTTGTCTCGAAAAGAAAGTTTTTTTGTTTTCGACATGTTTCGTAAACTATCGTTTAAGCCCGTCCACGGCGGAACGTAGTTGTTCGAGCGCTTTTTGCAAAACTGCGCGAGGCGTACCTACGTTTAGCCGCATGTGTCCTTTGCCTTCGGGGCCGAACATTTCACCGTCGTTGAGTGCGAGTCTGGCTTTATCGACAAAAAGGTCGATGAGTGCATCGTGTTCGAGGTGAAGCCGTGTACAGTCGAGCCATACGATAAAGGATGCTTGCGGCCTGATGGCTTTGATGGCGGGAATATGACAATCGAGAAACTCTTCGACAAATAGTATATTTTGTTCGATGTAGGCTAACATTTGTTCGCGCCATTCTCTACAATGGTTATAAGCGGCTTCGGTGGCTATGGTCGCCATGAATGTGGGTTCGTTCAGCTCGTTTGCCGTGAGCCAGTCGAAGAAGCGCTTACGAATCGTTTCGTTGGGAACAATGGCATAGGAGCTGACCAAGCCTGCGATGTTGAACGTCTTGGAAGGAGCTCCAAACGATATACTGTTTTGAGCCGCTGTTTCGGATACCGAGGCAAAAGGGTGATGTTTGGCTCCGAAGAGAGGCATATCGGCATGAATTTCATCGGCAATGATGAGTATGTTGTGCCGTGCACAGATTTCGGCGATTCGCTGTAATGTTTCCAACGGCCAAACCACTCCTCCGGGATTATGAGGATTACAGAGAATGAACAGCTTGCATTGGGAGTCGATGATCGATTCAAGGTGATCGAAGTCCATTTCGTAGTGGGAGCCGTTCCATTTGAGCGGATTATGTACAACCTGCCGACCGTTACTTTCGGGGACGGCCATGAACGGTGTATAGACCGGAGTCTGTATGATGATTTTATCTCCGGGGTTACTAAATACATTGACTGCCAAGCCTATGCCCTTGACAATCCCGGGGATATAGGTGATCCATTCTCTTTTTACTTTCCAGCCATGCAGGTAGTCGAGCCAATCGATAATGGATTGCCAATAGCTCGCAGGAGCCTCGGCATATCCGTAAACCGGGTGTTGTAACCGGCGTACGAGAGCATCCGTTATACAGGGGGCGACCGCAAAATCCATGTCGGCAATCCATAAAGGAATGAGATCTTCCCGACCATAGCGCTCACAGAGAACATCGGTTTTCATAGCTCCGGTGTGATGCCGGTCGATAATTGTGTCGAAATCGTACTGAGAGGACATTTTATATACTGTTTAGGTGTTAGGTTGCTTATGTCGATTTGTCAAAAGCCGAGTTCTATCTGAAATCTTAATTGCCAGCGATTATAATCGGAATCGACAAATTCATTTTTGTAATTGTAAGACAGGTCGGCTTGTACTTTTAATCTGTGATCTATCAGATATTTCGTGACACCGAACGTCGATTGGTTGTGACTGCGATAATTGGCATAAGGCTGTACTTCTTTATCCGGCATGATGGTAGAGTTTCTCAATGCGATTTCCCAATTGGAACGAAAGAGATAACTTGCCTGTACGTTGAGCCCCATTCCAGTGAGGACATATTGTTCTACATTTTCGCCCGATTTAATGAGCGGAGAGGAAGATGATATACGCCCCATGAAATCGGTATAAAAAGCAAATCCTTGATATTTGAAGATGAAGTCGACAAAATAGGAAGAAAGGTTACGGGTCTGGTCAAACAGTAATTTGTCCCCATTGGAACCTTGTGCCCGAAGAGCTCGGTCGTTATAGCTGTATGCTCCCGCTAAAAGGATTTTGGGCGTTTGTTCTCGTTCATAATCGCCTTCCATAGCATCTCCTTTCCCGGTGAATCGTCCCAGTGGGAATAGTTCTATGCGTCCCGTATATGCGAGTCCACTCCCTTTATTGTTTCCCCAGTTTCTGCCTTCTCCGGTAGTAATAGAGGCTTTGGCCGCTAAATCCAAAGAGCCGAATAGATGTTGATTATATTCTCCGAAGATACCGAAATCGCGGTCGAGATTGAATTCGGAGTTTACAATGGAACGATCTACGAATTGTAGGGCACTCGAAGAGTTTATTCGGGCGCGATTCGCCCGTATTTTGGTTTGTCCGAAACCGATATTCCATGTCGAGTTGGGAACGTAGTAAATCATTGCGTCGCGTACGATGTTGTTGTTCCCATTGGGCAGCGTTTTCATATCGTAAGGCGAGAAGCCTAACTGAACCAAATAGGTGAGTTTGGGTGTATAGATATATCCATCGAAACGTAACCTGAGCCGTTTGACGCGGGCGTCGATATCTTGAGCCTCGAATTTCTCGTTGAAGTCGACATCGACCAAATTTTGCATGCGAATGCGCATCGTGAGTTTATAGCTTTTGTTTTTAGGTTGGAAAGATATACCGTTCCCGACTTCTATATCGGGCATGTGCATTCGTATTTTTTCTAATTCATCGGCATAATCGGTATCGGAGGTGCGGACCGTAGTCGAATCGTTCCCGATGATAAATGTCTTTGCGGATGCAGATAGCATGAATAGCGAGAGAAATATTCCCGATAGAAATAATCGTTGATAATTCATAACGTTGTTTGATTTGATTTTGAAATTCATGCTACAAAAATTGAATGTGATTTTGAAATAGATTTGAAATACTTGGAATATTATTAAAAATATTCATTTTTATTGGTGCATTTTGTTTCTTCGACAAGGTGTTTTTTCTGTGTAAATTTCGACAAAAGGAATATTTTTGAAATTTTTCATACCTTTATTTTATTGCTCCAAAATTACAACCAATGTATCAATATTCCAAAGACCGTTTCTGAAATTTTGACAATGGGGGGAATCGATTCAAATAAAAAAAGTCCATAGCGTATATATTACGCTATGGACTTTGCATTTGCGGAAGGAGGGGGATTCGAACCCCCGGTACCCATTCGAGTACGTCAGTTTAGCAAACTGGTGGTTTCAGCCACTCACCCATCCTTCCAAAGGACGATTTGTCGTTGACGTCATTTTTTCAAATGCAACGCAAAGATAAGCGGAATATTTGAAACAGCAAACTTTTTCGCATTATTTTATTTCGGGAATAATCGTTACTTTTGTCCCATCAAGGTGCTTTTGCGCTGTGTATAATCGGATTATTATGTCGAATGTGAATAAAGGTATAAAGATATTTGCTTGGATAACAGGAGGGCTTATTTTGATTCTCGCATGTTTGTTTATTCCGGTAATGAAGAGTTATTTGTATGATCCTGTTATTACCGAACAAACGGTGTGCTATGTTGATCCGAAGTGGAATGATGCTCAGCTCGATAGTGCTTTGCATTCGGTGATTCCAGATGAGAATTCGATCCCGAGAATAAAACGTTTGCTGTCGTTTTATAAATTCGATCCTGATGTTCGTGTAGGGGCTTATCGGCTTCATGCCGGTATGACAGCTCGGCAAATGGCTTTGAAATTGTCGAGGGGAAGCCAATCTCCCATACGAGTTACATTTAATAACGTACGCACTCTCGAACAATTGGCCGAAAGGGTATCGGAGCAGTTGTTTTTTTCGAAAGAGGAGTTGTTGGCTTTGCTGTACAACGATAGTGTTTGTGCGGATTTAGGTTTTACGAAAGCGACTCTCCCGGCTTTGTTTTTACCGGATACTTATGAGTTTTACTGGACTGTGACTCCCGAATCTTTTTTACAGAAGATGAAGCGGGAGTATCGCATTTATTGGGAAGGAAAGCGGGAGCAACAGGCAAAGCGGTGGGGATTGACTCCTGTGGAGGTAGCGACTTTGGCTTCGATCGTAGAGGAAGAGACTAACAAACGTGATGAAATGGGAAAGGTTGCGGGTCTTTATATGAACCGATTGCGTAAAGGCATGCCTTTGCAGGCAGACCCTACGGTAAAATTTGCCCACGGGGATTTTTCGCTGAAACGCATATTGAATGTTCATTTGACCATAGAATCGCCATATAATACTTATCGGGTTACGGGATTGCCTCCCGGCCCTATACGGATTCCTTCGAAACAGGCTATCAATGCCGTGCTGACACATACACCGAACGGGTATTTTTATATGTGTGCCAAAGAGGATTTTTCGGGCTATCATAATTTTGCCGTGACTTTGGCAGAGCATCAACGAAATGCAATTCGATACCAGCAAGCATTGAACAGACTCGGAATACGTTGATGGGGGAATGTAAATAGTAAAGCCTCGTCTCACGACGGGGCTTTACTACTTGAAATATATCAAAAACAAGAAAGAGGATAATGTTTATTACAGGAATAAACAAAGGATAATATAATACCAATGAAACACACAAAAAACAAGAATATTATCGTATAAATTAACTCTTCCAGACCGGAGATTTTGGCTCGACGGAAGCGACGTTTCGCTTCTTTTTCCCTAAGGAGAGCCGTTTCTTTCCCGGTTTCGATAATAAAACACACTTGTATTGCAAAAAGTTTTTATCCGGAGCGATTTTGGTATATTTTAACAATTTGATGTTTCTTCTACGGGAGGAGGCATAGGGGGATCGGTATCATCGTCTATCCAAATGGCCAATGTGAGCCAATATAACAGTAGTGCGATAGCTATGCCTACACCTATCGCAGTCCAGATTTTTTGTCGTTTTTTCTCCATACTATATTAGTTATTCGAAAGAATAACATCGGTCGGGAGATAAAAGTTCTTTTTAGAAGGGTATATCGTTATTAGACGAACCGGGGGGATTCAGGAAATCGGGGTTCCCAGACAGTGGCGCTGCCGATGGTGTGCTCGTGTCGGGAGTATTGAACTTCGAGGTTACCGGTGCACTGAAATCGGTCAGTCGGGTGTCTTCGTCGTAATTTTGGAATCGAGCCAGATAAGAGACGAATTTCATATTCACGGTATCGGTCGCACCGCTACGGTGTTTGGCTATGATAAATTCTGCCAAGCCTTCGATGCTGTTTCCATTGGCATCTTCCTTGGACCGCGTATAATATTCGGGACGGTGTATAAAGCAAACCATATCGGCATCTTGCTCGATAGCTCCCGATTCACGCAAGTCGGAAAGTTGCGGGCGTTTCCCTTCTTTACCGTCTTTGTCGTTACCCCGGGATTCCACACTACGATTTAACTGGGACAGGGCGATGATAGGTATTTGAAGCTCTTTTGCCAATTGTTTGAGCGAACGGGATATGGTGCTGACTTCTTGTTCTCGGCTCCCGAAGGACATACCGCTGGCGTTCATCAGTTGCAAGTAGTCTATGATGATGATTTTGATTCCGTGCTCGCGAACCAATCGGCGTGCTTTTGTCCTAAGTTCAAAAACGGAAAGGCTGGGGGTATCGTCTATATATATAGGAGCGTTCCTCAGTATTTCGATACGAGACATGAGCCGTTCCCATTCGAACGGGGCCAACTGTCCGCTTTTGATTTTATCGCCGGGGATTTCGCAAGTGTTGATGATGAGACGATTGACAAGCTGGACATTGGACATTTCGAGCGAGAAGATAGCCACCGGCGTGTTATAGCTGACAGCCATGTTCTTTGCCATAGAAAGGACGAATGCCGTTTTTCCCATAGCGGGACGGGCGGCGATAATGATGAGGTCGGAATTTTGCCAACCGGAAGTAATTTTGTCGATGTCGTGAAACCCGGTTTGCAGTCCGCTCAATCCGTCGCTTCGATTGGCTGCTATTTGAATTTGTCTGATAGCTTCGCTCAGTACCGGGTCTATTTGAGTAACGTCTTTTTTCAGGTTACGTTGGGAAATTTCAAAGAGTTTCCCCTCGGCTTCCTGCATAAGGTCATCTACGTCGTTGGTCTCGTCAAAGGCCTTGTTGAGTATTTCGCTGGAAAATTCGATTAATTCCCGAGCCAAATATTTTTGGGCTACGATGCGGGCATGGTATTCGATGTGCGCCGCCGATGCTACACGTCCGGTAAGTTCGGAAATACGGAGGGCTCCGCCGACTTCATCGAGCTTTCCGTCGAGTCGCAGTTGCTCGGTGACGGTGAGCATGTCAATGGGGCGTTGTTGTGCTCCCAACCGGGATATTGCACTATAAATAAGTTGGTTGGTCGGCTCATAGAAACACTCTGGCTTTAAGATGTCGCAAACGGTGGTATAGGCATCTTTTTCGAGCATGAGAGCTCCCAACACGGCTTCTTCGAGCTCTTTGTCCTGAGGTTGTAGCTTGCCTTGTTCCGAAACTTTCGGAGCGTAGGCTTTTTTCTGGCGAGTGTAATTTCTTCGAGTTTCCATGCAGCAATTCTTTCCCGTTACAAAAGTAGTCAATCTTTCTGCTATCGGGAAATTTGGTGAGCGAATCTTATAATGAACTTTTCAACAGGCAGATATTTCCGATTAATTACAGGGCCGGTGTCGTATCGGGGTATTTTGCCATTTGCTTTTCACAATATTTTTGGAATAGCTCCCAATCGTAATAAGGTGCATATTCCGAATCGATGGGTAATTTTATTTCTTGTTCATTGAACAATACTTTCACGAGTATTTTCCCATCGGTATTTTTATAAAGTATCCATTGGATATTCGTCGCCATAGGATTGTATTTGAAGTCCTGCCAAACCTCGGCTACTTTTTCGGGATCGGCTTCTACAACGGCTGCATTCTCAATACCTAACAGGGCGAGTAAAGGAATTGTATTTTCACCGTGTGCAAAACGTAAATTGGCTTCGACACCGTTTCCGTCGATCGCCGCTTGCGATGTAACCAACATGTCTTTTAACAGAGGTTTCGCAATGGCGACAGGGAGTCCTTTTCCGGGAATGGAGTTGGCTTTACGCAGGTATTGCGATAGATTGTTCGCACTCCATAAATCGAATTTTTCTTCTTCTGTGAACCACGGATATAGGGATATGTCGTAGTCGGTATTCGGCAATATGATGGTTAACGCGTATAGGTGGGTCATGAATGTTATAGGATCGGGTATGATTTGTTCCCACTCTTTCTTGAATATACGGTCGATAAGCCTTGTGGGTGTGTGCTTTTCCTGATAGGCTCGGAGTATCTTTTTCCATGAGCCTTTCGAGAGATATTGTTGGTATTCTTTTCCTTTGAAGAATCGCAGGGTATTGTCATATCCGTTGCTGGGATCCATAGAAAACTCCGCAGTGGGGGTATAGCCTCTCATTTCTGCGACGAATGCCGCCATACTAGCCATGGAGCGTGGAACCGTGGTCGATTGTGCCACAAGGGTCACTTTGCCGTCCTGAGGTGTAAACGCCGGACGAAAGCGGTGATACATGCGACGAGCCATATCCCGGTGTTGTCGGGCTCCGAGCGGAGTGAGGTCTCCCCAGCGATGATTCATTAAATGGTAGATGGTGTCGATTTGATTACGCAGCAGTTTGCCTTCCCGGGTTAAAAGGTTCAAAGAATCGGCTTTATTCATTAGTTTGTACAGGTTCGGAACCATACTTTTTGAATCGTGGGTGCGTGAACCGTGTCGAGCTATATGATCGATGTGAAACGGTATGAAATCCTTTGGAGCCGGGGTGTCTGTGGTGTCGTTGCAATAATAAACAGATGCCGTACTACCGAAAAATTGTGGATTTTGATGTAGAAAATCTTTTATAGAATTTTGCCCGAAAGAGATTGCAGATAGGCATAAAAGGATAGTACCGGCGGTGAGGGTTCTTTTTTTCATTTGTTTCTGTTTTTCTATTATGTCGGTAAAATTATAATAAATTTTCTCTTCGATGAAATTTTTATTCTTTTTTAGAGTGGAGTTGCCTATGTGACTGAGAATGGTTATTTTCGCAAAGATTCTCGAAAAACAAGGATATAGATGATTAGATTTCCCAATGCAAAAATCAATTTGGGGTTGCGTATCGTAGCCCGTCGTCCCGATGGTTATCACAATATAGAGACAGTATTTTATCCCATTCAGTTGCAAGATGCTTTGGAGATTGTTCCAACGTCGCAACAGGAGACGAAGTTGTCTTTATCGGGAATGGTCATAGACGGTGATCCCCAGAATAATTTGGTGATGAAAGCGTGGCGAAGATTGAGCCATCGTTTTTCGTTACCCCCGATATCTATTTATCTCCATAAAGCCATACCCTTTGGTGCTGGGTTAGGAGGTGGTTCTTCCGATGCCGCTTTTTTGTTAGCGATGGTGAGAGATTATTTTCGTTTGCCGTTGAGCGATGACGAGCTTGACAAGGAAGCTGCTTCTCTGGGAGCCGATTGCCCATTTTTCTTGCATAATAAACCTTTATTAGCCAAAGGAATAGGCGATGAGTTCGAGCCGATCGAATTGTCGTTGAAGTCCTATCGAATTGTATTGGTAAAGCCTTCTGTCTCCGTGCCTACGTCGGTGGCTTATTCGTTGGTTACTCCGGTATTGCCGGAAGAGTCGGTGAGGGATACCGTTTCCCGTCCGGTCGAGGAGTGGAGAGGTAGATTGATCAATGACTTTGAAGAAAGTGTGTTTGCCCGATTTCCGGAAATAGGAGAGATAAAGGATCGTTTATATGAACAGGGAGCTGTATATGCATCTATGTCCGGTTCGGGTTCTTCGGTATTTGCCCTATTCGATAAAGAAGTCGATCTTGCCGATTGTTATCCGGGGTGTTTTGTTTGGACTGGAATTTGTGAAGTATAGCGTATAAAATCGTTTTTGAAAAAGAGAATGATCGAAGATTGTTACATGACCGGTATTATAGATAAGATAAATTCTTTATATCCGATTTCCGATGATACGATACGGACATTGAAAGAGAGCATGACTTTGTGCCGTTTTCCCAAGAAGTATCAGTTGATAAGGGCGGGCATGTATTGTAAATCGGCTTATTTTATAGGGAAGGGAATGACTCGCTCGTTTTGGTTGGTGAACGGAGAAGAGATAACGACTTCTTTTTCGTATGAGGGCGGAATCGTGTTCAGTATGGACGAACTCTATTATAACAAGATGAGCGAGGAATTTGTGGAGACCCTTGAAGATGTAGTCGCTTATAGAATATCTTTGGATAAATTGCGTCGGCTGTTCGAAACGAATATCGAACTGGCTAATTGGGGGCGGATTATTCATCAAGACGAGTACCGGCGTTTGCATCGCTCCCATAAGGAACGTTTGACTTTATCGGCAAAAGAACGGTATGAGGAGTTCAGGCAGCAATTCCCTCAGGTGAACCAGCGAGCTCAACTTGGGTATATCGCATCGTATTTGGGTATAACACTCTCGACGCTCAGTCGTCTCAGGGGAGCCCGAAAATGACCTTTCGGAGGATTTTTTGACATAGGACAAATTTTAAATTATATAAGTCCTGTAATTTTGCCGTAATATTAATCATCACTAAAATCAAAAATCTAAATTACCAATTCATTATGCAACAAATTTCTTCTGCTGCGTTTTCAGATACCAAACCTCATTATGAGTTGCTTGACGGATTACGTGGTGTAGCCGCGCTTTTGGTCGTGTGGTATCATGTCTTCGAAGGGTATGCTTTTGCCGGTGGTACTCTTATAGAAAGCATCAATCATGGATATTTGGCCGTGGATTTCTTTTTTATTTTATCGGGGTTCGTTATCGGTTATGCCTATGATGATCGTTGGGGAAAGAGCCTGACGGTAAAAAATTTCTTTAAGCGGCGGTTGATTCGTCTTCACCCGATGGTTGTCATGGGTGCAGTTTTAGGTGTGATTACATTTTGTATCCAGGGTAGCGAACAGTGGGACGGGACTCATGTAGCAACGTCGATGGTGATGTGGGCTTTGCTTTTCGCGATGTTTTTCATTCCGGCCTATCCGGGTGCAGGTTATGAAGTTCGGGGTAATGGTGAAATGTTTCCTTTGAACGGTCCCAGTTGGTCATTATTTTTCGAGTATATCGGTAATATTTTGTATGCTTTGTTTATTCGTCGTTTGTCTACTAAGGCGTTAACTGTTTTTGTCGTATTACTGGGAATCTGTCTGGCTTGTTTCGCTATCTTCGATGTATCGGGGTATGGCATGATAGGGGTAGGCTGGACGCTCGATTCGGTGAATTTTGTGGGTGGACTGTTGCGAATGCTTTTCCCGTTTTCTTTGGGACTGTTGTTGTCTCGTAATTTCAAACTGGTGAAAGTGAGAGGGGCATTCTGGATATGCTCTTTCGTATTGTTGGTTTTGTTTTGTGTTCCTTATGTAGAAGGGGTCGAACCTATATGCATGAATGGTCTTTTCGAGGCATTTTGTATAGTCGTGGTATTTCCTGTTCTCATTATATTGGGCGCGTCGGGAAACACGACCGATAAAACATCTACGCGGATATGTAAATTTTTGGGAGATATTTCTTTCCCGCTTTATATCACGCATTACCCGTTTATGTATTTGTTCTATTCTTGGTTGATTGAGAACCAGTATTTTACATTCGGGGAAACGTGGCAAGTAGCCTTGTGCGTTTATGTATGGAATATATTGGTAGCCTATCTTTGTTTGAAACTTTATGACGAGCCGGTGAGACGGTGGTTGAGCAAGAAATTTTTGAAAAAACGCTAGGGATAACCCCGTTAATGGGGTTTATTTGATAGATAGTAAAATTTCCATGCTTAAATTAGTTTTATGAAAATGATAGATTGTAGAAAGTCGCTGATGGTATGCATCGGTTTGTTGATGTGCGGAACCTTTTCGGCGCAGGAATCGGAGTTCGATTTGGCATCGCAGAGATCGGAAGCGCAAGACGTTTTTGCTGTGCCGGGTAAAAAATTGGATCATAAAGGGATAATTATTAACCCTACTCCTCATAAACTGGTTCTCGACCCAACCGGGAGGCTCGATATTTCGGGTGGAGTGTGTCTAAAAGATAAGCATGGAAAATTTTCCGAGGATTTGGATTTTGTCACTTTTAACAAGAAGGGGGTAAAACTCTCCGTCGATTTTGGTTCGAAGGCTTCGGCTAAGTATGGGGTAAAACCTGTTTCGGGTGCATATCGCATGAATATCGGAAAGAATGGTATATCGATCGTCGGTTATGACGAGCGGGGAGCTTTTTACGGTTTGCAGACCCTTCGCCAGTTAGTCGAGAGTCCTGCGACTGTAACGGGCGAATTACCATATGTAGAAATCGACGATTACCCCGATTTGAAATACCGGGGAGTAGTAGAAGGATTTTATGGAACGCCGTGGTCTCATGAGGTGAGAATGTCTTTGATAGATTTCTATGGAAAGTTCAAGATGAATAGTTATTTGTACGGTCCGAAAGACGATCCGTACCACAGTTGTCCGAATTGGAGGCTTCCATATCCCGAAAAAGAGGCCGGAAATATCAAAGAATTGATAGAGGCTTGTAAACGTAATCGGGTCGATTTTGTTTGGGCGATACACCCGGGACAAGATATTAAATGGAACGAGGAGGATTATCAAAACCTCGTTAATAAGTTTAATTTGATGTATGACCTCGGTGTACGGGCTTTCGCCCTCTTTTTCGACGATATATCGGGCGAAGGAACAAATCCGGTGAAACAGACGGAGCTTTTGAATAGATTGACTAAGGATTTTGTGAAGTCCAAAGGCGATGTAGCATATTTAACGGTTTGTCCGACCGATTATTCCAAGCTTTGGGCAAACCCCACACCGCAAGGAAGTCTTGCTATTTATGGAGAAACTCTCGATCCGTCGATAGAAGTGTTTTGGACAGGAGACGTCGTATGCAGCGATTTAACACCGGAGACTTTGGATTGGGTTAATTCCAGAATTAAGCGGCCGGCATATTTTTGGTGGAATTATCCGGTTACCGACTATGTGCGCAATATTATTTTGCAAGGACCTGTTTATGGCTTGAATACTTCGTTGGATTCTAATGATCTTTGCGGGATAGCAAGTAATCCGATGGAACATGGAGAGGCTTCGAAATTGGCTTTATACGGGGTTGCCGATTATACTTGGAATATAGCGGCTTATAATCCTATCGATAATTGGGAGAGAGGACTTGGCGAATTGATGCCGAAAGCAAGGGAGGCCTACCGGACATTCGCTATTCATTCCTGCGATACGGAGACCGGTTATCGCCGCGATGAATCGTGGGAAACCAAGACTTTCAGAATCGGTGATTGGAATGAAACGGAGGCTCGGGCTCTTTGGGCAGAATTCGATAAGGTAGAGAAAGCTCCTGCCGAAATAGAAAAAGGTTGCACCAATAAAGGTCTGATGAGTGAGTTGACTCCGTGGCTCCAAGAATTCGGAAAGTTGGGTACGAGAGGAAAACGGGCTTTGGAACTTGCCCGTGTTTATCGTGACGGTAAAGATGATGCCGATTTTTGGAATAAGTATATTCGGAACTTGATGAGTAAGAAGGATCGAGAAAATTATGAGGCTCATAAAAGCGGGACCATGAAACTGCAACCATTTTATGAAAATGCTATGGACGATATGGCATACGGCTTTTTAACTCGGTTGTCGGGCGAGACTCCTATCTGTTATAGGGGTATAGGTTCGTTCCATAATGCGAAAACCACGTTGAGCAAGTTAATGTTCGATCACGATACTACGACTTACTATACATCGGGAATCGCTCAAAAAGCCGGCGATTGGATCGGGGTTGATTTGGGAAGTGTCAAAGATGTGACCGAAGTTTCTATTTTGCAGGGGCGTAATTCTGTGGACGATGTCGATTATTTCGACCATGCCGTAGTGGAATATTCGATTGATGGTAAAGCATGGACTCCGTTGACGGAAGAGTTGAATAAACAGTATATCGTTCGTTGGAACGGGGAGCCTGTAAAGGCCAGATATGTCCGATTGAAAAGACTCGAATCTGCTCGCACGAATTACGCATCGGTTCGTTCATTCGAAGTGAATCCTCCCAGAGTGGAACATTTGGGTTTCAGCTTAAAGTCCGACGATGTACAGCAAGCTCTTTATGCGTTTGATCAGCAAATAGGTACAAGTTATCGAAATAATGGAACTTTTTCTTTCGGGGTCGCTCCTCGGACCGAGGGATATACTTTGTTGGTGAATGAATTGCCGGAGGCGGGGAATGGAGCTCCTGTCGTGCATTTGAGACAGTTCAGGCCCGATGGCTCGTTGGCGGTTGAGTCGGTTGTCGATTCGTCGTTTTTTAAGGTCGAGTTGGCCGAGGGAGTTTCCGAAGTACAAATAGAAGGGCCGGTGGAGATATTCGAGATAGTGCCGAAGTTTGATTAGTGTCGGATTTTCTACGTTTAAAGAACAATTATTATTTTTGAACAGGATATAAAAAGAGCAGGTTTGCCCTGCTCTTTTTCTTTTGGAGAAAGGGAATTGCTTTTTTGCAGGTAATGGATAGAAATGAAAACACTGGGAAGGTGGCAGTGCACTCTGACAAAAGTGCAGTTTAGGCTTGTTTGGCAGTGTTTTTGATACTATAATGGTGCTCATTGGCAATGATGATATGAGCGAGATGAAAATGAAAATGTAACGAAAGAAAAATTATAAATATGGCCGAAAAGAAAGAATGCGAAAAATCGCAAAATATTGTAGATGAGGCTTCTGAAAAGGAGAAGAAAGAGTCGTTGAACCAAGAACCCGAAGTTTCGGAAGAAACAGGTTGCGAGGAGGGCGGTGAAGAAGGCGAGGCTGATGAGGCTGCCAGATTGTCAGCCGAATTGGAAACTTTGAAGGCGACTATCGAGAAAATGCAGAAGGATTATTTGCTATTGATGGCCGAGTTCGATAATTTCAGGAAACGGACGTTGCGTGAGAAATCGGAGTTGGTCAAGAATGGCGGTGAGAATTGCATGAAAGCTATTCTGCCGGTTATCGACGATTTTGAACGCGGATTGGCAGCTGTGGAAGAAAGTAATGATCTGGCGGCTGTGAAAGAGGGAATGAGCTTGATATATAATAAATTCAAAAGCTATCTAGAACAAAACGGCGTAAAGGAGATTCCTACGGAGGGAGCGGATTTCGATACAGAATATCACGAGGCTGTGACGATGTTCCCGTCTTCGGATCCGGCTCAAAAAGGTAAAGTGATAGATACCGTACAAAAGGGATATACGCTCAATGACAAAGTTATTCGCTTTGCCAAAGTCGTGGTAGGGGAATAAATTATAGGACAGGGAGCAATGGAAAAAAGAGATTATTATGAAGTGCTGGGTGTCGCTAAAAATGCGACGGCCGAGGAGATAAAAAAGGCATACCGTAAAAAAGCTATCCAATATCACCCGGATAAGAACCCCGGAAACAAAGAGGCTGAGGAAAAGTTTAAAGAGGCTGCCGAAGCGTATGAAGTATTGAGTGATGCGGATAAGCGGGCTCGTTACGACCAGTTCGGGCATCAAGGGTTAGGTGGTGCTGCCGGTGGCGGTTTCAGTGGCGGCGGTATGTCTATGGAGGATATTTTCTCGCATTTCGGCGATATTTTCGGTGGTGGATTCGGCGGATTCGAAGGCTTCGGGGGCGGCTCACGAGGGGGACGTCGTCATGTCAATAAAGGTTCGGATTTACGAGTAAAGGTGAAACTGACATTGAAAGAGATCGCTACCGGTGTCGAGAAAAAAATAAAGGTTCCTAAGTATGTGAGCTGTTCTCATTGTAACGGTACGGGTGCAGAGAACGGTACGGCTTATACAACGTGTTCGAAATGTAACGGGTCGGGAGTAGTGACACGGGTACAACAGACTTTTCTCGGAGCTATGCAATCGACGACGACGTGTCCCGACTGCGGTGGAGAGGGCCGTATTATTACAAAGAAGTGTCCGCATTGTGCCGGGGAAGGTATCGTGCGTGAAGAAGAAGTAATCACGTTGAATATTCCGGCCGGGGTATCCGAAGGTATGCAACTCTCTATGGCGGGCAAAGGGAATGCTGCTCGTCATGGTGGTGTGAATGGTGATTTGTTGATTTTAATCGAAGAGGAACCGCATCCCGATTTACTGCGCGACGAGAACGATTTGATATATAATTTGCTGCTTGACTTGCCGACTGCCGTATTGGGCGGTTCTATCGAGGTTCCTACTCTCGATGGTAAGGCTCGTATAAAAGTGGATCCCGGTACTCAACCCGGGAAAATATTCCGGCTTAGGGGAAAAGGATTGCCTTCGGTTAATCGTTATGGAGTAGGTGACTTGATTGTAAATGTATCGGTTTACATTCCAGAAAACCTCAATGCTAGCGAAAAGAAGCATTTCGAGGATTTGAAAACTGCACCCAATATACAGCCTACACTCACAGCTAAACAGCGAATATTCAGTAGATTGCGTCATATGTTTGAGTGAAAACGACGATGATATAAAATGAAAGCACCGTATATCAATAATATACGGTGCTTTCATTTTATATTGGGGAATAGTTCTTTACATTCCTTGTATAACGTAATAGGTGTAGATTAAAAAAATGATTCCTACCGATAACCCGATGAATGACCATCGGGTGAATAATTTGTCTTTGCCTATAATTCCATAACATAATCCGATTATGGAGCATAGGGTAATGCCTATCGGAAAAATGAAAAACCCTATTGTGATGAATCCTATGAGCATGATAATGCCCATTATGATTAGTATTTTACTCCTCGTTATTTCCATTTTTGTAAAATTTGAATGTTTCCTCTGTGATTTCGTAATCTAAGTTGAGGAGTATGGAGTCTTTTTCGCGGGGAGAGAGCGTAGAATCTTCTTCCCAGCCATACTCCTTAGCCAATTCTCGAATAGCTTTTATTTTTTCTTGATCTGAATTGAATACCCGTTTCTTCTTGTGTAACTTAGCTTCTACATATTTCCGGAGGGTTTCTTGTGCTCTGAATTGTTCGCCTCGGGTATAGTCGAATGACTTTAAGCTATCGATGTCTTGCAGTTCGTCATATAGCGTTAATGTCCAAAATAGGTTTTTGTCGGGCAATCGGGTGATGATACAGGGAATGATTTTTTTCCCCATGTTTAGTAATTGCGGAAATTGTTCCAATTTTTTCGCATCATTCGTGTTGCTGCTGAGGCGGGTTATCGGGTTGGTGTTGTGATTGTTTACCCATGCGTTGAAAAGACTGTCGAATTTTTCTAAGTCATCTCCTGTTAAAATCGTATCGGTATCACAGTCAGCAACGATAATTTCGGTAGATCCGTTAGCCCCGCCGATAACAGAAGCGGATTTCCCGGAACAACCGATGGTTAAAAGATAAAGTAGAATGATGTATGTGAAAGGGCGTTTCATGTTTCTTATTTTTGAACCGCGGAATTGTAAATGATTCTTGCGATATCGGCGATAATTTGTGCATTGGTTTGGTCGCTCTCACGAGAGTCTTTGATGAAAATAGCGAGAAAGCATAATTTTCCGTTCGGGAGATAGATTACGCCGGTATCGTTGTCGCCGATTTTTGTTCCGTCATCCAAACGGTCGGAGCTGCCTGTTTTGTGTCCTAAGACAATATTATCGGGCAATCCGGCTTTTATTTTATCTTTTCCGGTAGAAGTTTCTATCAAAATATTTTTTAGAAATTCGGTATGTGTTTCATTCAGTATCGGTTCGTTGTAGAGTTTTTCCAATAGTTGAAGTGTAGACGAAGGTGTGCTCCAATTGTTATAGCAATTGGATATGCGAGAGTGCATGGTTTCTTCGGTTTCGGTGAGATTGTAGTTTGTGATACCTAATTTGTCGATTCGGTCTTTCACGATATCGATACCGCCGAGATAGTCTATGAGAATGTCGCAAGCGTTGTTGTCGCTTTGAGAAACGGCATAGCGCATGAGGTCGGCGTAAGAAAGATAAAAGTTTCTTTCGGGGTATAATTCTCTTAGTGGGCTATAAGTGTCTTTGTGTATTTGAGACGATTCGATGAAGCGTAAAGAGTCCAGAGCGATACATTCGTTTTCCATTTTTTGAAGAGCTGCTATGGCAACATGGAGTTTAAAAACACTCATTAGCGGATATCGATGTTCGTCGTTAAACGTAAATAATTGTCCGTCGATCGAGAATGCTACGCCAACCGTTGCATTTTTCCCTTGTATGGCCTGACGAATCTTTTGTCCGACGGTCGATTGTTTTTCCAAGCTAATAGCAGCGATAGGGTGTAGTCCTATCCATGAAAACAGAAAACAGAATAGAATTATTTTGTTCTTGGGCATGATGTTTTGCTTGTTTTAAGTTGAGTAAAGATATAATAAATTTAATCATGTATGCCCGGCTTTATTTAATTTAACAGGGAGATAGGGTATCGGTGCGTGTTTATCGGAATATCTTGTTCGGGAGTATTTTTCATTCGATGTTGAAGAATCAGAGGTTAATAATGGAGATTATATTGTAATTTTAAATAAATATATTGTATTAAGAAAATTTTTGTGTGTTTATTTATCTGAATATAAATAAAATAAAGATTAATAAACGTGGTTTTATTTTTCGTTTGTTCAAAAAAAATAGAAAAAAATTACGAATCTCACTAGGGATATAGTTCGATTTAGGGTTAATATTATTGATACGGTATGTAAAAATGTTTCGTGAGATTTATTTACGCAAGGTATACGAGAGAGGAATGTTTAAATAGTATTATTTATGTTAAATATTAAATGGTTAAATCTAAAAGCATGAAAAAAAATCAGAAGTGTAAAATTGGGCTTTTGGCGTTTTCTTTGTCTTTTTTTGTTCCGTTTTTTGCTAATGCAATAGATCAAGGGGCAGGAAAGGTTACTGCAAATGTAACCCAGCCAAGCAAGCGTACTATTAAAGGAGTGGTTTCCGATGTTTCGGGAGAACCACTAATCGGTGTGAGTGTATTAGTGAAGGGAACTTCGATAGGAGCTTCTACTAATATAGACGGTGTTTACTCGGTAGAGGTCCCGAATAATAATGCCGTGCTCGAATTCAGTTATGTCGGGTATCAAAAGGCGACTTTGTCGTTGGCGAATGCTTCCTCATACGATGTCGTTATGCATGAGGAGACACGGGTTTTACAAGAAGTCGTAGTAACGGCGATGGGTATATCGCGGGAATCCAAAACGCTTACCTATGCTACCCAGACTATTAAGAACGAGGAAGTGACCCGTATCAAGGATAATAACTTCATTAACTCGCTGCAAGGAAAGAGTGCTGGTCTTACTATCGTTCCCAATAATTCGGGAGCGGGCGGTGGAGCTTCTAAAATTGTGCTTCGCGGTTCCACTTCTATTCTCGGAACCAATCAGCCGTTGATCGTTGTCGACGGTGTACCTATGCAAGACGGTATGGGTACGCAGGCGACCGATAACATGATACTCGGCGGCGGACGTAGCGGCGATGACCTCTTGTCGACGATCAACCCCGAAGATATCGATAACATGACGATTTTGAAAGGCCCGAATGCCGCAGCTCTTTACGGTAGCGCAGCCAATAACGGTGTGATCGTTATCACGACCAAATCGGGTGCTTCGGGTTCTGTCAAGGTGAATGTGTCGAGCACCACGTCGATCGAGACGATAGCCATGTATCCTCGTACCCAACAGATTTGTGGTATCAGTGGCGGAGACCAATGGTCGGCGTGGGGTCCTAAGATCGGTACACGTTCGGCCGACGAGGTGGCTTCTGCCCCGTATCTGATGAATTCTGCACGCAATGCCGTAAAAGACTTTTTCAACAAAGGCGTGACTACGACCAACGGCGTTACGTTGAGTGGCGGTACGGAAAACTTCCGAACTTATTTTTCTTATAATAATACCTATCAAACGGGATTGATACCGAACAATAAGTTTACCCGTAATAACGTGATGTTCAAGGAGTCTTTCTCGTTGTTCGACAAGCGTATCAATATCAACACGAGCCTTAACTGGATACATCAGAAGACCGATAACGCTCCTGTCGTGGGTAAGGCATTGAGCGCTCTCTATGCTTTGTACCGTACTCCGGCCGATATCGATATGCGTTATTTCAAGCATAACTATAAACACCTCGGTACGGTGGCCGACAATATCGTGAGCGATCCGGAGAAAGGTAATCCCAAATTGATCGGACAACCGGTTCAAACTTGGTACTGGTATGACCAATATCTGAACAACCCCTACTGGGTGGCCAACATGTATAACGATTATTTGAAGCGCGACCGTTTGTTGGCAAATATTACTTTGGATGCCAAGATTTGGCAAAATATTAAATATCAGACGCGTTTCAATGTCGATTATGTGACTCAGAATAATCTGAACGAGGAGTATGCCGGTATGAACCGGGTAGGCTTCGATTATGTAGGTGGTAAATATTACAATGGAGATTCTCGCTCGAGCGACATTTATAATGACCACATGCTCACTTGGAACGACCGTTTCAATGATAAAATCGATGTGAATGTGGCTGTGGGAACCAGCTTTTCACGTCATTACGATCGTAACACGAGCATCACTACGGCGATAGATACTTGCGGTGTGCCCAATGCTTTCGTTCCTCAGAATAATAAACACAGCCGTCCCAACAACCCTAACGGAAGTGCTACATCGGCTTCGGACAGTTGGAATAACAAGGATTGGAGCACGGCACTCTTCGCTACGGCTTCGGTCGGATTATTCGATAAAGTTTACCTCGACGGTAGTTATCGTTTGGAGTGGGCACAGTCGTTCCAACAGTTCACGCAAGGGAGCGGATATAAATCGTTCGATTACTATTCGGCCGGTGTGAATGTGCTCATCGACAAGTTTTTGCCTCGCCGGGATTGGCTCAATCAGTTGAAATGGCGCGGTAGTTGGTCGGTGGTAGGTAACCCCATTCCCAACACCTTGTTCGCCCGTCAGAGCTACGATTTCTCCAACGGTACGATCAGTACTCGTCCTCCTTTGTTCGACGATCCTCAACCGGAGACGACCACTTCGTTCGAGACCGGTTTGGACGTTTGGATGTTCGAAAACAAATTCAACTTCGACCTTACTTATTACAATTCGACGTTACGTAACCAGTTCTTGTATGTCACCACTGCCAATGGCGAATCGAAGCCGGTCAACACAGGTAAGATACGCAACTATGGTTTGGAATTCCAAGCATCTTATCGCTGGAACATCAATAAGGATTGGAGATGGCAGACCGGATTCAATATCGCATGGAATGACAACCGTATCCTCGAAACTTACAAAACCGAGAGCGGCGCTCCCTACGAAGTGCAAATGGGTCCCAACGCTTTCAAGATTAAATACGTAGAAGGCGGACGCTATGGCGATATTTATGTCAACTCTTTCGCCCGCGATGAAAACGGCCATATCAAAATCAATGATGCCGGTAATTACGAGAATGCCGTTCCCGTGATGGCTTCCGGTAAATACGAGACCAAAGTGGGCAATATGACTTCGCCTGTCACTCTCGGTTGGAACAATACATTTACTTGGAAAAACTTCACGCTCTATTTCTTGATAGACGGCCGTATCGGCGGTAAGGTGATGTCATTGACCGAGGCTGATCTCGACCTGTACGGCCTTTCCGAACGTTCTGCACAAGACCGCTTGAACGGAGAACGGGTTATGCAAAACGGAAAGGAATATATTCTCAAACCTCTACCCGACGGATCGGGGAACAAAGTTTCGGTCGAGAACTACTATACGACCATCGGTGCCCTTCCCATGGAAGACCATGTATATAATGCCACCAGCTTGCGCATGCGTGACATCTCGTTGAGCTACGACATGCCCAATTTGTTCGGTAAGAATCAAGGTATGACCGCTCAGTTCTCGGTGAAGAATGCGTTCTTTATCTATAAAGATTCTCCCGTGGATCCCGACATCTCGGTATCGGCCGCCAACGGTTACTCCGGTATCGACTGTTATTCTTTGCCTACGACGCGTAGTTTTGCGTTAACATTGAAATTCAATTTCTAATGAAGAACGATTTAATATAAATAGTCATCAATATGAGAAAAACAATATATTCGATCGGATTCCTCGTTATCGAATCCGTGTTTTCAGTAGGTTTGTTCACTTCTTGCGGCGACCAGTTTCAGGAGGAGTATCCGTGGTTGATCGGTAAGCAGGAGGAGATGGACAACAATAACGAAGAGGGGGCGGGAGCTACCGATATTACTGTTCTCGAGAAGGAGCTAAAAGGAGCTATTCCGTTCATGATCAACTATTCGCACGAACCTAACGGATCGTGGGCGCCTCACAAATATCAATATTACAGGGCGAACAGTATTGACAACTATGCAGGATACTGGACGACTACCAAGAGTACTTTTGCTTTCGGTGGTCCGTTGCCTACGCTTTATACTTTCCCCAACGATTATTTGGGGGGCCCTATGGATAACCAGATTTTCACACAGTCTTACAATGCCATTCACCACGCTACCGAATTGGGTAAACCCGAATGGCGTGCTGTGGCGTTGATTATCCAAGCCTATCAAGGCCACGAAATCGTCGACTTCTATGGCGCGGCTCCTTTTAGCGACTGGCGTAATTTGAAACGTACTCCGCCGTTGACCTATGAAAAGGGCGAGGATATTTACAATTTGATTTTCGACGATCTCGACGAGGCTATACGCATATTGAAAGAGCGTCAGCCGTCCCGCGAGGAGTTCGCCAAGATCGAGGATTTGACTATCAAGACGCTCTCTAATGGAGATTGGCGCATGTGGGTGAAGTTTGCCAACTGTATTAAAATGCGTATGGCCATGAACATGGTGAAAATCAATCCGGGTACGGCTCAGTCCAAATTTGAACAAGCTGTCACCGACGAAATCGGTGTCCTCACCGACACTGATGCGAAGGATATAGCCTATTATCAGGAGCAAAACGCTTGTGCTTTGTGGCGTATCGGTAACGAGTGGCACGATATTCGTTTGGGTGCTTCGTTTGAAAATATTCTCAAACGTTACAATCACCCGCTGCTTACCCGCTGGTTCGATACCAATGCATATCCTATTAAAGAGAAGTCTACGGGTATACAGGCTCCCATCGATGTTTACGGAGTACGTACGGGTATCAGCATGCGTAACAGCAATACCACAGGCAAGGACAAAGGCGGTTATGGCCCATTCTCGACTTTGTCGGGCGAATTCAAATATATGCATCAGTCTTTCTTCAAACGCACCGAGAGTATCTTCTTGTTGGCCGAGGCTGCTTTGAGAGGCTGGAATGCGCTTGGCCGTGACGCTCAGAGTTGGTATGAGGCAGGTATCCGTCTTTGTTTCCAGGAGAACGGTATCACTGACGAAACAGTCATTAACCAATATATGGAACAAACCAAAGCCCAAGATATCGATTATGTAGATCCGTATAACAATGAGAACAACATTGCAGGTCGTGTGAAAGTGGGTGTAAAATGGGACGAGACCAATACGAATGAGGAGAAGCTTGAAAAGATTATTACTCAAAAGTATATTGCCAATTTCCCCATGAGTGCCGAGGCTTGGACTACTTTCCGTCGTACGGGATATCCCCGTATCTTCCCGGTCGATGTGAACAACATGAAAGACCAAGGCGTCGACACCGAGTTGCAATTACGTCGTATTCCCATCGAGGAGACAGCCAACAATACGTTGGAGATCGCTTCGCTCGTACAGGCTCTCGGGCAACCCAACACCGGCGCTTCGCGTGTTTTCTGGGATAAACAGACCGAAACCCGAGGCGAGCAAAGCCCCGATAACGAATTTACATTGGTAATTCCGGTAAACTTTTAATCTATAAAACATTTGAAACATGAAACGATATAGCTTTATATTCTTTTTGGCGAGCTTCCTCGGTGTGACTTCGTTCACCGCATGTGAAGAGGAAGCTACGCTCGACGGTGCGACCGAGGTGTATATTACCATCGATCCCATGGACATTAATTTGAAATTGGGCGATACGGTGAGGATTTCGGCGACGGTTACCAATGTGAGTGGGAAAGTGATCGAGACTCCTGTCTCTTGGTCGATAGAAGACCAGACGGTTGCTGCCTTGCTGGGTGATACCGCTGTGGTGGCTTTGGATGGCGGTCAGGAAAAAGAGACCCGGCTCAAAGCCATGTTGGAGAACGGCAAATATGCCCTTACTACCGTTACCGTGTCGCGCAATTTGCCCGACGGTGTGATGTGTATTCCCAACGACAGCACTTTCACCGAAATGACTTCGAAACGTAGTTACAATACGGCCCACGATTCGGTGCTGTTCTCTGTTTCTCCCAAAGAACTTCTTTATGATTATGATCCGGTTCCTACTCTCGAAGGGCTAACCGCTTTCGATCCGGTGATGACGGTCGACACCGTGAGAGGTCTCGTAGCCGTGCACTATGCAGCTCCCCGTGCCTCGGGGAAGGGAAAAGTCACCCTTTCCATTGGTGATGCTTCCACGGCCAAGTCGGCATCTTGCGATATCATGTTGGCTCCCCAGTTGTTGGCTACTTTCTATGGCAAAGGTTTCGAAAATATGCCCTATATAAATACCCGTCCCAGTAAGGAGGTATTGTCGATGTACTTTGCCTATACGTACGAGGCCGAAATGGACATCAATTCGGAAGATACCGTGCGTATCGCCATGAACGTGCAGTCGGGCGCCAAAGAGGATATCGAGGCGGGCTACGATGCCTATCGTTGGGAAGTCGTTTCGAGTAATGGGGTATTGATTACGGGCAAGACCGAGGAATATGTGAAAGGAGAGGGATTCGATGCCGTACTTGCGTTGCGCTCGGGTTCGGAGGAAGGCGAAGCCGAATTCCATTGTATTACTCCCGACACGGTGTTCGTAGCGACGTTCCGTGTGCAGGACTTTAAGACTCGTTATCCGGTGGAGGAAATTACGGTCGACCACGATCCGATTTCCATGCCTGTGGGAAGTGTGTTGAGACTTACGACGGGAGTGATTCCTGCTTCGTCTTATGCTTATCACAAGCCGGTAGTCAAGGCAGTCGATCCTTCCAAAGTTCAAGTGGGTGAATATAACGGTAATGTCATAGAGCTGAGGGGACTCGCATTGGGCGAGACCGAGCTGGTTCTTACGGCCAACGGCAAGGAAAAAAGGGTTCCGGTGAGTGTCACCGAGGGTATCTTGTCTGTTTTGTGGAAATCGGGTAATGCGCGTACTCTTTTCGAGGGACAGACTGTGCAATGGGGTATCGATGCCAGAACTTTGTCGGGAGGAGAGAATCCTTATGACGTGACTTGGACTTCATCTGCTACCGATGTGCTCACTGCCGAGCAAGCCGGCGACGATAACACACAGGGGACGATTACGGGTATTAAGGCCGGCAAGGCAGACGTTACTGCCGAGGTGGCTGGCGTATCGTCCGAGAAGGCCGAGGTGAAAGTGATCGCTCTACCTGTCGATTTGGAATTGAACGCCTCCAACACCGTGAAAGAAAACTCGGTGGTTTATGACGAGGGCGGCGATTTGGTAGTGTTCATTTCGCCCACATCGGGTTATGGGCAAATCATGCTTACGTTGACCGATGCCTATAAGGGTGGCGGTTATGCAGGACATTACGATATTCCTGTCGGTACGGTAGTCGATATAGACGGAGCTCGGGCCGAGGTGACGGGCAGCATGGATATCTCGGGCAGCGGCGACGAGACAACCGTTTCGTTCTCGATTACGGGTAATGTGGGAAGTCGCACTCTCTCTATCGAAGCCGATAGTGTTCCCGTGGTGTTGTAAAAAAAGAGTCGTTTCGGGATAGGAGGCCGCTAAAACGCCTCCTGTCCGCGGAACTTGAAGATAGAAAAAACTTTTTGAGAATAATTCAAATTTTTATTAACCAAAAAAAATTTTCCATGAAAAAAAATCTATTTTTATTATCTGGAATTTTAGTTCTTTCATTTTCTTCGCAAGCACAAGAATTGAAAGAAGATTACATGACGTGGCCGGAGAGTCCGAAACTCGGTCAGTATGTTAGTAGTTGGGTTCCCGGCGAAGATTTGTTCGAGGACGAGAATTTTTATGTTTCCCGTGTGAAACCCAAAGAACGTTTTCGCAATGCGGCCACGCAGATCGACGAGACGCTCACCGAGGCCAACGACAGAAAACTCGTTTTCTGGGTTCCGGTAGGAAATGCCAGCAATGGTAACACCAATGCGCGTCCTAACGGTAAGTTCGATTCCGAGGCTTTCAGTACTTGGTCATACGTTACTCATTACGGAGACTGGACGGCTCCACACGGGTGGGTCCCCGGTGGATTCGCCGATGTCGCCCATAAAAATGGTGTAGGTGTTTCGGGTGTGGCTTCCGTTCCTTGGGGAGGTATAAGTTCAGAGTGGTCCTCTGGTTTTTCCACGTTGGTGGGCATAGAGGCAGAGAAAGTGGCTAAATTCCTCCATTATCATGGTGTGGACGGATTAGGCTATAACTCGGAGTTCAGTACAGGTTCTTCTTTTATTTTGTCGGGATTGCGTGCATTGCACGAGACAGTTCACAAATACCTTACGGAAAAAGGTAACCCGGTGGTCGAGAACTTCTGGTACGATGGAACCAACGATAATGGGCAGATTACTTTCGATAGTGGTCTCGGTAATCATAACAACGATACCTTCGGCGATGGCGAGCATATCCGCACCTCGCTTTTTCTCAATTACAATTGGCATGGAGTATTGGGAGGGTTGACCCAATCTACTGTAGATACCTATGCCCCCGGTCGCAGTTCGCTCGATCTTTATGCCGGCTTCAACATGCAGGGCGGTGATCCTTCTACGTGGAGAACTCTCAAAGACTATAATCTCTCTATCGGTCTGTGGGGCGCTCACGATTATAATATGTTGTGGGCCGACCGTGCTAATAACGGTAGTACAGATGTAGCCAAGCAAACATATTATCAACATCTGATCGAGCAGTTCTTTACCAACGGTAACCGCAATCCCATCGATAAAATCGAGGTTTACAATCGCGGTAACCATCACCCCGATGACAAGTGGTTCGGTATGTCGGCTTTCATGACGGCACGCAGTTCGCTCAAATGGGATCTTTCCGAGGAACCGTTTATTTCTTATTTCAATTTGGGTAACGGTCGTTTCTTGAACTGGATGGGCGAACGTCAGAACGATAACGAATGGTACAATATCGGTGTACAGGACTATTTGCCTACTTGGCGTTGGTGGTTTGCATCCGATTTCATGGGTAAAACGGCCGACAAGGTAGTGGAAAATGGCTTGGAGGCCAAGTTTACTTACGACGATGCCTATGTAGGCGGTTCGTGTCTGCGCCTCTTCGGTTCTGTGGACAATGAGTATTTGCATTTGTTCAAGACCGAGTTCGCTTTGTCCGCAGCCGATGTGATTACGGTTCGTTACAAATTGGTAGGCGGTCAGGCCGATGTTAATTTGGCACTTTCTGCCAAAGGCGACGAGCAAACGATTTTGCGCGAGAGCGGTTTCAAGGTATTGACTGTCGCCGATGAGGCCGACGATGAAGTGTGGGTGGAAAAGACGTTTAAAGTGAGTGGATCTTTGGCTATGTTGGCCGGTAAGGAAATCGCTATGGTTGCCCTCCATTTCGAAAATGCCGAGAACCTCGACTTATACCTCGGTGAATTTTCTATCACCCGCGGTGCTATGCCTACACCGGCGGCTCCCGAGATTAAGATTGCCAAAGTTCTTGCATCTCACTACAAAGGTGTAGATGGTAAGGTGATATTTAACATGGATAACGACAAATTGCCGGGCGAGCCGGTTTATAACCTCGACGTGAATGCTTCGATGTTCAAACTGTATGCTCAACAAAAAGGCGGTGAGCCTCAATTCATGGGTATCACTACTTCTTGGGCCGGTATGTATTTCTCTGTTCCTACCGATTTGCAGGGCGAACAGGAGATTCGTTTCGGTGTCGCAGCCGTTTCGGTCGATATGAAGTCCGATTCCGAGATCGCATGGAGCGATTATATGAGTATGGGTGAGTATACGGTTACCGACGATATACAGATAAATAAAACTACCATCAAGCCGGGCGAGAGCTTCGAAATTTCGTATGTCGATCCCCGTCACGCCGCTGCCGACTGGAAATTGCTCAACAGTACCGGTGAGGTCGTAAAAGAGGCAAGTAATACGACTGTATTTACCGTATCGGAAGGTATTGAAGAAATAGGCGGTTATGATCTGCAAGTCATTTGCGACGGCGAAACGACCACTTATGGTTACTATGTGCAGATTACCAGCGAAGCCGTGGGTGCGTTGCCCGAGATTCAATCGCTGACTATCGGCGGGGAAGCTGTGGCAGAAGATGAAGTGAAGATCGACGTGGACGAGGCGCTGACGTTGGGCTATACCGGAAGGAAAGCCAATGGAGCTTCTTCGCGCGGTATCGAGATCAATGAAGGCTGGGTAGGCGGAAGAATGTCCGATTTGTCTATCGGTGACGGTCAAACGTTCTCCGTGTCGGCTTGGGTTCGTTTCACTTCGATACCCGAAGGGTCTTGTTTCTTCAGTGTGGAAAATCGCGCATCGAGTGCATGGCCGGTGAATAACTGGGGCTGGATGTGGTCTGACTTGTCATCTACGGGTAAACTTAACAGTTATACCTTCCGGACCGCTACGTACAATGGCGCTCCCGAGTTGAAATATACGTTCCCCAACGCAGTCGTAACACCCAATGCATGGAATCACGTGGTATTGACATTCGAGTATAACGACCAGTCGCAATTCCGCTCCAAATTTTATCTGAACGGTGTGCTCCAAGAGTCAACGTGGGTTTTAGATGGAGCTTCGGGTACGACCGAAACATGGGCTAATGTGAATTATTCTATCACGACTTCAGATTGGTTCTGTTTTGCCGGAGGCCGTGGATCGGAACCTGTTTTCAATAATGGTATTATCGACGATCTGTTGGTTTGGAACGGAGCCATGACTCCCGAGCAAGTGCAAAACGTGAAGAACGGTCTGGATGCCAACAGCCTTCCCCAAGAAGTGATGGCTTACTGGGATTTCGAAACCGATGCCGATGAAGACCACTACTTTGCAGCCAAAGGTTCGGTTGCAGGGGCTAAAGCCTGTTCGTTCAAGACGGAAGCTCTTGGTAGTGAAGGCGCCGGTCGTCAAGTCGCTCAGAATCCTCTGTATATCTCAGGTTGTCCGTTTGTGCCGGGATCCACTTTCAAGGTAGAGACTCGTCCGACTTGGACAGCCAAACGCGGTGTCCTCAGCGAATCGACCGGTACCGACCTCGAAGGTTCCACGAAACTGACTTATAGCAAACCGGGCGATTATACGGTTACTTTGACTCTTGAAAATACGCTCGGGGCCGATACCAAGAGCTATCCTGTATTCAAAGTAGGCGATGTAGACGGTGTAGAAGAGAGCATGGCCGGTGAGTTGCGCACGTATACCGTAGAGGGTATTCTCTTTGTAGAATTTGCCGAGGACGGAGACTACCAAGTGGGCGTGTACAATGCCTCGGGAATGCTTGTCGCACAGAAAGATGCCGCTGTCGTAGCCGGTCAAAACATGAGCATCTCTCTCGGAGCCAAAGGCGTTTATGTGGTGAAGGTGATGAAAGAGGGCAAGGTGGTTCGTACGGTCAAAGTGTTGAACCGTTGATGTAATCTCTCACTTTCTTTTTAAGAGGGTGATCTCAATAGCGGACCGAGCCCTATCATTTAGGGTTCGGTCCTTTTAACAAATTTTTAATCGGTAGAAAATTTATTTTTTTGCGATTATTTTTAATATTAATATATCATGAAAAAGAGTTATTCGATTTTTTTATCTACACTGTTTTGTTTTTTGTTTTGTAGTTTGAGCGCACAGGATGCGCAGTTGAATGCGGCGAGTCGTAAAGTGATTATCGAGGCTCCGGCAGAGCCCGGTACTCATTTGGAGGTGGCTTATAGGCCTGCGGGTTCTTTTTTGCCGAGTTATGTGCAGTCGGGGCAGCAAGTAGACGTGGGTACTACGCTTATCATCGATGCTTATTCTGATAATCCGACCAAATTGCCGTTGGTTGCCGTACGGGTGAACGGGGAAGAGATCGAAAAATCGGGATCGGGATATACGTATGTTATACCCGAAGGCGAAGGGGATATTGTGATTTCTGCGGAATTCGGTCTTCTTTACCAAGTAGATTTCTCTTATTCCTTGAACGGGCGCATAGAACTTTATGCGGCGGGTTCGGAAGAACCGTTGACGACGGGAACTCGTGTGAACGGGAATGTGGAGATAACGGTGAAAGTTATTCCGGACAGCGGATGCGATTTGCTTTCTCTCGTCGTGAACGATGAAAATGTAACCGACCAACTTGCGAACAATGAGTATAAGTTCGTATTGAAGAAAAACACTTCAATTACGGCGGCCTTCCAGAAAGCCTATCGTCTGACGGTGGAACCGTTCGAGCATGGTAGTATGCGGGTGGCTATTTCTGATAAAGGAGATTTGAGCGATGTACCGTCGGACGGTAAGATTTTGGATGGGCAAACGCTTATCTTGTGGTGGCCGACAGTCGAAGAAGGGTATGAAGTAGGTTCCGTATTGATGAACGGGACAGATATAACGGAGCAGTTTTTCTCAGAAACGTATAACCATGTGGTGAAAGGCGATGTGAACGTTACCGTGACGATCCGAAAAAAAACGTATGGATTGACGGTTAAGGATTTCGTGGGAGGTACGATAAAAGCGGAATTCGAAGATGAGGGGGTAGTGACCGATGTGTCGGCCGGTGGCAGAGTACCGGAAAATGCGACCTTGAAAATTTATGAACCGGTACTTGATGAAGGATACGAATTGGTTTATGTGTCGCTGAACGGATCGGATATTAAGGATCAGTTTAAAGATGGTATCTATTCGCTGACGATGAAAGAAGATGTGATGCTTGTTGTAAAAGCCAAAGAAATCGATAAAATGTTCAAACTGACTATCGATGAAATCGAGGGTGGCAGCATAGATGTACAAGTGTATGTCGGTGGAGATTTGGCCGATGTCCCGGCCGATGGGAACATCAAGAACGGAACCATGCTGATGATTTCCGAACCGGTACTCGAAGACGGCTACGAATTGGTTTCCGTCATGTTGAACGAAGAGGATATAACCGCTTTGTTCGAGGAAGGCGTGTATTTCCATACCATGCGTCAAGATGTGACGATCTCCGTAAAGACCAATTATGTTTCGGGCGTGGAAGAAGAACAGGCCGACCGGGTGAGAATTTATCCTAACCCGTTTGCAGAAAGTTGCGTGGTGAGCGGTGTTGCCGCAGGTACATCGGTTCGCGTGTTCAACATGACGGGAGCTTGTGTGTTCTCGAAAGTCGCCGGAACGGGTGAGACCGAAATTCGTTTGTCGGGACTTGCTTCGGGTGTCTATATCTTGAAGTTGGAGAAAGACGGCGACAGCTCTTGCCATAAACTGATTCGGAAGTAAGAGCCGATTTCTCGGTCGATAGTAGAATTTTTTATTCGATAAACTTGTAAATAGGGAAGGGGAGTGCAACTATGGCACTCCCCTTTTTTTGACGGAGGGGTTGAGAAGATTACATAAGAGTTTTTTGATTGCAGGTTTTAACCCCTCCGTCCTTCGGCCACCTCCCCTATATTTTGTGTTGCAAAACACAGAGGAGGAGTGAGACATCTTTGTTCTATTGTTGTTTCGGCTTCTCCGTTACTACGTACCGTCTCTCCTATATTTTGCTTCGTGCCACCCCGCAATGCTGCGGGGCACGGCAGAGACGGAGTTTTGCGCCACCCTTTTATTATGTGATTTTGCCGGTAAGATAAGAAGTATTTAACCTTCTCCCCTGTTGTATTAGCAATAGGGGAGAGTTAGAAAGAACGAAGTTCCTGAGGAGAGAGGTTAACTATGAGGTGAAACACTTCCGGTTAGGTTGAACTTGTCCGGTTTTTGGAGAGGATAGTTTACTATCAACCTCCTCCTCTGTGTTTTGCGAAGCAAAATATAGGGGAGGTGTCACGTAGTGACGGAGGG
>ERZ857882.1035-NODE-1035-length-33706-cov-8.705833_pt1 | contig 33706 bp, 36 predicted proteins | sample MGYA00519697_ERZ857882 | MGnify/ENA primary metagenome ERZ857882 (study PRJEB31778, sample SAMEA3449373) | human gut metagenome | biome: human gut; feature: human-associated habitat; material: faeces | place: United Kingdom | collected 2010/2012 ...
GGTACGCGAGCTGGGTTCAGAACGTCGTGAGACAGTTCGGTCCCTATCTGTCGTGGGCGCAGGATATTTGATGGGATCTGTCCCTAGTACGAGAGGACCGGGATGGACGCACCTCTGGTGCACCAGTTGTCACGCCAGTGGCACAGCTGGGCAGCTATGTGCGGATCGGATAAACGCTGAAAGCATCTAAGCGTGAAGCCGGCCCAAAGATAAGATATCCCACTGAGTTAATCAGGTAAGACCCCTTGAAGACTACAAGGTTGATAGGCACGAAGTGTAAGTGCAGTGATGTATTGAGCTGGCGTGTACTAATAGGTCGAGGGCTTGACCACATTTCCGAAGGTACTCCTAGAGAGCCAGAACGCAGGATTATTATTCAGTTTTGAGGGTGCATCTGAGAAGATGGACTTTCGCGAGAGAAAGGCGATGGCCAGCAATGGCCGGTACCGATGACGCAGAGGACCCACCTGTTCCCATTCCGAACACAGTAGTTAAGCTCTGTGGTGCCGAAGATACTTGGCTGGAGACGGCCCGGGAAAATAGGAAGGCGCCGGCTTTCTCGGACAAGAGGCCCTGCAGGAAGGATTACTCCTTCCCGCAGGGCCTCTTCCTTTTTTGCGCGCTTGCTAATGCAGCGATGGCCCCTTTGCGGCGTGGTGCCTGAATGACGCCTGCCCCGCTGCCTTGCCCGCCGCGGGGCTGTGTGCGCCTTTGGGGGCGGCAGGTACAACCAAACAGATACAACCAAAAATGTTGGGCGGGACAAAAGGGTACTTCTGGGCCGCCGCTGCATATCCTTTTACGGAACGAACATTCTAACCATGTGCGCCTGCCGCGAGGACACACGGCGGGCAGGACGGGCCGCAGAAGGAGAAAACAGGAATGCAGCAGACGGTGACCGAATTGATTGGCCGGTTTGGCTATTGGGGCGTTTTTTTTCTGATCTTTATTGAGAATATTTTCCCGCCGATCCCCTCGGAGGTAATCCTGCTGTTTGGAGGGGCGCTTACCCTGAGCACGGCCATGGAGGTGCCGGGGGTTGTGGCGGCGGCCACCTTCGGCTCGCTGGCCGGGGCAATCGCGCTGTATGCGCTGGGGAGGGCGCTGGGGCTGGAGCGGCTGAAAAAGCTGTTTGCGGGGCGGCTGGGGCGCATCCTGCATTTCCACCCTGAGCAGGTGGATCAGGCGTTTGGCTGGTTTGGGCGGTACCAGAACCGGGCGGTGTTCATCTGCCGCTGCGTGCCGGTGGTGCGCAGCCTCATCTCGATCCCCGCGGGGTGCAACAAGATGGGCCTGCCCTTGTTTTTACTGCTGACGGCCCTGGGCAGCGCGGTGTGGAATACGGTGCTGGCGTGGCTGGGCGCGCTGCTGGGCACTGCCTGGGAGAGGGCGCTGCCCTACCTGACCCGCTACTCCCGGATCATTTTGATCGTGTGTATCCTGGCACTGGCGGGCTACCTGATCTGGATGGCGCTGGGGCGCAAACGCCCGAAAGAATAGACAAAAGGCTTTACAAAGCCCCTTCACCTGTGCGATGATAAGAAAAATGCATCTGTGGAGGAACTGCTATGCTGCGCTATCCCTGCCTTGTGCTGGACCATGACGACACGGTGGTACAGAGCACCCCGACCATCCATTACCCTGCATTTATGGCCACGCTGAACGAGCTGCGGCCGGATGTTCGGTGGAGCCTGGAAGAGTTTATGCAATACAGCTTTGAACCGGGGTTTGAGGCCCTTTGCAGCGAACTGCTGGGGTTTACGCCGGAGGAAATGGCCCGGCAGGAGGAAAATTGGCGCGCCTTTTCGCTGACCCATGAGCCGCCCATGTTCCCGGGGATGGCGGAGCTGATCCGCAGGCAAAGGGCACGGGGCGGCCTGGTGTGCGCGGTGAGCCATTCAGAGGCGGATATCATTGCGCGGGACTATGTGAAGAACTGCGGTTTTGCGCCGGACCTGATTTTTGGATGGGAACAAGGGCCCGGACGGCGCAAGCCCAGCCCCTGGCCGCTGCAAGAGATCATGCGGGTGTACGGCCTTGTGCCCGGGCAACTTTTGATGGTGGACGACCTGAAGCCGGGATGGCAGATGGCCCGCGCCTGCGGTGTGCCCTTTGCGTTTGCGGGGTGGGGCAGCCCGGTGGCTGCCATTCACACCTTTATGCGCGCAGGTGCCGACCACTATTTTACCCGGGTGGAGCAGCTGGAAGAACTGCTGGTAGGCTGTGAGCGCTGAAAAACAGCCGCAGCGAAGCTTTTTTGTGGTGAATTGCCGCTGTTCGAGCTCACGGGGAAGGATTGAAGGACAAGATAAAAACAGCTTTGCCCAGGCGGCCCGCAGAGATTTCTGCGGGCCGCCTTTGTGCAGGCCGCCGCAATTTTCAAATACCTTTCAAAGGAATTTTGCAAAGTTTTCACACCCCGAAGGTACAATGAAGCTTGGCAAAAAGCGGAAAAGGGTTGAGCTGCTTTTTGCGCATTGAGAGCAAAGGAGTGTGGCTTTTTTGATCCAGGCAGAGCATTTGACCAAGCGCTACGGCAGCCACCTGGCGGTGGACGATATCTCGTTCACCGTGAAGGAGGGTACCGTATACGGGCTGCTGGGCCCCAACGGGGCGGGCAAATCCACCACCATGAACATTCTCACCGGCTATATTTCGGCCAGCAGCGGCAGCGTTTCGATTGACGGACACGACATTTTGGAGGAGCCGGCCGCGGCCAAGGCCTGCGTGGGGTACCTGCCGGAGCAGCCGCCCCTGTACCCGGATATGACCCCCGCCGAGTACCTTGCGTTTGCGGCTGAGCTGAAAAAGGTAAAGCGTGCGGACCGGGCCGGGCAGATCCGGGCGGCCATGCAGCGCACCGGCGTGCAGGAGGTGGAGCACCGGCTGATCAAGAACCTGTCGAAGGGATACCGGCAGAGGGTCGGCCTGGCGGCGGCGCTGCTGGGCGAGCCTAAGGTCATTATTCTGGATGAGCCCACGGTGGGGTTGGACCCGGCCCAGGTGATCGAGATCCGCGAGCTTATTACCGAGCTGGGCAAAGAGCACACGGTTATTTTGTCGAGCCATATTCTGAGCGAGGTGAGCGCTTTGTGCGACGAGGTGCTGATCCTGGCCCAGGGACGGCTGGCCGCACAGGGAACACCGGCCGAACTGGCGGACGCGCTGGGAGGAAGGACGACCCTGAAGCTTACCGCGCTGGGGGAGGCGGGCAAGGTGCTGGCCGCGCTGGAGGGCCTGGCGGGCGTGCAGAGCGCCGAGCTAACGGGAGAGGCGAACGGCGAGACCAGCCTGCGCCTTACGGCGGAGGAAGGGAACGATCTGCGCGCGGCCGTGAGCGCGGCGCTGGCGGCGGCGGGCTGCCCGGTTCTGGCCCTTACCACCGAGGCCCTGAGCCTGGAGGAGGTGTTCTTGCAGCTCACCGCCCAGGAGCCGGAGGAAGAGGCGGAGAGCGCCGCCGCGCCAAAGGCGCAGGAAGCCGGGCCGGATGAAGCGCAGCCCGGGGGCGCGGAGGAAACGGGACAAGAGCCGGAGGACGGCGGGCCGGAGAATGCCCCCCTGGACGGCACGGCGCGGCAGGAGCAAGCCGCGGAACCTGCCCCGGAAGAAAAGAAAAAGGGGGAATGAGCCATGGCTGCGATCTTTAAACGGGAGTTCAAAAGCTATTTCAGCGGCATGATGGGATGGGTGCTCACCGGCGTGATGCTGCTGTTTGGCGGGATCTATTTTACGGCCGCGAACCTGCAGGGAGGGTATACCGATTTTACCATTACCCTTTACAGCTTTGTGATCGTGCTGCTGGTGTTCATTCCGCTGCTCACCATGCGCAGCTTTGCAGAGGAAAAGCGCGCCCGCACCGACCAGCTGCTGCTCACCAGCCCGGTGAGCGTGCCGGGGATCGTGCTGGGCAAGTACCTTTCGCTGGTGGCGATGTTTGCAGTGCCGGTGGCGGTGCTTGCACTGTATCCGCTGCTGATGAGGGCGCTGGGCGGCGCGGACCTGGCGGCAAGCTACAGCGGCTTTTTGGCTTACCTGCTGATGGCGGCCGCGGGCATTGCGGTGTGCATGTACCTTTCCGCGCTGACGGAAAACCAGATCATTGCGGCGCTGAGCGGATTTGGGGTGCTGCTGGTGAGCTACCTTTTGCCCAGCATCCAGACCCTGTTCACCGCGGGCAGCGGCCTGGCCCTGATCGTGTTCGGCGTGGTCCTGGGCGCCGCCGCGCTGGCCGCCGGCCTTCGCAGCCGCAGCCTGGCGCTGGGCGGCGGGGTGTTTGCCGTGGGCTGTGTGGTCCTGGCTGTTTTTTGGGGCACCAAAAATGCGTTCCTCACAAGCGCTTTCAACGCGGTGCTGGGGGCGCTGGCCCTGTTTGAGCCGTTTTTGAGTTTTGCGAACGGGCTGTTCGACCTGGGCGCGCTGGTGTATTATGCCAGCGTGGCGGCGCTGTTCCTGTTCCTGACCGGCCAGGCGCTGGAAAAGCGCCGCTGGAACTAAGGGAAGGGGGAGAACGGAATGAAAGGATTCAGCCTGAAAAAAGCCGGAAAGGGCGCGGGGCAAAGCAGGACCGTGTTCGAAAACGGCGCGATGGCCAGCGTTCTGACCGCGGCGGTGCTGGCGGCGGTGATACTGGTAAACCTGCTGGTGGGCAAGCTGCCGAAAAAATTCACCCAGTTTGATCTGAGCCAGAACGGAGTGTACTCGATCGGCGAGGATACAAAACAGCTGCTGGCGGGCGTGGAGCAGGACGTCACCTTTTACTATCTGGCGCAGACCGGCCAGGAACAGAAGAACCTGACAGCGTTTCTGGACCGCTATGCCGGCGAGAGCAAACACGTGCGCTGGGAACAGAAGGACCCTGCGCTGTATCCCACCTTTGCCGCACAGTACGGCGCGAAGGACGCCGCCGAGGGCAGCATTATTGCGGTGTGCGGGGAGCGCAGCAAGGTGATCGACGCGGGGGAGCTGTACCAATACGATTACTCGAACTACTACACCACCGGCAGCGTGGATATGCTGTTCGACGGCGAGCAGCAGCTCACCAGCGCCCTGTATTACGTAACAAGCGGCGACCTGCCCGTGGTGTATCAGCTGACCGGGCACGGGGAGGCGGGCCTTTCCTCCAGCCTGGAAAGCGCGCTGAACGCCCAGAACATTGAATTGCAGAGTTTGGCGCTGGTGAGCGCCGACGAAGTGCCAAAGGATGCGGCCGCTCTGATCCTGGCGGGGCCCACGGTGGATTACACGGCCGAGGACGTGCAGCTGCTGCGGGACTATCTGGACGGGGGCGGCAGCCTGCTGGTATTCACCGACGCCTCGGCGGCCACGCCGAACCTGGATGCGCTGCTGGCGGAATACGGCCTGGCGCGCACGCCGGGCCTTGTGGTGGAGGGGGACGCAAACCACCACGCCCGGGGCTACGACTATTACCTGCTGCCGGACGTGGGATACCACGAGGCAACCCAGGCGGTGCAGGATTTGTATGTACTGCTGCCCATGGCACAGGCCATTGAGGTGAGCGAAACCGAGAATGTGAGTGTTTCGAAGCTGCTCAACACCTCCGGCTCCGCTTACAACAAGACAGCCGGGTACGACATGACCACCACCGCAAAGGAAGAAGGCGACACCGACGGCCCCTTTGCGCTGGCGGCGGCCGCCACAAGGACCCTGGGGGAGGCCGAGAGCAAGGTGATCTGGGTAGGAAGCTTGAACCTGCTGAACCAGGCCATCGACGCGCAGGTGGCGGGCGGCAACAGCCAGTTCGTTTTGGGCTGCACCGCCTGGCTGTGCGGGCAGGATGCAGGCGTGCTGATCGCGGCCAAAAGCCTTTCCGGCGATCAGCTGGTGGTGAGCGCGGGCCAGGCGGCCCTGTGGGGCAACCTGACCACCATTGCGCTGCCGGCGCTGTGCCTGATCGCGGGCGCGGCCATTACCATCCGGCGGAGGCGGCGGTGAGATGAGAGCAAAAGAAAAATTATTGCTGGGACTGGCCGCCCTGCTGGCGGTGCTGGCGCTGGGGGTGTTTGCCGCGGGCAGGCTGAGCGGGGCCGAGAGCCGTTCAGCCGGAGAGGAAAGTATCCCGCTGGCGGACTGGCCGGCGGCGGACATTGAGCGTTTTGGCATTGAGTATGCGGGAGAAACGCTCACCTTTGTGAAAGCGGAGCTGCCGGAGGGGCAGGCCGGGAGCGGCGCGGCCGCAGACTCGGATGGAGCGGCGGAGCCGGAGAGCGAATGGCGGCTGGAGGGCGAGCCGGAAACGGCGCTGGACCAGGGCGCCGTAAGCACCATGCTCACGGCCCTGGCGGGCCTGCAGGCCGACCGGGCGCTGGGTGCGGCCAGCGGGGAATACGGCCTTGACACGCCGACCCTGCGCTTTTGGGTGACGGCGAACGGGGCCACCCACACCTTTGCGGTGGGAGATGAGAACGGTGTGACCGGCTCGGTCTACCTGCAAAGGGAGGGGGAAAGCGAAGCGTATCTGGTGGCCGCCAGCCGGGTGGCGGGTTTGAAAAAAACGAGGGGCGACCTGCTGGCAGAACCGGCGGACACGGCCGGCAAAGAGGGCGTGGAACCGACGCCCGGGCAGGGGGAAAACGCCCCGCAAAGCGGGCAGACGGCGGAGAGCGCGGCCCCCGGAGAATAGGACACAGGAAGGGCCCCGCCCCCTGCCGCGCCGCCAGGCGCGCAGGGGGCGGGGCCTTTTGCGGCCTTTACAGTTTGTTTGCAGTTTCGAGATTTACACAAAGGCGCGAAACGTGTATAATAGTTATTTATGAACGTGTATTTTACAGGGCCGAACAGGCCATGTTTCAATGGGGAGGATGTAGTATGCCAACAGGGTATCAGGGCCGCGATATGAGCGAGGCCGAACGCCGCCGCCGGGCGGCCGCGCGCATCCGGCGCAGGCGCAGAATTCTGCGCAACCGCATCATTTTTGCAGTGGGATGCCTGGCCGTGCTTGCCCTTGCGGGCTTTGGCGTGTTCAAACTGGTGAAATTTGTGCAGGGGAAGGGGGACGGCGATCCCAAGCCCCCCGCCAGCACCTCCCAGCCGGCCTCGACCCCGGCTTCCGCAGCGGGCACGGGGGTGAGCACGGGGGAGCCCGCCTCAGAGCCTGCCGCGGACCCGCAGGGGGAGGACTGGCTGCTGACGCTGGTGAACAACAACGTGCCGCTGCCCGAGGGGTGGAGCATTGAAACCGAGGTGGCCGAGGAGAGCAACCAGAAGGAACTGGCCGCCGTGGCCGCCCAGGCTTACCGGCAAATGAAACAGGCCGCGGCGGCAGAGGGCATCGACCTTTTGCTGTGCTCGGGCTACCGCACGGTGGAATACCAGGAGAATTTGTTCTCCCAGCAAAAGCAGAAGTGGCTGGATAAAGGCTATTCGGAAGAGGACGCCTACAACGAGGCCAAAAAGGTGGTGGCGGTGCCGGGATATTCCGAGCACAATTCCGGGCTTGCGGCCGATATCGTGACCCCCAAGCACCAGAACCTGGACGACGCGTTCGGCGATACCGACGCCGCCAAGTGGATGTTTGAGCATGCGCCGGAGTACGGCTTTATTCTGCGCTACCCGGAAAACAAACAGGCCATCACCGGTATCATTTATGAGCCCTGGCACTACCGCTACGTGGGCGTGGAAAACGCAAAGGCAATTACGGCCAGCGGCAAATGCCTGGAGGAATATCTGGACCAGAACGTATAAACCACAAAAAGGAGATAAACTGTTTTGCAACGTGAGCTCATTGCACCCGGCGTTCACCTGAACGCCATCCCGGCGGAAAAATTCAACCGCTGCCGCCTTTCGATCCATTTCCGGTTCCCCGCCAGCAGGGAAAAGGCCACGGATCACGCCTTGCTGCCCCTGGTTCTGGAGCGGGGTTATGCGGCCTGCCCGGACATGACCGCCCTGTCCCGCAAGCTGGCAAAGCTGTATGGCGCCGCGCTGACGGTGGAGACCAGCATGCAGGGCGCAAGCCGCGTGCTGAGCATCAGCATTACCGGCATTAAGGACCGGTATGCGCTGGAGGGGGAAGCCCTTTCGGCGGAATATGCGGCCATTGCGTTTGGAGTGGCCTTTGAGCCGTATTTTGAGGACGGGCTTTTCAGCAGGGAGGCGGTGCGGATCGAAAAGGCGACCCTGGCCCGCCAGCTTGAGAGCGAGATCAACGACAAGCGGCTTTACTGCGTGCGGCAGGCCCGCCGCAAATTTTACGGCGACAGCCCGGCGGGGATCGAGCGGGACGGCTACCTTGCCGACCTGCCCGCCGTGACGCCGGAAACGCTGACCGCCGCTTACCGCGGGATGCTCAGCGCCGCCCAGATCGACGTGATCTGCCTGGGGGCTGACGAGGCCGCCGTGCGCGCCGCCCTGCTGGAAAAGCTGGCCGGGACCGAGCGGGCCCCGGCAGAGCTGCCGGGCAACCTGTTTTTGCCCGGCCAGCCGGCACAGCGCTTTGAGGAGCGGATGGATCTGGTGCAGGCGAAGCTGTGCATGATGTTCACCTGGAATGCCCCCGCCGACCCGGAAGACCTGAACGCGTTCCGGCTGGCCATGTGCCTGTATGGGGGCGGGGCCACCAGCCGCCTGTTTTTGAACGTGCGCGAAAAGCAGAGCCTGTGCTATTACTGCGGCAGCCGGTTTGCCAGCGCCACCGCCTGCATGATGGTGGACAGCGGCGTGGAGCCGGGGAACACGGAGAAGGCCGAGCAGGCCATATTGAAAGAATTGGACGACCTGGTGAACGGCCCGATCCAGCCGGAAGAGCTGGAGGACGCGCGGCGGAGCCTGCTTTCGGGCCTGAACGGCGTGGGCGACAGCCTGGCCGGGCTGGAAAACTGGTATTACACCGAGATCCTGCGGGGGGCGGGGGTCCATGCGCCCGGGGAGGCGGCAAGCGCGCTGGCCGAAGTGACGGCGGAGGACGTGCGCCGCCTGCTGGCGGGCTTTACCCACTCGGTGAGTTATCTTGTTACCGCAAAGGAGGGCGCGCCCCATGCAGAATGACGCCATGCAGGCCGTGCGGCGGGCCGCCGCCTGCGAAACCATAAAGCTGGACTGCGGGCTTACCGTGCTGGTGCGGCCCATGCCGGGCTACAGCGGGGTACACGCCATTTACGGCACCCGTTTTGGGTCCATTGATCTGGATTTTGAGGTGGACGGCAAGGCGGTGCATCTGCCCGCGGGCGTCGCGCACTTTTTGGAGCACAAGATGTTCGAGAGCGAGGACGGCGACGCCTTTGCAAAATACGCAAAGACCGGGGCCTCGGCCAACGCATACACCAGCTTTGACAAGACCTGCTACCTGTTCACCGCCACCCAGCAGGTGGACGAGAGCCTGGATATCCTGCTGTCGATGGTGGGGGAACCCTATTTTACCGAGGCGACCATTGCCAAGGAGCAGGGGATTATTGGCCAGGAAATAAAAATGTACGACGACAGCCCGGACTGGCGCATCATGACCGCGCTGTTCCAGTGCCTGTACCACAGCCACCCCATCCGGCATGATATTGCGGGCACGGTGGAAAGCATTGCCGAGATCACCCCCGAAATGCTGTACGATTGCTGCCGCGCTTTTTACAGCCCGGGCAACATGGTGCTGGCGGCGGCCGGAAACGTGACGGCCGAACAGGTGCTGGCGGCCTGTGAGCGGGCAAAGCTGCCTGCCCGGCCGGTGAGCATGCGCCGCCTGCAGAGCCCGGAGCCGCCCACAGTGGCCCGGGAGCGTATGGAATTCAGCATGCCGCTGGCAAAGGCGTGCCTGGGGGTGGGCTTTAAGGAGGCGCCGGTGCAGGGGGCGAAGGCCGAGGTCATCTGCGATATGCTGACCGAGCTGATCTGCGGCGGCATGACCCCTTTGTACCGCAGGCTGTACGACGAGGGGCTTGTGAACCCCGGCTTTGACGGGGAATTTTTGCTGCTGGAGGGCTGCTGCTGCTTTTTGTTCACCGGCGAAACCGACCAGCCGGAAACGGTGCGGCAGCTTTTGCTGGACGAGATCGCGCGGCTGCGCGCCGAAGGGGTGGACGGGGAGCTGTTTACCCTGTGCAAAAATCAGATGTACGGCGAGATGCTGCAGGACCTGGAAAACATTGAGGATGCCGCCACGGCCCTGGCGGGGAGCTTTTTCCGCCGGCGCGCGCTGGCGGAGGAGATCGAGGCGCTGGCCAGCCTGACCAAGGCCGAGGTGGATGAGGCGCTGCAGGGCATGCTGTGCGAGGACCGCAGCGCCACGGTGGTCATCCGCCCCGAAAAGGAGGACAAAGCATGACGAATCTGGTGCAGTTTCCCGGCCTGGGGCTGGAATTTGAGATAAACCGGGTGGCATTCTCGCTGGGGGGGCTGAACGTTTATTGGTACGGCCTGATCATTGCCGGGGGGCTTTTGCTGGCGTTGATCTTCGCCTTCCGCTATGCGGTGGATTTTGGCATCGACGCGGACCGCCTGGTGGACGTGATCCTGATTGGCACGGTGTGCGCGGTGATCTGTGCGCGGGCGTATTATGTGGTGTTTTCGCCCATTCCCTACGAGACGTTCTGGGATATGATCAACATCCGCAACGGCGGCATTGCCATTTATGGCGGGGTGATCGGCGCGGCGGTGTTCGGGGGGCTTGCCTGCAAGTGGCGCAGGCTGCCGGTGCTGGCAACCTTTGATTTGGTGAGCATGGGCTTTTTGATCGGCCAGGGGATCGGCCGGTGGGGCAACTTTGTGAACCAGGAGGCCTTTGGCAGCAACACCAGCCTGCCCTGGGGCATGATCAGCGAGGGAACCCGCGGTTACCTGACCTACTGGCAGAGCGAGCTGCTGGAGCAAGGGGTGCTGGTGGACCCCAGCATGCCGGTGCACCCCACCTTTTTATACGAGAGCCTGTGGTGCGCGGTGGGCTTTTTTGCCCTGTGGGCGTATATGAAAAAGCGCCGTTTTAACGGCGAGATCGCGCTGCTGTACGTAGTGTGGTACGGCGCGGGGCGCTTTTGGATCGAGGGGCTGCGCACCGACTCGCTGATTATTCCGGGCATCGGCCTGCGGGCCAGCCAGGTGGTCGCTCTGGCGAGCGTGCTGGCCGGCCTTGCGCTGATTGCGTGCGGGCGCAAAAAGCACAAAGAGCCGCTGGAGGTGGAGCTGCCGGTGCCGGGCGAGGTGCTGAAAAAAGCCAGGAAGGCGGCAGGGGACGCCGGTACGGTGAGCGTTCACGCCAAGCGGCTGCCCGCCCGCGCTGCGCACAAGGAGTTCATACAGGCGCTGAACGAGATGAAAGCCGCGGATGTGCTGGGCGCCGCGGAGGCCGCAGAAGCGAAAAAAGAGGACGGCAGCGCGCCGCCGGAGGCGAGTGCTGCGGCGGAGAGCGAAGAGCCCGCACAGGGCGGGGCGGCACAGGCGCCAAAGGCCCCGGAAACCGGTGCGGCCCAGGACGCGGACGGGCAGGCCCCGGAAGCGCCGGAAGCCCCGGAGCCTGCAAAAGGCCGGCAAGCAACAGGCCGGGAACCAAACGCGGACGCAGGGCCTGAGACCGCGGAAGAAACAGCGGGCCGGGCGCCCGGAGAACAGCCGAAACAGTAATAAAACCACAACCAAAAAAGGGAGGGATACGGTGATGGCGGCACAGATCATCAGCGGCAAGACCCTGGCGGCACAGGTGAAAGAACGGATGACAGGGGAAACCGAGGCGCTGAAGCGGCAGGGGGTCACCCCCTGCCTGGCGGTGGTGCTGGTGGGGGACGACCCGGCCAGCGCGGTGTACGTGCGGGGCAAGCAGAAGGACTGCGAGGAGTGCGGCATCCGCAGCCTGCTGGTGCGCCTGCCCGCCGAGGCCACCCAGCAGCAGGTGCTGGAGCGGCTGGCGGCCCTGGCGGCGGACGGCGCGGTGCATGGCATTCTGGTGCAGCTTCCCCTGCCCCGCCACATTGACGAGCAGGCGGTGATTGCCGCGATCCCGCCGGAGAAGGACGTGGACGGCTTTACCCCGGTGAACGTGGGGCGCATGGTGATCGGCGAGGAGTGCTTTTTGCCCTGCACCCCGGCGGGCTGCATCGAGATGCTGAAAAGCACCGGCCAGCCCCTTGCAGGCAAGCACGCGGTGGTGATTGGCCGAAGCAACATTGTGGGCAAGCCCGCGGCGATTCTGCTGCTGCGCGAGAACGCCACCGTTACGGTGTGCCACTCCCGCACGCAGGGGCTGGCGCAGCTGTGCCGCAGCGCGGACATTCTGGTGGCGGCGGTGGGCCGGGCGGGCTTTGTGACCGGCGATATGGTGAAGCCGGGCGCCACCGTGATCGATGTGGGCATCAACCGGAACGCGGAGGGCAAGCTGTGCGGCGACGTGGATTTTGCCGCGGCCAGCGAAAAAGCGGCGTTTATCACGCCCGTGCCCGGCGGCGTGGGCCTGATGACCCGGGCCATGCTGCTGGTGAACACGGTGCAGGCCGCGCGGATGCAGGCAAAAGCATGAGCGGGCGCCTGAGGCCTGCCTGAAAAACACCCGGAAACGAGAGGCCCCCGGCTGCGAACTTGTTTCGCAGCCGGGGGCCTTTTGCAAAGAGAAGAAACAGCGGGGAAGAAGGGCCGGGCGCGCAATTTGCCCCGGAAGGGAGCCGCGCGCAGGAAGGATCAGCGCTGGTACACGATCTCGCCGTCCAGGATGGTGAGGGCCACCTGGGCATCCTTGATTTCGCCTTCGGGGATCGCAAAGAGATCGCGGTCCAGGACCGTGATGTCGGCCAGCATGCCCTCGGCCAGGGAGCCCAGCTCGTGCTGGCGGCGCACCGCGCAGGCCGAACCCCAGGTGTAGGCTTCCAGCGCCTCGGAAAGGCTGATGTGCTGATGATATTCCCAGCCGCCCTGGGGCAGGCCCTGGGTGTTTTGGCGGGTCACCGCATAGGACACGTTCTCGATGGGGTTCAGGGCGGCAGTGGGAACGTCGGTGCCGAAGGCAAGGCGAACCCCGGCGTCCAGCATGTCGCGGAAGGCCCACATCAGCTTGGTGCGCTCCAGGCCCAGGTCGGCCTCGATGCCGGCAGGGTCGATCATGGAGTGGGCGGGCTGCATGCTGGCCATTACGCCCAGCTCGGCCAGCCGCCGGATATCGCCCTGCTGGATGTTTTCCAGATGTTCCAGGGTGTTTTGAATGGTGGGGTCTTTGCCCAGGGCCTTCTGTGCTTTTTCGTAGGCGTTCAGCCCTGCGTGGATGGCCCCGTCGCCAATGGTGTGGATGCGCATGCTCATGCCGTTTTTGTTGGCCAGGTACACAAGCTCGTCCATGTCGGCCTCGGCCACGGTGAGCTGGCCCCGGTCGCCGGGATACCAGGCGTTGGCATAGGGCTCGCTGAGGTAGGCGGTGTGAGTGCTGGAAACGCCGTCGAGGAATTGCTTGACGCCCCGCCAGCAAAGCTTGGGATGGGTGTATTTTTCCCGCATCATTTTGGGGCGGGCCATGTCTTTGGTCATGGTGGGGAACAGGTGCGCCCGGAAGGTCAGCTTGCCGGCGGCGAGGAATTCTTCCAGCAATTCGGGGTGCAGAAGGTCGGCCCCGGGCAGGCTGGTGGCGCCCAGGTCGCACACGCTGGTGATGCCGTATTCCCGGAACTGGGCGAACAGGCCGGCGTAGGCGTCCTTGATCTCGGCCTCGGTGAAGCCGTTGAGCACCTGCGCATACACCTTTGTGCCCGCCATTTCTTTGGCGACGCCGGTGAGATGACCGTTTTCATCCCGCACAAACTCGCCGCCCGCAGGGTTCGGCGTGTCGTCGGTGATGCCAAGGGCTTCCAGCGCGCGGCTGTTCAGCCAGGCGGTGTGGCCGTCGCCGCTGCTCATGCAGACGGGCCAGTCGGGATAGGCTGCGTCCAGGCTGGCGCGGGTGGGCAGCTTTGCGCCCTCGCCCCAGAAGGGCAGATACCAGCCGCAGGTTACCACCCAGGCGCCCTTGGGGCGGGTGGCCACAAAGGGGCGCATCCGCTCGATGCAGTCCTGCTCGCTGGTGTTCTCCAGCATCATGAACATGTATTTGCTGAACATCAGCGCGGACATATGGATGTGGAGGTGCGCGTCGTGAAAGCCCGGCATTACAAGCTGGCCGCCCAATTCAAGGATCCGGGTGTTTGGGCCGGTGAGGGGGGGGGCCTGGTCGGCGGGGCCGACGTAGGCGATGCGGCCGACCGCCACGGCCACGATGCCGCTGATGGGCTGCCCTTTGCCCAAAAAGATAGAATTGCTTTTCAGGATGAGGTCTGCATTCATTGTTTTGTATCCCCTTTGCATGTTTTAAAAACCGAGCGGCGCAGGCGGCCGCCCGCCGTTGGTTTTACCATAGCACACCCGGGGCGGCGCCCGCAATAAACCCACCGGTTTATTTTATGGAAAGGCGATAGTTTATCTGCGTAAACTTTTTGAAAACTGACAAAGTTGCACAAATCAAAAGTGAATATTCCGGCAAGAACGCTATACAGCGGCGCTTTCATCTGGTATAATGGCCACAGGAGCGCATTTGGCGGAAACTGCCGATGCGTGTAGGAAAGGGGAGCGGCGCGTGGCGTATCTGCTGTTTTTTTATAATATTTTGCTCATTGCGCTGTTTTTGCTGTGTACCGCCGCGTTCCTGCTGCTCTGGCGCAGAGAGCGGCAGGCCATGTTTGGCTGGGCCGCCGCCGCGTTCGGCGCTTACCTGGCCGACGCGGTGCTGGTGTATCTGGGCGAGTTTGTGCCGGGGTTTGCGCGGTACTATCGGGCCACGCTGTATTCCGAGGCGCTGCTGCAGGTGGGGCTGTTTTTGGCCACCATGCTGTGTTACCGGGGTTTTACCGCCGCGGCGCTGCAGGATGCAGCCCGAAGGTGGGAGTGGGGGGCCTGGCTTGCGGCCTGGCCGGTGTGCGCGGCCATCTGCGCTGTGCCCATGACGCCCCTTTCCACGGCGGTGTTTTACAGCCTGCTGGCCTGTGTGGGGGTATATGTGGCGGCCCGGGGGCTTTTAAGGCTGCGGGCCGGCGGCCGGTCGCGGCCCTTTTTGCGGGGCGTGCTGGTGTGGATGACGGGCTGCTTTGCGGCCTACGGGGTGGAGAACCTGGCCTGGGTGCTGGGCGGCAACCCCCTGGCGGGCCTGTGGCCCACCCTGGGCCAGCGCTGGGCGAGCATTGAGATCATGAGCCTGGGGCTGGGAGGCGCGTGCCTTGTGTGGGCGGTACGGCGCATTTTGGCCGCACCGGCGCCCGAACAGGGCGGGGAGGCGCGGATGCAGGCCGAGGCGGCAGGATTTGCCGCCCGCTACAGCCTGACCCGGCGCGAAAGCGAGGTGCTGGAGCTGCTGCTGGCGGGGATGAACAACCAGCAGATCGCCCGGCAGCTGTATATCTCGGTGGGGACGGTGAAGGCCCACACCCACAACATTTTTGCAAAGACCGGCTTTGGCGACCGGGCGCAGCTGGCCGACGCGGTGCGGCAGGGGAGAAATGCCTGAAAAACCGCAGGAAAGCTGGAAAAAGCGCTTGCAATGCCGCCGGGTTTGTGGTATAGTATTAAAGCCGCATGGTTTGGGCAGCTAAGAGGTGTGAAACATCCGCCCGCCTACTAGCCCAGCGAGACTTGTATAAGAGAGGCAAAATTATGTACGCTATCATCGTTACCGGTGGCAAACAGTACCGTGTTGAAAAAGGCGACGTGGTTTTCATCGAGAAGCTGGAAGTCACCGAAGGCGACACTGTAAAGTTCGACTCCGTTCTGGCCGTGGGCGGCGAAGGCTCCACCAAGGTGGGCACCCCCCGTGTGGAGGGCGCCAGCGTGGAGGCCAAGGTCGTAAAGAATGGCAAGGGCAAAAAGCTGAACATCATCACGTACCGGGCCAAAAAGGGCAGCGCCCGCCACATGGGTCACCGTCAGCCCTATACCAAGGTCGAGATCACCGCTATCAACGGTTAAGTAACGGAGGTGTAACACAATGGCACATAAAAAAGGCGTAGGTTCTACCAAAAACGGCCGCGATTCCGAGTCCAAGCGCTTGGGCGTGAAGCGCGCCGACGGTCAGTTCGTGCTGGCCGGCAATATTCTGGTTCGTCAGCGTGGCACCCACATCCACCCCGGTGAGAACGTGGGCCGCGGCACCGACGACACCCTGTTCGCCCTGGTGGACGGCAAGGTCGCTTTCGAGCGCGTGGGCAAGGACCGCAAAAAGGTCAGCATCAAGCAGTAAAAGGTTTTCCGAAAGCCAGGCCCTGCGGCCTGGCTTTTTGTGCGTGTTGGGCATACTAAGCCCAACACGAAAATAAGGAGAAACACACATGTCAATGTTTGTGGACGTGGCAAAAATAAGCATCAAGGCCGGCAAGGGCGGCGACGGTGCGGTGAGCTTTCACCGCGAAAAGTTTGTGGCCGCGGGTGGACCGGACGGCGGCGACGGCGGCCGGGGCGGCAATGTGATCTTTCAGGCCGACGACAACCTTTCCACCCTGATGGACTTTCGCTACCAGCGCAAGTACGCGGCGCAGCCGGGCGAAAACGGCGGCGCCGCCCGCTGCACCGGCAAGAACGCGCCGGATCTGGTGATCCGGGTGCCGCGGGGCACGGTGGTGCGGGAGGCAAGCACCGGCCTTGTGATTGCGGATATCTCGGGCGACGGGCCGGTGGTGGTGGCCAAGGGCGGCCGGGGCGGCTGGGGCAACACCCACTTTGCCAGCCCCACCCGGCAGATCCCCAAATTTGCAAAGCCCGGCCTGCCCGGCGAGGAGTTCGAGGTGCGCCTGGAGCTGAAGCTGATCGCGGATGTGGGGCTGATCGGCTTCCCGAATGTGGGAAAATCGACCCTGATCTCGGTGCTGAGCGCGGCGAAGCCCAAGATCGCAAACTACCATTTCACCACCCTGTCGCCCGTGCTGGGCGTGGTGCGTGTGGGCCAGGAGCAGAGCTTTGTGGCGGCGGACATTCCGGGCCTGATCGAGGGGGCCAGCGAGGGCGTTGGCCTGGGGCACGATTTTCTGCGCCATGTGGAGCGCTGCCGCCTTTTGCTGCACGTGGTGGATGTTTCGGGCTGCGAGGGCCGTGAGCCGGCGGAGGATTTTGAAAAGATCAACGCAGAGCTCAAAAATTTCAGCGCCGAGCTGGCCGGGCGCCCCCAGATCGTGCTGGGCAACAAATGCGATATCGCCGCGCCGGAGCAGATCGAGGCGTTCCGGGCCTATGTGGAGGGGCTGGGGTTGACCTTTTTGCCCGTTTCAGCCGCCACGAACCAGGGGCTCAAGAGCCTGCCGGGGCTTGTGTGGGAACGGCTGCAGGCATTGCCCCCGGTGCAGGTGTATGAGCCGGAGTTTGTGCCGGCGGCGCTGGACGCGGGCGAGCGCCGCTACACCATTGAGCGGACCGGCGAGCATGAATTCACCATTGACGCGCCCTGGCTGGAGCGAATCCTGGCGGGCAGCGACGTGGACGACTACGAGAGCCTGCAATACTTTCAGCGGCAGCTGGCCGACAGCGGCATTCTGGCCGAGCTGGTGGAGCGCGGTGTGCAGGAAGAGGACACCATTAAGATCGGCGAGTACGAATTTGATTATATCTTCTAAAGGGGAAAACGAGAGTGCTGTTTGAAGTGGACGCACAGGTGGATATTCACGAGCAATCGCCCTTGGGCCTGGCGTTTGTGGGCGACGGGGTATTTGAACTGCTGGTGCGCCAGCGGCTGGTGGAGCGCACCCGCCTGGCGCCCGGCAAGCTGCACGCGGCCTGTGTAAAATACGTGTCGGCCAAGGGGCAGCACCGCGCACTGGCGTATCTGGAGCCGCTGCTCACCGAAGAGGAGCAGGCGGTGCTGCGGCGGGGCCGCAATGCCAGCAAGGCCAGCGTGGCAAAGCATGCCACCCCCCAGGAATACAGGGCGTCGACCGGGTTTGAAGCGCTGTGGGGCTGGCTGTACCTCACCGGCCAAAATGAGCGGATCGGGCAGCTGTTTGAGGCGCTGTGGCAGAAGTTTGACCCCATGGCGGAGCAGCAGGGGTAAAAGAGAAGGCCGAGGCCGCCAGGCGGAAAAGTTTCCGCCTGGCGGTCCCGGCCTTTTGCGCGCAAAAACGCAAAGAATTGCTTATTTGCAGTTTTTGGTGCTGCTCTTGGCGTTCGAGGAAGAGCTGTTTTTAGCATTGGAAGAAGTATTGTTCTTCGCATTGCTGCTGCTGTTGCGGGTGCTGGAATTGCTGCTGCTGTTCTTGGTGCTGGAGTTGCTGGAATTGTTGCTGCGGGTGCTGGTGCTGTTTTTGCTGATGTTGTTTTTAGCGTTGCGGTTTTCCATGGTTTTGTTTGCTCCTTTCAGTTATGAGGACCCGGCTGTATTTTTGATACCGGTCCCTTCGGTGTTATTTTTACCCCGCCCCCGGCGGGTTATGCAAAGGTGGTGCCAGGATGCCCTTGGAATACTTTGAACAGCGGGAGCGGAGCCTTTTGGGCAGCCGCTGCGAAGCGCTGTACGCCGCGCCGGAGGAGCTTCCGGCCAGGGGGCTTACCGTGAACGGCCTGCGCTGCACGCCGGAACGGTTTGCCGAATTGGCGGACTTTGCGCTGGAGCCCTCGCCCTTTTGCGCCGAGGGGTTTGTGGTGCGGGACCCGGCGTTCCGGCCGGGCAGGCACCCGTACCATCACGCGGGGGTGTTTTATTCGCAGGAGCCGTCGGCCAGCGCGCCAGCGGCCCTTTTGGAGGTGCGGCCGGGCATGCGGGTGCTGGACCTGTGCGCCGCGCCGGGGGGCAAATCCAGCCAACTGGCGGCGGCGCTGGGCGGCCAGGGGCTGCTGGTGAGCAACGAGTATGACCCCGGCCGGGCCGAGGCGCTGAAAAGCAACCTGGAGCGCATGGGTGCGGCAAACGCGGTGGTCACCAATGCCGCGCCCGCCGCGCTGGCGGCGGCGCTGCCCGGCTTTTTTGACCGGGTGCTGGTGGATGCGCCCTGCTCGGGGGAGGGAATGTTCCGCAAGGAGCCCCAGGCCATGGCACAGCACGGCCCGGCGCTGGTGCGGCAGTGCGCGGCACTGGGCGCAAAGATTTTGGAAAGCGCCGCGGCGCTGCTGGCCCCGGGTGGGCTGCTGGTCTATTCCACCTGCACCTTTTCGCCCGAGGAGGACGAGGGCCAGGCGGGGGCGTTTTTAGCGGCACACCCTGATTTTGAACTGGCAGACTGCGGCGTGGGTTTTGGCAGCCCCGGAGAGGAAAACCGCTGCGGCGGGTTCCCGCTTGACACGGCAAAGGTGCGGCGGATCTGGCCCTGCCAGGGCGGCGAGGGGCATTTTATGGCAAAATTCCGAAAAACAGGCGAAGGCGGGGGGCAGGCGCGGGCTTCAAAGCCGCCCCGCTGTGCCAAAGCGCCCCCCGAGTGGGCGGCGTTTGCGCAGCAGTATTTTCCGTTCCTGGCCGGGCTGCCCTTGCTGGCGGCGGGGGAACTGCTGCTGCTGCCGCCGGCCGCCGGGCTGCCGCCCCTGCCCAAAGGCGTGCGGGTGCTGCGCTGCGGGGTGGCGCTGGGGCGGGTGCAGAAGGGCCGGTTTGAGCCGGCGCACCACCTGTTCACGGCGTTTGGAGCCCGGTGCGAAAACAAGGAAGAGCTTTTGCTGGCGGACAGCCGCACGGCCGCCTGGCTGCGGGGCGAGGAGATCGGGGCACAAACGGCCCGGCCCGGCTGGTGCTGCGTGCTGGTGGATGGCTTCCCTTTGGGGGCCGGAAAGGCCAGCGGGGGGCGGGTGAAAAACCACTACCCAAAAGCGCTGCGCAATCTGGGATGAACAGCGCTTTCAGCGGCCGGGCGCCCGGCGGGACACGGAAAAAGCTGTTTTGCGGCTGTTTTTGGCCGTTTTGCGGCCTGCCCCTCTTGCAAGACAGAGGGCAGGTGTGCTAAAATTATTTAGTTACAGATACTAGAATGGGCTGCAGCGGCCCATGATAAAACAGGAGGAACCCCATGTCCGGACATAGTAAATGGAACAACATCAAACGCAAAAAAGAGAAGACCGACGGCCAAAAGGCCAAGCTCTTTACAAAGGTGGGCCGCGAGATCGCGGTGGCTGTGCGCGCGGGCGGCGGCGACCCGGCTTCCAACGGGAAGCTGCGGGATCTTGTTGCCAAAGCGAAAAGCCTGAATGTTCCCAACGACAACATCCAGCGGATCATCAAGCGGGCCGAAGGCGGGGAAAAGGACAACTATGAGTCCATTACCTATGAAGGATACGGCCCCTGCGGGATTGCCATGATGGTGGAGACCCTGACCGACAACCGCAACCGCACCGCCGCCAACCTGCGCCATTACTTTGACAAGTTCGGCGGCAACCTGGGCAACATGGGGTGCGTGAGCTTTTTGTTTACCCAAAAGGGCGTGATCGTGCTGGATGGTGAGGGCCTGGATGAGGAAAAGGTCATGGAGGACTGCTTTGACGCCGGGGCCGAGGACTTTGACATGGGCGACGATGTGGTGGAGGTGACCACCAGCCCGGAGGATTTCTCGGCCGTGCGCCAGGCGCTGGAAGACAAGGGATACAGCTTTATTTCGGCCGATGTGGCCATGGTGCCCGCCACCTACACCGCCCTTGCCGGCGAGGACGACCAGAAGAACATGGCAAAGCTTTTGGACGCGCTGGAGGACGACGACGACGTGCAGAACGTGTGGCACAACCTGGAAAACGAAGAAGACCTGGACCGCTGAGCCGGCCGGGCGTTTGCGAAAGACCAGTGCGCAGGGGGCCCGCCGGGCAGACGGTGGGCCCCCTGCGCTACCCTGAGAAAAAGGAGGGCCGCTTGTATGGCCGAGACCATTCTGTGCCCCCACTGCCTGTCCCGCGTGGAGGTGGGCAAGGAGCAGTGCCCCTTTTGTGACAAGCCCCTGGTAAACTCGAACCCGCCGGGCACGCTGCCCTTTGCCGCCCTGTTGGGGAGGCGCTATACGGTGGGGCGGCACATCGCCACCGACGGCGAGGGCATTTTATACGCCGCGGTGGAAAACACCGGCGGCGTGCGGGTGATGCTGAAGGAATATTTCCCGGTGACCCTGAGCGAAGGCCGCGGCCCGGATGGCTGTGTTGTGCCGAAAGAGGGCAGGGAAGTGCTGTTCAAGACCACCCGCATGGACTTTGCCGACCTGTACCGCAGCGTGATGCGCATTACCCCCGCCACCGGGCTGGCCGCAGTGCTGGACGTGCTGGAGGAGAACGACACGGTTTACGCGGTGCTGGAGCAGGTGAGCGGCGAGACCCTGGCCCACTATTTGACAGCCCACCCCCGCTGCATGACCCCGGCGGAGGCGCGCAGCATGCTGCAGCCTGTGATGGAGGGGGTGGCGGCCCTGCACAAGGCGGGGCTGGTGCACCGCGGTGTGAGCCCCGCAAACATCCTGCTTGCGGCCGGGGGCTCGGCCCGGCTGTGCGGTTACGGGACCCTGGGCCTGCGCACGGCGGGCAGCGAGCTGAAGAGCCAGCTGTACGACGGGTACTCCGCGCCCGAGCAGTATTCGCCTGCCGAGTTTGAGGGCCGCTATACCGACGTGTACGGCCTTGCAGCGGTGTTTTACCGGCTGGTGACCGGCCAGGCGCCGGTGAGCGCGGTGCAGCGCAAGGTGAGCGACAGCCTGCTTGCCGCGCAGGAGGTGGAGCCCGGGGTGCCGGGCTACCTTTCCAACGTGCTGGAGGCAGCCCTGGCGCTGGCCCCGGGCGACCGGCTGCAGAATGTGCCCGAACTGATGGGGGCGCTCACCAGCCAGCGCGCGGCCGAAAGCCTTACAAGGCCGGAGCCGCCCGCCCCCCGGGACGGGCGCATCAGCGCGAAAAGCTTGTTTGCAGGCAGTTTGGTGGTCATTCTGGTGCTCTTTTTGCTGCTGATGTGGAGCATCCTGGACCGAAACGCGCCGGCCGCCGAGTCGCAGCCTGCAAGCACGCCGCCGGCCTCCAGCGAGCCGGCGCAGATCAAAACGATCCCAAATTTTGTGGGGCTTACCTTTTTGCAGGTGAACACGGACCCGGAGTACAGCGCGGGTTACCGGTTTGATATCGTGTCTCAGGAGTACAGCTCGGAGTACGGCAACGGGGTGATCATCAGCCAGGAGCCCGAGGCGGGCACCACCACCTCCGAGGAGAAAAAGACCATCAGCCTGGTGGTGAGCAAAGGGCCCGAGATGGTGGAGATGCCGAACATTGTGGGGTTCACCCGGGAGAGCGCGGAAAAGGAGCTCACCGACAACCATATCAAGGCCAGCTTTTTCCTGCAGGAAAACAACGGCGATTACGCCAGCAACTGCGTGGTGTATACCGATGTGGAGCCCGGCACCTTTATCGATGTGAACAAAACCATTGTGAACGTGTATATCGCAAAGGAGCGGGTGGTCTACGACCCGCCCGCAGCCACCGAGCCCCCGGCGGAATAAAAACAGTGCGCCCCCGGAAAACCCTATGTTCCGGGGGCGCACTGTTTTTATGCGGGCCTGTGCCGGGAGGCGCCCGGGTCGTTACAATTCCTTCCTTTTGTAGATCCCCAGTGAAACAAAATAGGAGATCACAAAGAAACCGATGGAAACCAGGGCAAAAATGATCCCGACCAGTGATTTTGCACTGATTGCAGAATTTTGGCGGGCAAAAGGCGCTGCAAGCCGCAAAACGACCATAAACAAAGCGGTGGCAATTCCTGCACATGCAAAGACGATGATCTCGTTTTTTTCGGTGCCGATTTTAAGCATAATGGGGTACATGAAAGAGGAAGTAAGCAGCGATAACGAAACCCCGAACGAAAGCCCAAAAATGAGAGCGTCCGCGCTTAATTTTTTAAAAACAAAAACGGTTAAGAAGGATGTGAAGGCGGACATAAAAACACCGCATAAAATCAGGATCAAAAACGATATGTAGCGGGCTTTTACAATATCGCCCCTTGTTACAGGCAGGGTTATTTCAAAGTTGCTCCATTTTGAGGTGACGTCTGTATTCAATGCCGTGCCGCTATTTGCAATAAACATAAACGACTGCATGGCCAATACCATGGAAACAATGCTTTCTTCGCCGCTTACAAGGGGGATAAATACAAGAACAAACGATATCCCAAAAGCAAGCTGCAGGTTTGCCCCCATGGAATAAAAATTATTCCTCAATAAACCTTTCATTCAGCGTTCCTCCCTGGTGAGCAGCGACAACAATTCGTCGATGGTTGCGTGATCCACCAAAATGTTGGGGTGCTTTTTTGCAAATGCGTTTTTGTCCTGCACCAACACCTCAAGCTGCAGCCCCCGTTTGCGGGATGCAAGAAATTCCGATTTGCCCAGTTTTTCAAAATCGCTTTGCTTCATGCGGGCGATCCCGTACTCGTAGATCAAGGTATCCTTCTTTTCGGCCAGAATGATTTTGCCGTTGTTGATAAAGGTGATATAATCGGAAATTTTTTCAAGGTCGCTTGAGATGTGTGAGGAGATCAGGATGGAGTTTTCCTCATGTTCGACAAACTCCAAAAACACATCCAGGATTTCTTCCCGCACAACTGGGTCAAGGCCTGCGGTTGCTTCGTCCAAAATCAGCAGCATGGCTTTGTGGGAAAGCGCAACGCTGATGGAGAGTTTCATCGTCATGCCGCGGGAAAAGGTTTTAATTTTTTTGTTTTGCGGAATGCCAAACCGTTCAAGATAGGCAAAAAACAAATTGGCGTCCCAGTTTTTATAAATGTCGTTTAACACCTTTTCTAATTTTTGGGGAGTCAGCTCCCCCGAAAAATTCACAGCGTCAAACACCACCCCGATGCGGTCCCGCAGGGAGGTGGAGCGATCGGTCATTTGCTGGCCGAAGAAAGTTACCTCGCCGCTGTCTTTCTGGATAATATTTAAAATTGTATTGATGGTGGTGCTTTTTCCGGCACCGTTTTTGCCCACAAACCCCATGATCGAACCCTTTGGAATGGTAAAGGAAACGTTTTGCAGTTTGAAATTTGTGCCTTTGTAAGCTTTGCACAGATCCTTGACTTGTAATGCGGACTCCATTTATTCGCCCTCCTCGTAAAACAGTTTGAGCAGTTCGGTGATCTTATCCAGCGAAATGCCGCTTGTGCGGGCAAGCTCTGCGGCTGCAACCAAATGCTCCTCCACGCGCTTTTGCTGTTCTTCCTGGATAAAGTCTTTATTTTGCGCGGCCACAAAGCTGCCCCGGCCCACGGTGGTTTCGATAAAGCCGTCCCGCGTGAGATCCTCGTAAGCTTTTTGCACGGTTATGACGCTTACATGGATCGTTTTAGCGAGAGAACGCATGGAGGGAATGGGGGCGCCCGCCCCGAGCTCTCCGCTCATGATCATGGCCTTAAACTGCGAGGTGATCTGTTCATAGATCGGCTTGCTGGTATTGCTGCTGATGATAATTTCCAAAGGATCCCTCCTTGTGCTGGATTGTAATATAATGTACTTATTGAATAAGTACATTATATATCAGATGAGTACACTTTGTCAACAGGGCTCGGGGCATAAAGGCGGCTGTTTTTTCAGATGCTGCCCAGGCTGGCCTCTTTGGCGGTAAAGGCCGCACAAATCAAGAACAGCAAAGAAGGATGGAAAGAGGGCTGGAAATGTGATATCATATCTCCATCAAGAGGGTGGGGCAATACAGGCCGCTTATAAATAAAGGAGGGCTGAACGATGTTTTATAACGCAAAGAACTGCAGCTTGAAAATAGACGATACACAGATGGACTACATAACGTTTGGGAAAGGGGATAAAACCCTTGTCATGATCCCTGGATTGGGCGACGCCTTAAGGACGGTGAAAGGCTCAGCGGCTGTTTTTGCGCTTATGTACAAACTATTTGCAAAAGACTACAGGGTATATGTGTTCAGCCGCAAAAACAAGCTGAAACAAGGCTGCTCTACCCGGGACATGGCCGCTGATTTGGCAAATGCCATGAACCGGCTGGGAATCACAAACGCTTTTGCTCTGGGAGTTTCTCAGGGGGGGATGATCGCGCAGTATCTGGCGATCGATTTTCCTGAGATGGTGGAAAAACTTGTGCTTGCCGTAACGCTGTGCAAACAAAACGAAACTTCAAAAAGAGTGATCTCCCAGTGGATTTTGCTGGCGGATCAAAATGACTTTAAAAGCCTTTTTGCCGATATGGCCGAAAAAATATATACGCCAAAACGTGCAAAAGCACAGCGCCCTTTTAATGCGATCCTGTCTGCTTTGACAAAACCGAAAAGCCTGGACAATTTTATCCTGCAGGCGAGTGCCTGCATTGCACACGACAGCTCCGCGCTGCTGGATAAGATCCAGTGCCCGGTGCTGATCACAGGGGGCGATGAGGATAAAGTTTTGGGCGGAGATTCGGCGGACGAGATCGCACAGCGGATAAAGGGGAGCGAATTGAAAATTTACCATGGATATGGCCACAGCGCCTACGAAGAGGCCAAGGATTTTAACCGCCAGGTTTTGAAGTTTTTAAATGCATAGAGGCCTGCAAAAGAACTTATACAAAAACAGACTGATTTGCCCCTCAAGGATTTACAAAAACGACGTGCAGCAGAATATTTACAAGGGAAGGAGCTTTAAAGGCAAAAAGAATTTCCTGCCTAAATGAGTGCGGTAGATTACTGAAAAATTCCGGGGTCCTTTTTACTGCCGCAATCACTCCATATGCAACGCTGCTTTGGGCAACCACTGTGTTTGGGACAGAGAACAGGCTTTTAGAAGAGAATTCATTTTTGGATATGGTTGCGCGTGAGCTATCGGATGAAGAGCATATTAAGCCTGATAAGGGAAGCTATAACGGAATTGGGCGCTCCCATTTTCACAGTGCAGACGAGCTTAGAACGGAACTGTTATGCAGCGGTTTTGAGAATACGCGAATACATGGGGTGGTTGGCGCCGTGTGGCTTGCACCTGATATTGACGGGATTTGGAAAAATCCATCTGCAAAGGCGGCCCTTATGAGAACAGTGAGAATGATAGACGAGCGTGAAGACATTATGGGCCTATCTACGCATTTACTGAGTGTATCAAGACGATAGATAATGAACATTAGCGGCAAGCGGGGCATACGCATGCGATTTTTTTGTGCTGTGCCGGCCGCCCCGCAAGGGGCGAGGCACGGGTGTTTTTGGATAAGCGTTTTATTGCGGGCAAATAAAAATAGATATTTTTCCAGCCGGTTACGGCTTATCAATAAGCTGAAAAGCGCATGGCTACTGGGTTTCTTATAGAATGAACCTATATTTAAAGTGGCAAAATGGTGCCCGATTGGTGCCCAGATGAACAAAAAAGGTTATAGACAGTAACATGAAGTTATGACACGAAATGAGTTGTTTGACATTTCCGCACGCTGATATTAACATAGAAAAAGTTAAGTTGTGTTTGCTTTTGGCAAAGAAAGTGAACGGAAAACTATATAGCACTGAATAGCCCTTGACAGAACTGACACGAATGTCATATCATGAATATGACATTCGTGTCAGTTTTTCTGTGGAGGTGTAGTCGAATGGGTGAAAAATCAGTTCGGAAAAAGGAATACATTCTTGAACAGGCTCAAAAAGTATTTGCACAAAAAGGTTTTAAGGACGTTACCATGAAAGATATTGTGACGGCCTGCAACGTTAGCCGTGGTGGCGTCTACCTATATTTTAACGATACTTCAGAACTATTTGAGGCTGTACTAGATTTGCGGGCAAAGGCAGAGAAAAATCTTTTCACTGAGCAGATAGAAAATACTCGCTGTGCAGAAGAGCAAATGAGACGGTTCCTAAATGCGCAAAAAAGGGAGCTTCTAAATCCGACTGACAGCCTAATTATAGCCACCTATGAATATCTGTTTGCGCACAGTGCGGCACTTAATAAAGCAGAAATGGAAGACAACTTTAAGCATGCAAGCGGTCAACTGTTACGGATAATTCAAAATGGTGTTGAGAATGGCGAATTTTCGGTAGAACCTGATGTTGCAGCTCAAAATATAGTGCTTTTATTGGAGGGGCTTCGCATTTCAAGTACTGTGCTTACGTTAAGTGAGGAATTTCTTGACCATCAGATGGAATACATCCTTTCACAGCTTACGAGGGGGCAGTCAACATGAAAGAAAGAAACGGCGGCGCAGTTATAAAAATTGCATCACTTTTTTGCTTATGCTCTGTTGTGGAGTATATAGAATTTCTATATGTCCGCACGGACCAAACCATCGTCGCAGATAATATTGGAACAAAGCTCTTTTGCATACTTACAATCGTCATTGTGCTAAGGCGTTCCAATTTTCGATTGGCTGATATTGGCTTTTGCACCAAACGAATGTTGCGAAGTATTTTGTCTGGACTAGCCCTTGGCGTAATTACCTTTGGAATATCTTATTTTGTTGAAATCTTATTTTTACGCTCACAGGGTCATCATATTTCTTTGCAGTTCTTTGTAAGCAATTTTGCACTTACAGGCGCAACCACACAGGTTACAGCCACCTTTGTGGCACTCTCCATCTGTGTAGCTGTAAATATCATCAATGTATTAGCGGAAGAAGGATTGTTTCGCGGTATCATTCTAAAGCTGGGAAAAGAACGTTTTGGGTTCTTCACAGCCAACTGGATACAAGCGGCTCTATTTGGGGTGTGGCATATTGTAATGGTGGTGCTTGGTATATATGATGGGTTGATGGATATTTCTACAGCGGTCATTATGGCGATTGGATATGTGATATTGGCCGGAATTTTAGGCTTGGAGTGGGGATTGTGCGTATCTATGAGCGGCACCCTTTGGGTGGGAATTTCCGAGCACTTTTTTAATAATTTTATTGGGAATACGCTTCATGTTGTGACGGAAAGCGGAACCGACGAATTGCAAATTGCCAGAATTGTACTGTCGAACATACTTTCACTGGCAATTGTATTGATTGTTAGCCGTTGTAAAAAAGAAAAAACTTGTGTATAACACAAAGGAAATGAAGCAGTATGTTTTTTGGATTAAGGCCTACTACGCTGTCTGGTTGTTTTCAATAGTGGCAAGCAGGGCAAGTGCATATGCACTTGCGATTTTCTCCGAAAATCCGCTTGTTGGGAGCCCCCCAATCCCCCGGCAAGGGCCGCTTACGCTGCCTTGCCAACCGCTCCACCTGTGGAGCGGTTATGCGCCCTTGCGGGCACTGTAAGACGGGAGACTTGACCGGCTGGGAAAAGGTATGCCTCTCATATTTGGAAGCGTCCGCAGGACGCGCAGCCGCTCCGCGAGGGGCGAGGGAAAGTCCGCTGCTGGCGATCCTTTTCTGGGGTTTGGGGTTCGGCCTCCAATAAGCGTTTTGCAGGAGTGTGTACGCTCATGCCCTACTTGCTACGATTGTTTGGTATGGGATCGGGATTCCCGCCGCACATGAAAATAGCCCCGGTGTGAGAGGGGGGCCAGTTTCACGCCGATACGGTCATGCGCTGCGCAACGATAGAAGCCCGTTTTGAAGTGACCCCAAATTTTAGACAAAACTTTTAGGAAACGGAGGTATTTATGTCTAAAATGAAGTACACGGTAAAAAAGGAACTTGAAGGAATCAATTATGTTCTGGAAGGGCACTCCTGTAATTTTGCTTCCCATATCTTTGACATCGGAGTAAGCACGATTCGCAAATGGGGCATGTGCTGTATAATAGGGTTGTCAGCAGGCCGGACAAGGGCTTGCTGATTTTATATTTTTCGTGGTGCCCAACTTTACAGAACCACACTATTACAGGTTATGCCACTTTATTCACTGGATTTGAGAGAACGCCCATTTCATGCGGGTTTACTGGGTCTGCCTATGGAGCAATTTGCCACCTTGTGGCGGCTAAAACAGCTATACAGACAATAAAAAATCCCCTGCCCGAGGGCAGGGGATCGAAACCGGGGGAAAGCGTTAGTCGCTCACATAGGGCATCAGGGCCATATGACGGGCGCGCTTGATGGCGATGGTCAGCTCGCGCTGATGGAATGCGCAGGTGCCGGTGACGCGGCGGGGAATGATCTTGGCGCGCTCGCTCACGTACTTGCGCAGGCGGGCCACATCTTTATAGTCGATGTGCTCCACGCGGTCCACACAAAAGCTGCAGACCTTTTTGCGGCCACGGCGCATGGGGCGCTGGGGCCGGCCTTCGGTTCTTTCAAAAGCCATGGCTTGTTACCTCCTGTAAGATTCGATTCGTTAGAACGGAAGATCCTCGCCCTCGTCGATCACGGCAAAATCGTCGTTGCTGCCGGCCGAGTAGCTGGGAACGGCCTGGTCGGCCGCCTCGCGGGGAAATTCCTGCCGGGGCGCGTAAGAGCCGCCGCCTTGGCCACCGCTGCCGCCCTTGCTGCCTGCAAAATGAACGTTGTCCGCAACGATCTCGAACGCCTTGCGGTTGTTGCCGTTCTTATCCTGATAGGTCCGGGTCTGAATGCTGCCGTTCACGGCGATCAGGGAACCCTTCTGGAAGTATTTGCAGACAAACTCGGCACTGGAGCGCCAGGCTACAATGTCGATGAAATCGGCCTGACGCTGCTCGCCCTGGCGCACAAAGCTGCGGTCCACGGCGATGGTGAAGGTGGTCACGCTCACGCCCTGCGGGGTGTGGCGCAGTTCCGGGTCGGCCACCAGCCGGCCCATCAAAGCTACGACATTCAGCATGTGAAATGCCTCCTTATTCCGCTTCGGCCACGATGATCGTGCGGAGCACGCCGTCGGTGATCTTGTAAACGCGGTCCAGCTCGGCAGGGAACTCGGGCGTGCAGGTGAATTTAATCAACGTGTACACGCCTTCTTCCTGTTTGTTGATGGGATAAGCAAGCCTGCGCTTGCCCCACTCGTCAACAGAATCGATGGTACCGTGGGCCTCGATCAGGGTTTTGAACTTGCCCACCAGAGCGGTGGAAGCCTCCTCATCAAGAGCGGCACTGGTAACCAGCATGGTCTCGTACTTTGCCATTTCTGTAGCACCTCCTTTTGGACGTATGGCCCCTTTCGGGGCAAGGATAGCCATGTGTTGCAACATAGCAATTAATTATACCAATTCGGGCCGGGGCTTGTCAATCGTTATTTTGGCAATTTGAGCGGGTTTTATTGCATTTTGGGGCTTGTTTCTTTATAATAGAGCAAAAAGGGGGGAGCGGGATGGAACCGACACCAAAACTGTGCATGCGGCTGGCGGAGCCCGCCGATCTGGACGAACTGGTGCGTGCGCGGCTGATGGTGCTGCGGGCGGCGAACGGCCTTGCGCCCCAGGCGCCCCTGCCGCAGGTGGAGGCGGAGACCCGGCGCTATTTTGAAGAGGGGCTTGTGACCGGCAGCTTTGCCGCGGTGCTGGTGCTGGCGGGCGGGGAGCTGGCGGCCACCGGAGCGGTGAGCTTTTATGAGGTGATGCCCACCTGCCACACGCCCACCGGGAAAAAGGCGTATATCATGAACATGTATACCGCCCCAGCCTGGCGCCGCAGGGGCCTGGCAACCAGGGTGCTGGACCGGCTGGTGCGGGAATGCCGCGCGCGGGGCGTGGATACCATTACGCTGGAGGCCACGGCCATGGGGCGGCCGGTGTATGAGCGCTATGGCTTTGTGCCCATGGAATGCGAGATGGAGCTGCCCGCCGGGCCCGATGAAAACTGAACAACGCGCCGCGCCCGGCCGGGCGCGGCGCGTTTGGGTTTGGTTTGTTACAGCTCTTTTGCCAGCTCCCGCAGGTAGGCGCGGAAGGCGGCGCCGATTTCCGGGTGCTTGAGGGCGGTCTCGACCTGGGCCTGCATGACGCCCAGCTTGTTGCCCATATCGTAGCGCTTGCCGGTAAAGTCCACCCCGGTGATGCCGCCCGCGCGGGCCATTTCGGCCATGGCGTCGGTGAGCTGGATCTCGCCCCCCGCGCCGGGGGCGGTGTGCTCCAGGATGGTGTAGATCTCGGGCGTGAGCAGGCAGCGGCCCAGAATGCTGAACAGGCTGAACTCCTGGCCGGGGGCCGGCTTTTCGATCATGTCGTCGATCAGGTAATGGTTGCCCTGGATGGGGGCCGTTTTCATGCTGGAATACTTCACAATGGCCTCGGGCGTTACTTCCTTCATGCCCACCGCCGGGCGGCCGTACGCCTCGTAAGCGCGGATGAGCTGGGCGGCCACGGGGTCTTCGCCCAGGATCACGTCGTCGCCGTACATAACCACGAACGGCTCGCTGCCGGTGAAGGGCCTGGCCATGAGCACCGCGTGGCCCAGGCCCAGGGTCTGTTTTTGCCGCACAAAGAAAATGTTGGCGAGATTTGCAATGCCGAGGGATTCCTCCAGCAGGGCCTCTTTGCCCGGCTTTGCGAGGGCGGCTTCCAGCTCGGGGCTGCGGTCGAAGTGGTCTTCGATGATGCTTTTGTTGCGGCCGAGAATGATGAGGATCTCCTCGATGCCCGCGTTCACAGCCTCTTCCACGATATACTGGATGGCGGGCTTGTCCACAATGGGCAGCATCTCCTTGGGCATTGCTTTGGTGGCCGGCAGCACCCGTGTGCCAAGCCCTGCCGCGGGGATGATCGCCTTGCGTACTTTTTGTGCCATATCCGTATCCATTCCTTTCATTTTTCGTTCCGGGGAACGGTTTTCAAGCCAAAGGGAGCGCGCCTCACACCAAAGTGCCGGCCTGCCCCACCAGGGTGCCCAAAATGGGCCAGACGGCAAACGCGATTGCAGCATACATAACGACAAACTCGAAAACGACGCCGAGGACCAGGGCCACTGTGCTGGTGCCGCCCGCTTTGGCCAGGGCCGGGCCGGAGGCGGGGCCGGCGCTGAGAGCGGCGCGGATGCGCTTGGCGGCGGTGTTTTTGTAGAGCCAGATCGCAAAGGAGCCGGAGAGGAATTTGAGAACCCAGTAGAGAACCGAACCCGCCATGGAGAGGGCAGAGATCGCCTGCGCGCTGAGCCCGGTGACGAGGGGATTGCCGGCATAGATCATGAGATTTAAAAATACGGGCAGATAGCTCACCGCGTCCATGGCCAGGTAGGCCAGCGCGGGAACCCACATTTTGCGGTAGAAGAAATAGAGAGGGCCGAATAAAAAGGCCGAAAAGCAGAGCGACATTTTGCGGCCGGTGGCGCTGATGCGCTTGAAATTCAGTAGGTAATAGGCTGCGTTTTTGCCCAGATAGGCGGCCCAGTCGCGCGCGGGGATGCCGTCGATTTCCTCGTCCGGCCGGACCCGGAATTCGGGGGGCACGGCGTCCATTTGGAACGGGTCGGCCGGGGGGGCGCTGGCCGGGCCGTAGGCGGCGGGGCTGCGCTCGGCCGAGGTGGGGTCGTAACGGGGGGCGCCCTTGTGCAGCGGAGCGCCGCAGGTTTCGCAGAACAGGCCGCCAACGGGGTTCATGGCCCCGCAGGCCGCACAGGCGATCTCGGGCGTATCCGGGGCGGCGCCGGGAGCCTGCGGGGCCTCGGCCGCCGGGCACTCGCCGGGGGCGGGCTTCCACTCGAAGCCGGGGGCGTGGCGGTCGGCAAACAGGCAGCCGGCGTTTTTTTGATAGCAGCTGCGGTGGTAGGGGGCGCCGCAGTCAGGGCATACCACGATATCGTCGCTTTCGGCAAAGGGCTGCTGGCACACCGGGCATTTGCAGCCTTGGTAATCAAACATATGCTTGCTCCTCCCATATAAGGGCATTATATTGGTTATTGTACCGCAAAGAGCCGCAAAATGCAAAACAATTCTCTTTACTTTAGAACGCTTTTCGGCTATACTACTATCGGATAATTTTTGAGCGCGATAACAAACAGAGAGGTTTGCGGATATGATCACCATTGACGAATTGAAGATGCAGCTGGGCGAGCACGAGCACGAGGTGCGCGAATTGGGCGACGCGCTGGCCATTACCGCCAGTGAAAAGCGCGTGGCGGAGCTGGAAAACAAAATGACCATGCCCGGCTTTTACGACGACACCGAGGCCAGCGCCCGGGTATTTGCCGAGATGAGCGCGCTCAAGGGCCGGCTGGAGCGCTATGCAAAGCTGAAAGCGCTGTACGACGATGCCGAGACCATGCTGCTGCTGTGCGAGGAAGAGAACGACCCGGAGCTCATCCCCGAGGGCGAGTCGGCGGTGGAGGCGGTGACCAAGGCGGTGGAGGAGCTGCAGCTCATTACCCTGCTGTCGGGCCAGTACGACAAAAACAACGCCATTTTGACCTTTCACGCCGGGACCGGCGGCACCGAGGCACAGGATTGGGCGGACATGCTGTTCCGCATGTACAACCGCTGGGGCGCCGCCCACGGCTATAAGGTGAGCACCCTGGACTACCAGGACGGCGACGAGGCCGGGCTGAAGAGCGCTTCGATCCTGGTGGAGGGACCCAACGCGTACGGCATGCTGAAAAGCGAGAACGGGGTGCACCGCCTGGTGCGCGTTTCCCCCTTTGACTCGCAGAGCCGCCGCCAGACCAGCTTTGCCAGCCTGGAAGTGATGCCCGAGCTGGACGACAGCATCCAGGTGGACATCCGGCCGGAGGACGTGGAGATGCAGGTGTTCCGCTCGTCCGGCGCGGGCGGCCAGCACATCAACAAGACCTCCAGCGCGGTGCGCCTGATCCACAAGCCCACCGGCATTGTGGTGAGCTGCCAGACCGAGCGCAGCCAGTTTCAAAACCGCGACACCGCCATGAAGATGCTGGCCTCCAAGCTGTACCAGATCAAGGAGCAGGAGCACCTGGACAAGATCGGCGACATCAAGGGCGTGCAGAAGGAGATCGCCTGGGGCCACCAGATCCGCAGCTATGTGTTCATGCCCTACACCATGGTCAAGGATCACCGCACCAACTACGAGACCGGCAACATCA
>ERZ857882.1045-NODE-1045-length-33595-cov-5.724806_pt1 | contig 33595 bp, 35 predicted proteins | sample MGYA00519697_ERZ857882 | MGnify/ENA primary metagenome ERZ857882 (study PRJEB31778, sample SAMEA3449373) | human gut metagenome | biome: human gut; feature: human-associated habitat; material: faeces | place: United Kingdom | collected 2010/2012 ...
GGGTAGCCAAGTGCGGATCGGATAAACGCTGAAGGCATCTAAGCGTGAAGCCGACCTCAAGATAAGATCTCCCATTCCTTCATGGAAGTAAGACCCCTTGAAGACTACAAGGTTGATAGGTCGGAGGTGGAAGTGCAGCAATGCATGAAGCTGACCGATACTAATAGGTCGAGGGCTTGATCAAAGCGAATGAAAGCAATGCGGTTTTCAAGGTGTTCAGACACCGAAAGTTTCCGGTGGTTAAGCTGAAGGGTTCCACCTGTTCCCATTCCGAACACAGAAGTTAAGCCTTCATACGCCGACAATACTTGGCTGGAGACGGCCCGGAAAGATAGGTAGCTGCCGGAATCCAAAAGGAACACCCCGTACGAATGTACGGGGTGTTCCTTTTCTGGGTTTGGTTACTTTGCTTTTCGGGTCTGTGACAGCCAAGTTGGCTGCAGATGGGCGGAGCCGAACGCAGGAGATAGCATGCAGAGCACACCGCATGCGCAAAAACAATGAAAAGAGGCCACGCATCGCATGACCTCTTATACCAACACGTGAGAAACGATGGGCCTTTTTATTCCGCTTCGATGGCTTTTTGCTGCTCGCCGGCATCCAGGTCGATGTTGCCGAGCTCAGCCGACTTTTTGCGCCCCGGAAGGACGAAGTTGAGCAGAATGCCGACAATCGCGCCGACCGCGATGCTCGATAGGCTGAAGCCGACGTTGCCGATGGCCAGTTCAATGCCATTGGGCAGGCCATAGCGGACGCCAACGGCCAGAATGAAGATGGAACCCGCAATGATTTGATTGCGCGGATTGTCAAAGTCAACCTTGTTGCTCACAAGGCTGCGGAAACCGACGCAGGCGAGCGAACCATACATCAAAATCATGACGCCGCCGAGCGTGCCGGTCGGGATACTGTTGACCAGCCCCGCCAGCTTGGGGCAGAAACCGAGAATGGCCGTAATGACCGCCGCAATGCGCACAATACGCGGGTCATAGACGTTGGTCAGCGTCAGACAGGCAGTGCCCTCGGTAAACGTTGTGTTCGACGGAGCGCCGAACGCGGCCGCCACGGCGGTGCCGAGACCGTCGCCCGCCAAGGTGCGATGCAGGCCCGGGTCCTTGGTAAAGTCCTTTTTGCAGGCGCTGCCAACGGCGACGATATCGCCGATATGTTCAACGAGCGAGGCAAAACCGAGCGGCAGAACCGTGAGTATGGCAGAAAGCAATAGGCCGCCGTCAAAGTTGTCGCCAAAGATGGAGAAAACGGTTTTCTCATAGGCGAACGGCAGGCCGATCCACGCTGCTTCTTTGACGGGCGTGAAGTCGACTGCATTCGTGCACAGGCCGACAATGTACGAAACAACGATGCCGAGCAGAACCGGCATGAGCTTGAAGAACCCCTTGCCAAACATGGAAACGGCCATGGCGACACCGAGCGCGATGACTGCGAGCAGCCAGTTATCGGCCGCACTGGTGACATTGGCTACCGCCATGCCGGCGCCGATGCAGATGATGATTGGCGCGGTGACGACCGGCGGGAACAGGCTCATCACGCGATCAACGCCGAATATCCGGATCAGCTGGCCGATCAGCACATACACAAGGCCGAGCACAACCATGCCGGCGGCGGCATACATCAGCAGCAATGGCTCGGCATTCGGCGCGATGATCTGATAGCCGACAAGCAGTGCGAACGAGCCGCCAAGGAACACCGGCACCTTCCCCTTGGTAATGAAATGGAACAGCAGCGTTGCAAGACCTGCCCAGAGAATGGTCAGCGACGTGTCGAGACCGGTGAGCAGGGCAACGATGACGTTGCCGGAAAACATGGCAAAGGCGAACTGCAGACCGAGCAACAGCATGCGCGGCTTGCCGAGCGTACGCGCATCATAGACGCGTTCCGCGTGAATATGACTATAATCCTGCTTCGATTTTGTTTTCATATTTCCTCCCCAAATAGTCCCAAAGATATGAAGAAATTATCGATGTGCTAGTTCTTTTCAAGCATGTAGGCGATGCCTTTGGCCATTTCATCCGTCAGCTTGCCCACCCACTCGCGACCGATTTCCAAATTGGCCTTTGTGGGTTCTCCGATCACGCCATCGACCGCGACCTCTTCGGCGAACCATGCTTCGCTGACCGCGGAATGGCACTCGCAGAGTCGCAGCCATTTTTCGGCCGACTTGTCGAGCTCAGGCGTAATTTTGTCATGACGAACCAGTTCAGGGTGGATTTCCATCATTATGCTGGTTTCCACCTTGCATGCGTGAACGGCCAGCGGATCGACGCCGAGCGCGCCGGCGATTGCAATATAGCTTCCGATAAAGACTTGAATTCCGAGCTTGTGAATCTCACGCGCCACGACCTCAAGCAGATGGTCGTTGCCGCCATGCCCGTTGATGATCATCAGCTTTTTGAAGCCCGTGTGTTTGAGCGCCTCGCCGATGTCGCGCAGGGTATTCAACAGCGTTTCGGGTTTGAGGGAGATGGTTGTAGGATAAGTGATGTGTTCCACGCTCAGGGCGTAGAATAGTTGCGGCAGAACCAGAAAATCTGCGTCTGTTTGTACCTTCTTCAAAGATTCCTTTGCATAATAGGCAGCGGTATAGGAATCCGTTCCCAACGGAAGATGCGGGCCGTGCTGCTCGATCGATCCGATCGGGAGAACCGCAATAGCCTTTCCATGCGCAACGATGTCGCAGATTTCCGGTCTTGTCAGAGCCATGTAATCATAGATCATTAGTAGCGTTCCCCTTCTATTGCTTTTTTGTACATTGGTGCCAAGGACTGATTTTGTCTGTTTTGCAATCACCTGCCTATATGCTGTCGAAACGAATGGAATGGATAGATACAGCGTCGTTCATGCCCATCTGCGAGTGAACGAACTTGGGTGTAACACATAATATACAGAGTATTTCGAGAATTGTCAACAGTCTTCCGTTTTTCAGGGGCGGATAAATTTTTGCGACGATCGCCGGTGTGCGCGGCGAAGGCGGCATTTCCCGGCTCAAAATGAGCGCTTTCACACGGCGAAAAACGCACGCAAGCAGCGTCGTTTGCATCGGGCGCGCCTGTGACGGAGCTCAAAACGGTCGCGTGACGGACGGCTCTGCCGTCGCACGCCATCGATCCCTTGCAACCCGACGCCTGTCAACGCGCAGCGCTCCGATGTTCTTCATCGGAGCGCTGCGTGTGCACTACTCGAGATCCAATTCCGGCGGCACGTCGAGCTCATCGGAAACATATTTGCCGTTCTTTTTGCGCTGGCGGACGCATTCCGTCAACAGATATTCGATTTGACCGTTGACCGATCGAAAATCATCCTCGGCCCACGCTGCGATGGCGTTATACAGCTTTGGCGAGAGGCGCAGCGGCACCTGCTTTTTCTGCACATCCGCCATGTCAATACAGGCTGCCGGAGTTGACAACCGGCTGCGCGTCGTGGTTGCCGCAGAGCACGACGAGCAGATTTGATACCATTGCGGCCTTGCGTTCCTCATCGAGCGTGACCACCTGGTTTTCGTTCAACCGCTCGAGCGCCATCTCCACCATGCCAACTGCGCCGTCCACGATCATCTTGCGCGCGTCAATGATTGCCGAAGCCTGCTGCCGCTGGAGCATGACCGCCGCGATTTCCGGCGCGTAGGCCAGATAGGTGATGCGCGCCTCGATGACCTCCAGACCCGCTTCTGCAACCTTCTGCTGAATTTCATCCCGGATGCGCGCGGCAACCGTTTCGCTCGAGCCGCGCAGGCTGCCCTCGTCCGCAACGCCGTCGCCGGTGGTGTCCACGTTCGGAGCGACATCGTACGGATAGATACGAACGATGTTTCTCAGCGCGCTGTCGCATTGCAGCGAGAGGTATTCCTTATAGTTATCCACGTTGAAAACCGCCTCCGCCGTATCGACCACCCGCCACATGACCGCAATACCGATCTCGACCGGGTTGCCGAGGCAATCGTTGACCTTTTGCCGGTTGTTGTTGAGCGTCATGATTTTGAGCGAGATTTTTTTGTTGACCGTCTCCATGGCCGTATTGCCGGCCGTGGCGCCGGCGGCCAACAGAATCGGCTTGCCGGAGCTGCTGTCCCCAACGTCTCCGCTCTGGCTCAGCCGGGTTCTGGCCGCGGGATTTACGCTCGAGCAGAAGGGATTCACAAAGTAGAAGCCCTCGCCCTTGAGCGTGCCGATATACTTGCCGAACAGCGTGAGGACAAGGGCCTCCTGCGGCTTGAGCACCTTGAGCCCCAGCACGGGCATCCAGCCGACGAACAGCCAGACGATGCTGACGATAAACAGCAGCGGGGAACGGCCCTGATCGATCAGCATGCCGCCGAAGATGCAGCCGGCAATGGAGGCGGGATAGAGAAAAATGGTCGCGAGCATCACTGTCATGCCGTTTTTTCGATTGGTGAGGACGTGTTCCTTCATCATGCAAATGTCACCCCTTTCGAGATATCAAAATAATATCACTTCAATATCCGATTGTCAACGGTAAATTCGTGCCGGTCTGCTTGCCGCAAAGGGGCAATCGTGCTATACTGAACGATATGAAGCGCGAAAGCAGCAATCTGAAGGTGGAACTGATCCTCGCCGGCATTCGGGAGATCGAAGCGCACGGCGTCAGGGGTTTTTCGCTGCGCCGCGTCGCGAAAAACTGCGGTGTTTCCTGCGCCGCGCCGTACAAGCACTTTTCCGATCTCAACGACTTCTTTCTTGCGATCATTCGGTATATCAATCAACAGTGGTACCGGCAACAGCAGCGCATTATTCGGGCTTGGCCGGACGATCCGCGCCGCCAGTTGACGGAAATCAGCATTGCGTATATCGCGTTTTTGATGGACAATCCGCATTTTCGATCCATCATCATGCTGCGGGAGGACGATATCAGCGAGGAATTGCAGCATGCAAAGGTCGATTTGAGCGAGTGCACCATGCGGTGCATCCGCGCTTATTGCGACAACGTGCAAATGCCGCACGAGGTGCAGGTGCGAAAGACATTCGTCATTCGCTCCATCATCTATGGCGCTGCGCTCATGTTTGATAACGGGCAGCTTCCCTATACGGAGGAGAACCGGCAGCACGTCCGCTATTTGATCGACCGGGAGTTTGATCTGCCGTGAGCCAAAAAACGCTGAAATCGGCGTTCTCCGTATGGCGCAGTGTTGACAAACCGAGCGGATTCGCATACAATGAAAACAGTTAACAGTGCTAACATTTATTTCTTTCTTGGGGGTGCACGATGAGCCAATACCGGATTATGACCGATTCCTCCTGCGATCTGCCCGCGGCGCTCGCGGCGGAGCTGGAGCTGACCGTTCTGCCGCTGACGGTGACGATTGACGAAAAGAGCTATACGAACTATCTGGACGAGCGCGAGATCACGTTTAAGGACTGCTATGCCGCGCTGCGGGACGGCCGCGAGGCGAAGACCGCCGCGGCCAATGTGGACTCGTTTGAGCAGGCGATGGAGCCGATCCTGCAGGCGGGCGAGGACATTCTGTACCTTGGCTTCTCCTCTGCGCTGAGCAGCACCTACAATGCGGGGGCGCTGGCCGCCGAACAGCTTGCCGAGAAATATCCCGACCGCAAAATCCTGACGGTGGATACGCTGAGCGCATCCATGGGGCAGGGGCTGCTGGTCTATCTGACCGTTCAGCAGAAGCGCGCGGGCGCTACGATTGAGGAAGCGCGCGATTTTGCCGAGAAAAACAAGTTTCACCTGTGCCACTGGTTTACCGTGGACGATCTGCACCACCTGCGCCGCGGCGGGCGCGTGTCCGCGACCTCTGCGGTGCTCGGCACGGTGCTGAATATCAAGCCCGTTCTGCACATGGATAACGAGGGCCGGCTGATCTTCATGGAAAAGGTGCGCGGCCGCCGTGCGTCCATCAAGCGCATGCTGGAGAAGATGCGGGAGACTGCGATCGAGCCGGAGAAGCAGATCGTGTTTATGTCGCATGGCGACTGCATCGAGGATGCCGAGTATCTGGCCGGGCGGATTCGTGAGGAGTGGAACGTCGAAGTGGTCATCAATTACGTCGGCCCGGTGATCGGCTCGCATTCCGGCCCCGGAACGCTGGCGCTGTTCTTCCTTGGCACGGAGCGGTAGGCCCATGCAACAAAACGCATATCGAATCATTGGCGACAGCTGCTGCGACTATACCACGGAGCCCGGTGCGCTGGACTTTTTAACGCGCGTTCCGCTCACCATTCAGGTGGGTGACGAAACGTTTACGGATGACGGAACGTTGGATTGCGGCATGCTGCTGGAACGGATGCGTGCCTGTCCGGAGGCGCCGCATTCGGCCTGCCCGTCGCCGGAACGGTTTACGCAGCTCTGCGAGGAGCGGGAAAACGACGTCTATATCGTCACGCTGTCGTCGCACCTGAGCGGCAGCTACAACAGCGCGCTGCTTGGCGCCCGGATGGCCAAAGAAAACGGCTGCAAAAACAACATCCATGTGTTCGATTCCGAGAGCGCTGCGGCGGGCGAGATCGCCGTTTGCCTGTATGTGCGGGCGCTGGCGGAGCAGGGACTGCCGTTTGAGCAGATTGTGGAACGCACCGAGGCGTTTATCCGCGGGATGCATACGCTGTTCGCGCTCGAAACGCTCGATGTGTTTCGTAAAAACGGCCGGCTGAACCATCTGCAGGCCCTTGCCGTCGGCGCACTGAAGATCAAGCTCGTCATGGGCGGCGAGCGGGGCGAGATCGTCATGCGCGGCAAAGCGCTGACCACGCCGCGGGCCATTACGAAGATGATTGAGCTCATTCAGCAGGCATTTGAGCGGATCGATCCGATGATGCGTACCCTGGTCATCACCCATGTCAACTGCCGCGCGCGGGCGGAGGAAATCCGGGAGCGCGTTTTGGCCGTTTGCCCCTTTCCGCGGGCAATGATCTGCGAGGGCGGCGGCATCAGCACCATGTACGGCAACGACGGCGGCATCATCGTGGCGTTCTGATCGGATGGCGATGGACGAAGGTACGAATCTCATCGGGAAGTGCGGTTTTTACTGCGGGAGCTGCCCGACCTATGGATCGGGCGATTGCACGGGATGCCGCAGCGCGCACAGTGCGGGCGACTGCTTCACGTTCGATTGCGTGGATCGACAGGGCGTGCCCTACTGCGGCCTGTGCGGCCGCTTTCCGTGCGAGGAGCTGTTCCGGCGGGAAAAGGCAACGGTGCTCGCCCGCGCGTGGCTCGCCTGGAAAAAGCGGCAGCGCGACAGCGAGAAGGAAAAAACATGATGAAGCCTTGGAGGGGACGATGCGAAGGCGCCGTTCCCCATTTTTGTTTTGGAGGGAAAACGACATGACGCTCAACGAGCGCATTCAACCATTGTTTGCGGGTTGGCATGAGGCGCTGATCTGGTCCTGCTTACAGGGCTGCATGGGGAGTGCGGCGGCGGACGATCCGGTTCGGCCGCAGGCCGCGCGCATCACGGTGGGCGATTTCTGCTTTTTTGCGGGCAAACCGGATACGGCGCTGATCTTAGACGCGGCCGCGCCGATTTTGGTGCCGCGAAGCGCTGACTGGGGAACGGCGATCGAGCGCGTGTGCGGCGATGGGGTCGTGAAGCGATCGCGCTATGCGATCAAAAAGGAGCCGGACGCGCTGCAGCCCCATCGGCTGGAACGGTTTGCGGATGCGCTTGCTCCGGGCTACCGGCTCGCCCCGTTCGATGCGCAGATCTATGCCATGGCCATGGCGCAGGCTTGGTCGCGGGATTTTTGCGCGCTGTTTGCCGATGCGGCGGACTATTTGCGCCGCGGCGTCGGCATTGCGGTGCTGCAGGACGGCGCGCTCGTGGCCGGCGCATCCTCCTATGCGGTCTATCGCGGCGGCATCGAGATCGAGATCGATACCCGGGCGGATCATCGCCGGAGGGGGCTGGCGACCGCCTGCGGCGCGGCGTTGATGCTCGCCTGCCTGCGGCGCGGCCTGTATCCGAGCTGGGACGCCCACGATCTTCGCTCGGCGGCGCTTGCCGAAAAGCTCGGCTATCATGAGGACGCGCCGTATACGACGTATGACCGGCGCGCTTGAAATTCGCGTTTTTTTCACATCCTTTCCCCTTTTTTGGAAGCGGAGTGGGTAGCGGAGCGCGCCGGCTTATGCTATACTGTAGCATAAGAAAGTATACGGGAAGGTCTGCGCACGGGGCGCGGACTGCACTTCCGACAGAAAGGGTATACCGTGGGACTGATCGATACGCTGTTTGGAAATACGAGCGAAAGCCGCTTGAAAAAGCTCCGGCCGTATGTGGAGCGCATCAATGCGCTTGAGCCACAGATGCAGGCGATGAGCGACGCAGAGCTTCGGGCGCAGACAGAGCGCTTCCGCGACCGCCTGAAAAACGGGGAGACGCTGGACGATTTGATGTGCGAAGCGTTTGCCACCGTGCGGGAGGCCGCCGTGCGCACCGTGCAGATGCGCCATTTTGACGTACAGCTCCTCGGCGGCATGGTCCTGCATCAGGGCCGCATCGCGGAGATGAAGACCGGCGAGGGCAAGACGCTTGTCGCAACGCTGCCGGCCTACCTCAATGCGCTCAGCGGCGAGGGCGTGCATATCGTCACCGTCAACGACTATCTGGCCCGCCGCGACGCGCAGTGGATGGGCAAGATTCACCGTTTTCTCGGCATGAGCGTCGGCTGCATCGTGCATGGACTGGACAACGACGAGCGCCGCGCTGCCTATGCGTGCGACATCACCTACGGCACGAACAACGAATTCGGGTTTGACTATCTGCGCGACAATATGGTCGTCTATAAGGAGCAGATGGTGCAGCGTCAGCTCGCCTATGCGATCATCGACGAGGTGGACTCCATCCTGATCGATGAGGCGCGCACACCGCTCATCATCAGTGGCGCGGGGCAGGAGTCGAGCGAATTGTACCAGAAGGCGGATCGGTTTGTGCGCAAGCTCACGCGGGGCGCCGATCTCGTGCAGCAGAACCGCAGCGACCAGCTGCTCGGCGAGGAGCAGCAGGAGGATGGCGACTACCAGTGCGACATCAAGCGCCGCACCGTACAGCTCACCGCGCAGGGCATCGAAAAAGCGGAGAAGTTCTTCGGCGTGGAGAGCCTTGCCGATCAGGACAACACCGAGCTCAACCATCACATCCTGCAGGCAATGCGCGCGCACGCGCTGTTCCAGCGCGACAAGGACTATGTCGTACAGGATGGGCAGGTCATCATCGTCGATGAATTCACCGGCCGCCTCATGCTCGGCCGCCGCTTCAACGAGGGGCTGCATCAGGCGCTCGAGGCGAAGGAGGGCGTGAAGGTCGAGCGCGAGAACAAGACGCTCGCGACCATCACATTCCAGAACTATTTCCGCATGTTCAAGAAGCTTGCGGGCATGACCGGTACGGCCAAGACCGAGGAATCGGAATTCATGGGCATCTACGACATCGACGTCGTGGAGATTCCCACAAACCGGCCGCTGATCCGCCGCGATGACAACGACGCCGTTTATGCCACCGAGGAGGGGAAGTTCCGCGCCGTGGTGAGCGAGATTGAGGCGGTGCACAAGACCGGCCAGCCGCTGCTCGTCGGCACGATTTCGGTCGAGCGGAGCGAATACCTGTCCGAATTGCTCAGCCGCCGCGGTATCCGGCATGAGGTGCTCAACGCCAAATACCACGCCAAGGAAGCGGAGATCGTCGCGCAGGCCGGTAAGCTCAATCAGGTCACCATCGCCACCAATATGGCCGGCCGCGGCACGGACATCCTGCTCGGCGGCAATCCGGATTTTCTTGCGCGCAAGGCGCTCCGGCAGGAGGGGCTGGACGAGAGCATGATCGAGGAGGCCACCGGCCACGCGGAAACGCAGGACGAGGCGATCCTTGCCGCGCGCGCACGCTATCACGCACTGCACGAGCAGTTCCGCGCGGAAACGGAGCGGGAGCATGAAAAGGTGGTCGCGCTGGGCGGCCTCCGCATCCTCGGCACGGAGCGGCACGAGAGCCGCCGCATCGACAACCAGCTGCGCGGCCGCGCGGGCCGGCAGGGCGATCCCGGCAGCACGCGCTTCTATGTGTCGCTTGAGGACGAGCTCATGCGCCGCTTTGGCGCCGACCGCGTGTCCGGCGTGATGGCGAAGCTCAACCCGGACGATGATCTGCCCATCGAGGCGCGGATGATCTCCCGGCAGATTGAGAGCGCGCAGAAGCGCGTGGAAATGCAGAACTTTGAAACCAGAAAGAACGTTCTGCGCTACGATGACGTCATGAACAAGCAGCGCGAGATCATTTACGGCCAGCGCCGCCGTGTGCTCATGGGCGAGGATTTGCGCGAGAGCATCCTCGATATGCTGCATGCCACGGCGGAGGGCATGGTGAATGAGCTGTGCAACCCCCATGCGCCGGCGGACTGGGATCTCGACGCGCTGACTGCACAGATATGCGACCTTTGCGCCGAGCCGCGCACACCGCTCTTGGCGCCGGCGGAAAAGGTGACCGGCGAAGCCCTCAAAGCACGCGTGCTCGAGCATGTGGACGCGGCGTATGCGCGCAAGGAGGCGGAGATTGCCGCCGAGGGCGCGGACATGCGCGAGGTGGAGCGCGTGGTGCTGCTCCGGACGGTGGATTCCCACTGGATGGACCATATCGACGCGATGGATCAGCTCAAGCAGGGCATCGGCCTGCGCGCTTACGGACAGAAGGACCCGGTGAACGCCTATACGGCGGAGGGATTCGATATGTTTGACGCGATGGTCAACGCCATCCGCGAGCAGACGGTGCGCACGCTTCTGCGCGTATCCGTGCGCAAGGCGCCCATGGAGCGCGAACAGCTCGCAAAGCCCAACGAAACGCCGGCGGAGGAGGGCAACCGCCCCGCGCGGCGCGACGCCCGTTCCCAGATCGGAAGAAATTCCCCCTGCCCGTGCGGCAGCGGCAAAAAATACAAGAATTGTTGCGGCAAGGAGTAAGAACACATGATACCGTTGGATGAGTATAAGATGCAGTTGGGCACGCTCGGCGACAAGCTCCGGGAGGCGGGCGCGTCGATCAACCCGGACGCGCTTGGCGAGGAGCTCAAGCAGCTCGAGGCGCAGATGGGCGAGCCGGACTTCTGGAACGACGTCGATGCGGCGAACAAGGTCAATCAGCGCGCCAAAACGCTGCAAAACAAGATCGCACGCTACAAAAAGCTCGTTGCACAGTGCGACGATCTCCACACGCTCTTGGAGATGGCGGAGGAGGAGGACGACGAGAGTCTGGCGGATGAACTGCGCTCCGAGATGGCGGACTTCACGGCGCGCGTGGAGGCACTCCAGCTTGAACTGCTGCTCAAGGGGGCGTATGACAATTCGAACGCCGTGCTCTCGCTCCACGCGGGCGCGGGCGGCACCGAGGCGCAGGACTGGACGGAGATGCTCTACCGCATGTACACCCGCTACTGTGAAAACCGCGGCTGGACGGTGCGCGAGCTCGATCTGCTCGACGGCGACGATGCGGGCGTCAAATCCGTAACGTTCGAGGTGGACGGCGAAAACGCCTACGGCTATCTGAAGGCGGAGAAGGGCGTGCACCGGCTCGTGCGCATCTCCCCGTTCGATGCGTCCGGCAGGCGGCATACCTCGTTCTCCTCGCTCGACGTCACGCCGATCTTTGACGATGACGCGGGCGACATCAAGATCGACCCGGATGATCTGCGCGTGGATACCTATCGCTCGAGCGGCGCGGGCGGACAGCACGTCAACAAGACCTCCTCCGCGATCCGCATCACGCATCTGCCGACCGGCATCGTCGTGCAGTGCCAGAACGAGCGCAGCCAGATTCAAAACCGCGAGACGGCCATGCGTATGCTGCGCGGCAAGCTGCTCGAGCTGCAGGAGCGCGAGCGCGAGGCGCAGATGGCCGAGATCAAGGGCGAGATGAAGAAGATCGAGTGGGGCAGCCAGATCCGCAGCTATGTGTTCCAGCCCTATACGCTGGTCAAGGATCACCGTACCGGCGTGGAAAACGGCAATATTCAGGCGGTCATGGACGGCGATCTCGACGCGTTCATCAGCGCGTATCTGGTGCAGTCCTGAGGCAAGCGCATATGACATTCGACTATGAGCTCGTCGGCAAGATCGGATCAATGGCCCTGATCCGCAAGGCCGACAACGACATCGATTACAACATCTTTTCTCGCCTGGGGCGGGAGCTCAGGCCCGGCATGATCTGGGTATCCAGCGGCGCAACGGAGATCGGAAGGCTCGACTATATGCGCCGGCAGGGGCGCGAGCTCACCGGCGATCCCGAGGAGATCAAGGCGGATTACGCCGCGCAGGGACAGGCGATCCTCATGGGCGAGTACCGCCGCTACATCCGGCCGGAATACTCCGTGCGGCAGCTTCTTGTGGAGCACACGCACTTCAACGACCCGGAAAAGCGCGGCCACATCCGTTCGTTCCTGCTGCGCTGCGCGCAGCACAACGCGATACCGATCGTGAACTATAACGACTCGGTGAGCGTTGAAGAGGTGCGAAAGATGGAGCTCGCGCATGTGCGCGCGCTCGGCGCGGAACCGGTCGAGTGCATCGACAACGATGAGACGGCCTCCGTCATCTGCGATCTGGTGCATGCGCGCTATCTGGTCATTCTCACGAGCGTGGACGGCATCTACCGCGACCCGCGCGACCCCGGCACGCTTGTGCCGGCCGTCGAGGGCGCGACGGCCGAAGAGGTGCTTGCAGGGCTGCACGAGCTGCAAAAGAGCTGCGTGGGCGCGAGCCGCGCCGGCGCAAACGGCGCGCGGGCGAAGCTGGATTTTATCCAAAGACCGATTCTGGACGGCACCACCGTCATCATCGCAAACGCGCGAAACCGCCTTTCCGATGTGCTTTCGGGCGCATGTGCGCGCACCATCTTCCGCGTGCGGTAATCGGGCAGGGCATGCCTGGTTGTGGACAGAAAAGCGGTTGAAAGGAACCGCATTTTTTGAGGGTCATCCGTCTTTGCGGGGCGGATGGCCCTTGCTCTATCAAAAAACAGAAAAAAGTTATTGAGAATCGAAATATATTTATTGACAAACAATAAATCAAGTGATAGACTGTCGCCATGGAAAGGAGTGATTTCTTTTGCGGAACAAATGGCTCAACGGATTGGTCAAGGGACTGCTCGTGGTCGGGCTGCTGGCCGGTCTGTTCGTTTCCTATCTGCTACTATCCGAGATGGGCGCTCAGGTTGACGCGCTGTCCATGGAGCGGTACGGCACGCATGTGCTCACCTTTTTTGCCGTCGGTCTCGGCATCCTGTTCGTCATCGGCGCGATCGTCATCTGCGTGACGCTGTTCTTTATGATGCGCTCCATCGACAAGGACCCGTTTGTACGCCGGAACGTCAGGGCGCTCAGGCTGATGGGGTTTGTCGCGCTGGGCATGGCGGCCTGCTGCCTCCTGCTGGTTCTGCTGCCGGCCAACACGATTCTCGCGCAATTCGTCGGCGCGGCGGTTGCACTGTGCGGCCTGTTCTCCCTGGTACTGTCGGGCGTGTTTGAACGTGCGGTCGCTTTCAAGGAAGAAAACGACCTGACGGTGTGAGGGCGGCGCTATGATTCGTGTCAATCTGGATATCATGATGGCAAAGCGCCATATCTCGCTCGGAGAACTGGCCGAGCGCGTGGACATCACGCTGGCAAACCTCTCGATTCTGAAGAACAATAAGTGCCGCGCCATCCGTTTTTCCACGCTCGATGCGATTTGCCGTGCGCTGGACTGCCAGCCGTCCGATCTGCTGGAATATGTGGAGGAGAACGCGTGATGGAGCGGCAGGAGCAACCCGTTTTTGTGCAGGACGCTCAGCAATCCGGCGAAAAAAAGGAGACGAAGCACGTCTTTTCCGTACAGGAAAAATGGCTGCTGCTCGGCGCGCTCGGCCTCGGCGTGCTGTTTCGGCTGCTATGGGACGCCGAGAACCTCTGGGCCTACAGTGCGTTCTGGGCGGCCTATGCGGCGCTGTTTCTGATCTGGCAGTGGGACAGGGCAAAGAAAAACCGCATCGCCTGGTTCGTGCTTGCCGCGGCAGTCGTGCTGATGGCGCTGCTGCCGTATCAGGCGCGGCTGGACGATCTGGGCGGCATGATCTTTGCGGCCATTCTGGCGATCCCCTGCCTGCTGATGCTGCACGCGGTGCTTGTACTGTATGAGATCCCCGTCGGGCGGGAGGGTATGGCGGTGTGCGGCATGGCGCGCGGTTTCTTTGTGCTGCCGTTCGCTTCCATCGGCCGGTTTTTCGGCGCGGTCGGTGCGCTCGCAGCCGGCGCGGGCCGCCAAAAGCGCAGAGCACGGCAAGCGCTGGCGGGGCTTTTGATCGGCGTGCCGCTGCTGATCGTGGTGCTCGTGCTCCTGTCCCGCGCGGACGCGCGGATGGAGACGCTCGTCTTTGGCGCGTGGGAGCAATGGGACGTCGGGAGCTGCATTCGCACGGTCGCTGCGGTACTGGTCACGGCAATGCTGTTCTATTCCTTCCTGCATGGCGGAAAATACCGCCTGCCGCCTGTGCGCCCCCTGCCGGACGGCTGCTGGAGCGCGGCCACGCTCGGCGTGATCGAGGCACTGCCGCTGGCAGCCTACGCGCTGTTCCTCGGATTGCAGTTTTCCTATCTGTTCGGCGGGACGCTGCCGGAGGCGTACACCTATTCCGAGTATGCGCGGGCGGGCTTCGGCGAGTTGATCGTGGTATCGCTGATCAATTTTCTGCTGCTGGCGCTGTCGGTGCGCTACGGGGAAAAGCACGCGGTGCTCTCCATGCTCAACGGCCTCCTGCTCATTGCAAATGCGCTGCTGCTTGCTTCGGCGGCGCTCCGGCTGCTGATGTATATCGACGCCTACGGACTGACGATCATGCGGATTCTGCCGCTCTGGCTCATGGTGTTTCTCGCCTTCTTGACGGTGCTCGCCGCCGTTCGGCTCCGGAACGGACGCGTGCCGCTCGTGCGGATCGCGGCGCTGGCATTCATGTACTGGTTTTTGGTACTGTATGCCCCGAACTGGGGCGCGATCATGCAGGCGTTCAACGCCGCGCGCTGAGTACAGATGACGGACGGGGGAGCCGGCACGCCGGCTCCCCCGTTTTGAACGCTTAAAGATTGAACCCTTCGAGCACGGCTTTGCCGCTTTCCTCGATCCGGACGGCGGAATAGCAGCCGTGGCGAAACGCGTGTTCCGGCTGCATGAGCGTATCCGGCCCCATAAGATCAAGACGCTTGAGCACCAGGCTGAGCGAGCCGTTGTGTGCAACCAGCAGCGTATCTTCGCCGCAGGCAAGCACATCGTTGACACAGGCGGCCACGCGCGCTTCCATGGACGCGGGCGGCTCGACCGTGGGGGGAACCGTGTCGTACCAATTGTGCACGAACGCATCGATCATGTCGCCGTACAGCGCGCGCGACTGCGCCCAGTCGCAGCCCTCCAGCGCGCCCATGAACTGCTCGCGCAGAGCGGCGTTCTTCTCCGGCCGCAGCGCGCGCGCTCCGACGCAGATTTGTGCCGTTTCCCACGCGCGCAGCAGATCGCTTGTCACGCACCGGGAGAACGAAACGGAGGACAGCTTTTTTGCCGCCTGCCGCGCCTGCTCCCGCCCGAGCGCGGTCAGCGGGTAATCCGTGTGTCCAAAGAACAGGCGCTTGGCGTTCCCCTCGGATTGTCCGTGGCGCACGAGATACAGATACATCGATCGATCCTCCCAATCCATTTCCTTTCAGTATAGCGGCAAACGCCCGCAAAGCAAAGCAATAAAAAAATCAAAACCCAAATTCCGTGCAACCGATTGGGAAATCCGAATGTCTATGGTATAGTAGGGAAAAAGGGGGAGAGGAGTACTTCAGGGATGGCTGGCATGAGCGATGCCGACTGGTTTTGCGAACAGGTGGAGCAGCTAAAACCCACGATGTTTCGCGTAGCCTATTCGATATTGCGTTGTGAGGCCGACTGCGAGGATGCAGCCGCGTCTGCTGTGTTGCGCGCTTTTCGCTACCTTGGAACGCTGCGCAGCCGCGAGGACTTTCGCGCGTGGCTGATGCGGATTCTCAAAAACGAGTGCTATACCATGCTCCGCAAGCGCCCACCGACCGAGCCGCTCACCGAGCGGGAGGCCTACGATCAACACATGCCGGATCTGGATTTGGCCGCCGCGTTCCAAATGCTGCCGCCGGAGGCCAGACTGGCGCTCACGCTGTACCACCGCGAGGGGTACGCCGTTCGGGAGATCGCCCGGATTCTCGGCGAACCGGAGGGAACGGTCAAGAGCCGGCTGTCGCGGGCGCGTGCAACGCTGAGGAGGACATTGGAGAAAGGGGAACAGAGAGCATGACCAAGCGGGAGCCTCGCAAAAGCGATTTGCATCTGGACGCTCTGTACCCTGAGATGCCCGCATCGTTTTCACAGCGGGTTGACGATGCGCTGTTTCAGGCGCGCAGTTCGCGTACTTACGGAAAGCGAAGGAACAACCGGAACCGGCGCGGCGTGATGGCGGCGTGCGCTTGTGCGGCGGCATTTGTCGCCGTATGCGGGGCAACGCTGTTTTTACCCTCGCTGCGCGCTAAGCGGGAGATGCAGGCTGCCGCGAAGCCGGATGTGCCGACGACGACCCTCACGGTGGAGACGGCTTTGCCGAGCTTTGCCGTTTCCTCCGTGGGGCCGACTCCAGAACCGGAGCAGCCGCCCGAATGGGAGGAGAATGCGGGCTCGACGTCCGCGATAGAGGAGCGCACGCCGGCGACGCAGGCGCCGACAGCAACGCCGACGGCGAAGCCGGAACAGACGAAGGATCTGTTTCACGCGTCCGATGTGACCGACAGCATGGTGGAAAAGTGCGCTGCGCAGCTGTTGGAATGGTACTGCTACGCGCTCGACGACCGCTCCATACCGGACACGAGCACGCTGATGGAGACCAACGTGGATACGGAACTGTGGTACTATGCGCTCGAATTGCAGATCGAACAGCTGAACCGATCCGAATCCGACGCTGGGACGCTGCAGCCGGACAACGTTGACGTGCTGCTGGAGCGGTGCGAGTGGCTGAACGATGAAACACTGCTCGCAACCGTCCGTGTCCGCTTTGAGGAAGCGGGCGTAATGGCGGAGCAGCGCATATTCCTGACGCTTCAGGTCACCGATACCGGGCCGCGGATCGTGGGATTCGACTGCGAGGGCGGCTGCGCGTGGTATGATGCGCTCAAGGCCGCCGCCGAAGCGGAGATGCTCAACGGCGAAGTGCGGGCGGAGGCGAACGTGCTGGCCTACAATACGCTTTCCGAGCGGCTGCACAGCGACATGCTGTTCCAATGGTGGAACGGGGCGCTGTATCCGCTGCTCGGCGCGGGGGAACCTAGGGCGGGGATGGCGCTTCCCCAAAAGCCGGCGTCAAAACCGCAAAAATCGATGCAGACCGGCTGGTCAACGAGCGATCAGAAGGACGCCACGCTGTCGGAACTGTTTGGATACGGCATGATGCCGCTGCTGCCGTATGTCGCATTTTTTGAATACGGCGTGACCGGTATCGGCGTGACCGTGCTGCCGGACAGCTATGTCGTCTATCTGTATGACGACGGCTTGGTGGCGGAGGCCTGCCGCGGCACGCTGGCGCAGGTGCGCACGGCGTTTGAATCCCTGCCGGGCGGGACGTATATCGTGACATTCCGCGCAGTGCTGCCGGAAACGGGGTATACAGCGGAGCTGGCGACTGCCTCCGGCGCGGGCGAGCAGCCCGCCGCAACCGGGGCGCCGGCCGCAGCAACGGCCGCGCAGCCGAATGCAACCGCAACCCTAGCCGCAGCGGACGGGGAGAACGAAGCGGCCGACACGGCGGAGGCATGGCTGTTCGCGTTTGCCATGGAGTATTGACGGACGGCGGCGGCGACCCGCATGGAATGTGACGGTCAGCCGGCTTGCAGGCAACACCCATAACGCTTATCATGCCTTCGGCGGCAGACGCATGCGTCTGCCGCCGATTTTTTGTGCGCTGCATCTTTTTTTGCCGTCAGGTGCGCCGCGCCCGCCTCAAAGCGGCTCCGGCATATGCTCGGGCGCGGGGTCTGCCGGCGACGGTTCGGGCTCCGGACAAAGGCCCAGCGCCGCAGAGAACCACGGCCGCTCCGACAAACGCGCCCTGAGCAGGGCAAACAGCGCATAGCCGAGCATACCGCCCAACAGATTCAGCAGCACATCGTCGATATCGGCGCTGCGGCCGGTAAAGTATTGCAGCGTTTCGATGGCCAGCGTGATGGCGAGGCACACGGCAGCCGTGCGGCGAAAGCGCCGGAGCGAGGGGAATGCGACGGCCAGCAGCAGCCCAAGCGGCACAAACATGACGATGTTGAGCGCAAGCTGTTCCAGCATGCGGGGAACGCCCATGGTATACGGCTCAAACAGCCAGGAGAACGGAATGAGGTTGAGCATGTGGTAGTCGACCGAAAAATCGAGCGAAAAACCGTACCAGAATATGGTGGCATAGAGCACCATGGCGGCGGTACACACGAGCAGATAGAGCGATGCGTGCCGGACAAGCGGCAAACGCCGCTTTTCAACCCAGAGCATGACGGGGTACGGCAGGTACAGCACGAGCGAAAGGAGCAGAACCGCCGGCAGGACATACAGCGCAAATAAAAACATTGGAAGCCTCCTCCATACAGGGAATGCTTCCAATATAGCAGTTCTTTATAAAACGGTCGTGAAGGCTTTTTTAAGATTTCTGAAAGATTGGCAGTTTTCCTTCCTTTACAAGCACATCCTCCAGCACATCCGCCGCGCGCTCCACCACGCCGAGACAGCCGGTCTCGGGGTCCCGGTAGCGCGCCTTGATGGATGCGCAGTCGATGGAACCAAACGCCTGCTCCATCCGCTGCACGCAGCCGCCGCAAAGCGCTCGGAAGCCCTCCGTTTCGTGCGCACAGCGGCCCACGGAAAGGAAGGACAGAACGGCCAAAGCACTGCAAATGGCGCCGCACGTTTTCTCGCAGCCCATGCCGCCGCCGTACCCGGCGATCAGCCGAAACGATTCCGGCGGCAGGTGCAGGCCGAGCTCGTCATCCGCCGCATGCAGCAGCGCTTCGGCGCAATTGTTGTTCTGTTCCTTCATGTAGCATTTTACATGGTCGCGGATCATTGGTTTTCCTCCTCATGGTGATCAGAATCCATAGCGCTTTGCAGCGCGAGCGCACGCGCATAGGCGCTCTTTTTTGATCGTCCGGTTCGTTCCGCCGCCTGCCGGGCGGCATCCTTCACGGATGTCCCTTCGGCAAGCAGCGCCGAGAGCAGTTCGTCGAGCGCATCCTCGGACGCTTCGCCATCCGCATTCCCGCCGCGTTCGCACAGCACCGCAATCACGCATTCACCGCGCGGCGGTTCCGCGCCGAACCGTTCCGCGAGCGACGAAAGCGTGCCGCGGTGCGCCGTTTCAAACTTCTTGGTCAGCTCTCGCAGCAGCGCTGCCGGCCGGTCGCCGAGCGCGTGGTACAGGTCGCGGAACGTATCCGCCACGCGGTAGGGACTCTCATACACCAGCGCCAGATGACCGGAGGCGCCGATGGCGGCAATGGCCTCCCGGCGCTGCTTCCCGTCGCGGGGCAAAAAACCGAAGAATGAGAACGCGGCGCAGGGCAGGCCCGAGAGCACCGCGGCCGTGAGCACGGCGGACGCGCCGGGCAGAACGGTATACGGCAGGCCGTTTTCCACGCATGCGGCAACGAGCGCTGCGCCGGGGTCGGAGATGCCGGGCATACCGGCGTCCGACACATAGACGATTTCCTTGCCCTCCCGCAGCAGGGGAACGATCTCGGCCGCCCGCTCCCGCTCGTTGTGCGCATGGCAGCTCACGAGCGACTTTTTGACGGAGAAGTGGTTGAGCAATTGCAGCGTGTGGCGCGTATCCTCGGCATAGATCACATCCGCTTCGCGCAGCGCGTCGAGCGCGCGCAGCGTGATATCGCCGAGATTGCCGATCGGGGTCGCGACAAGCTTCAGCATGGCGGCCGCCTCCAGCGCAGGTTTTCCCCCTCAAGCCGCAGCACGCGCGTGGCCGCGCTGTCGGTCAGACGGGAGAATACGCGCTCGCCGTAGCGCTGCTGCAGAGCGGAAAAATCGAGGTTGGTCGCCAAAACGGTCGGCAGCCGCCGACCGATGCGCTCATTGAGAACGGCAAAGAGCGATTCCTCGGAAACGTTCGGGATCACCGGCTCGGTGCCGAGATCGTCGAGCACGAGCAGCGGCGCACGGCGATAGAGCGCAGCGCGGCTGCCGTCGCCGCGGATGCCGGAGAGCATGTCCTGCACAAAGCCGTATGCGGTTGTGCGCGCGGCGTCGATCCCCCGCTCGAGCGCACGGTAGGCGATGGCGTTGCCGAGATACGATTTTCCAAGCCCGGCCATGCCCATGAGCAGCAGGTTCGGCCGCTCCGGTTCCGGCAGCGAAGAAACATAGCTTTCGCAAAACTTTTTCGCGGCAAGCGCCTGCTTTTTTTGCGGTTCGGCGGGGTAGACGCCCGCATCGAACGCTTCAAAGGTTTCACGGTCGTTGATCTGCACGGCGGGGTCGAGCTGGGCGCGCAGCTTGAGCCGGCATGCGCACGGGCGGCGCAGGCCGCTGCCGAGATAGCCGGTGTCGCGGCAGGCCGCACAGCGGTAATGCAGCTCGAGCGCGTCCGGCGAAAGGCCGTTTTCGGCAAGCAGCCGCTGCTCCTGGCAGGACAGGGCCGAAAGCCGCTCCCGCGCCGCGGCGGGCGCAAGCCGTCTGGCGGCCGCTTCGGCAAAGGCCGCCTGTCGGTCGCGCTCGATTTCGGCGAGCGCCGGTACGCGGGCATAGGCCTCGGCAATGCGCTGCTGCTGCGCCTGCCGCTCCTGCCGCCGGATGCGGTCGTATTCGCGTTCAATGCGCATCATGGATTCACAAGCTCCTTCACATAAAAGGTCGATGGCGGAAGGCAAAGACGTCTGCCGTATGCACGCCGTGGCCTACAGTTCCTCGTTCAGATCCAGAATCAGATGATCGAGTTCGCCCTCCTTGACCGCGTGCTGGGCGTACGGCGTGCCGCGCCGTGCGGGCGCGGCGGGGGCGGCGGTAGCCGCCTTTTGCCGCTCCTCAGCGGCGGGAATGGTCGAGATGCCCCGTTCATGCCAGTCGTTGAGCAGCCGCTTCATCTTGCCGAACGGCTCGTTCGCGCCGCGGCTGCACTCAGCCGCATAGAGCAGCAGCTCCCGCGACATGGAAAAATCGTTCAGGTACATGGAGATTTGCGCGCGCTGCGTGCGCGTAGCCGGCTCCACCTTGCCCGCGCGGGCAAACAACAGCTTTGCAAAGGCGCGGTCCGCCTCGTCCTGGCAGTCGTCCGCCTCGATGCGCTTTTCATCGGTGAGCTGCTTGGAGCGCATGCTGTCGAGCAGCTCGTCCAGATAGACGAAATTGGGACTGCCGGTAACGGTTAGCCGCGGCAGTGCGGCCAGAATCGCGGCGTCGGTAAACCCCCAATCGCGCACCCATTTTTCATAGAGCGCCATCTCGTCCTCGGTGGGCTTTCTGCGCCTGTTCCACGCGCGCAGAACGGCGCTCGCCCCGTGGCGCTTCAGATCGAACGCTTCGATGCTGCGCTTGGCGTCCTCAAACGTGCGGATGCCGCGCTCGGCCCAGGATTGGGCTACGCTCGTCATGTAGTTGATGCTCACGCGCCGACCCCGCAGCTCCATGCAGTGCGCGATCAGCTCCAGCACCGCGCCCTCCTCCAGATTGTACACCTCAATCCAGTCGTAAACATGCTTGAGCTCCGGAATGCCGAACTGCCGCGGCGCCGTCAGCGCGTGGATCTGGCGCACAAGGGCGGCATACTTGGCGGGCAGCGCTTCGCCCGCGCTGTGCGTGCCAATCTCGCGGTATTCCACGGTGAGCGGCTGATCGGACACGATGCGAACCAGCCCCTGCTCCTGCCAGTAGCAAAATGCGTCCGCAGCAGCCTGCTCCGAAACGCCCAGCGCTTCGTGCAGCGGCCGGTCGCACATGGATGGAAAACGGCATTGCATCAGGCCGTACAGATAGACCTGCAACTGCAATCCACTCGCGTGCGGCATGTATTCCGCTATAAAATAATTGTCCACGGGCGTGTATTCACGGCGCACTGCATCGGGAGAAAAGCGGCAGATCATCATCAAATCGCCTCCACTCAGGCCAGATCGAACAGGCAAAAGACCGTATGATCGAACCAGGTATAGCCAAGATCCAGCCGGGGAATCCAGCCGAGCGACATCATCATGCCGGAGAGCACCCAGAGCAGGAGCAGAAAGAGCAGCGCTATCAGGAGGATACCGGCGACCCTGCCCCCGCGGTGCTGTGGCTCTGACGCCGGCGCAGCGGCCGCCTGCCCGATCGCATAGCGCGCTTTGGCGCGCTCGAGCGGCGGCTTTGGCGCATCGGCGAACGGCTGCTGCGTACCGGTATGCCCGGCGCCGCGCCGGTCAAGACACCGCGGCGTATGCACCTGCTGCAAAATGTCGCTGCCGGTATTGCCCGCGGCAATGCGCTGGATGCGGATTTCCTCGTTCGTGAGCGTTTCGATGCGCCGGTCGGTATCGATGGGGCCGTCGGCGTCGAGCAGCTCGCGATAGATTCTCAGGAACACCTGCTTGACCACGGCGCGGGACTGGGCTTCGGTTTGAAGCACCTCCTGTGCGGTCAGATAAACGTCGCGGCTGTACTCGCTGTACAATGCGCGAAAGGCGTCGCGATCGCCCAGATGGATGCGCTCCTGCAGGCTGTCTGAGATCATGTGGCTCCATTGTCCTTTCCTGTCGTATCGATCTATTTTATCATGAAGCCGGGGAAAAAGGAATACCATCGATTGATGGGGGAGGTATGGCCTGCGGCGCGCGGCTCCCCCACAGCAAAACGGGGAGGGAATCTGTGCGATGGATACCCGAATGGCCTGCGCCGGGGCCTTGTCCGGTGAAAGGCGGAGGGAAGGGACAATGTACAAAATCCGTTGGAAACGGGTGCTTGCGCTCTCGTGCGCGGCCGGCCTACTGATACTGCTGCTCCGGGGCTGTGCGATTGCCAAGAGACCGGAGCCCATGGACGCGGCCAAGCTGCGGACCGAGCCGTATGCCGACCAGACCATCGCCGTTTTTGACGGCGATGCGGCGCGCGCCGAAGAGCGGTCGCTCGAGACCTATCTGGTGGGCGTTGTGGCGGCGGAGATGCCGGCCTCCTTTGACGAGCAGGCGCTCAGGGCACAGGCCGTCGCAGCGCGCACCTATACGGTCTATCGTGCCGGACGCGGCGGGTGCAACGCGCACGATGCGGATGTGTGCACAAGCAGCGGCTGCTGCCAGGCGTTCGCGTCGGAGCAGGCGCTCAGGACGCGATGGGGCGACGCGTATGACGAGAATTTGGAGCGGGTGGCGGCCGCGGTGCGCGATACGAACGGGCAGGTGCTCTGTTATGAAGGCAAACCGATTGAAGCGCTCTACCACAGCGCGTCCGGCGGGTATACAGAGGATTCGGAAAATGTGTTCGCCGCAGCCGTGCCGTACCTCAGGGCGGTGGAGAGCGAACAGGAGATCGGCAGTTCGCATCTGAGCGGAACGGTCAGCCTGTCGTATGCGGCGTTTTGCGACAGGGTCAACGCGGCCTGTCCGGACGCAAAGCTGCGGCCGGACAACCTGGCCGATCAGATCGAGATCATCGGGCGCACGGAGAGCGGACGGGTGACGAGCATCCGCCTCGGCGGCGCTTCCCTGAGCGGCAAAGCGCTCAGAAAGCTCCTGTCGCTGGATTCCACGCTGTTTACGCTCACGCTCACGGGCGGCAGCATCCGATTCGATACGCGCGGCTATGGCCATGGCGTGGGCATGAGCCAGACCGGGGCGAACGCGATGGGGCAGGCGGGGTACAGCTATGAGCAAATCCTGCTGCACTACTACACGGGCACAACCCTCCAAAACATATCCGAGCTTACCGGGCGGGCAGACGGCGGATGAGCAGCGCCGTGAGCAGGCCGGTTGCGATGCCGGCCGGTATGGACAGAAGCCCCATCCACGGCAGATAGGCGATCATGGCCGGCCCCGCGGTCAGGCAGCCGACGGCGAGCTGGCCGACATTGAAGCAAAAAGCGCCTGCTACGCTCAGCCCGATCGCGCTGGTTCGCCCGCCCGCCTGCAGCGGGAGCAGCAGCGCCATGGCCGCATAGGACAGAAGGCCGCCGGCAAGGGAGTAGAACACCTGCGAGGCGTTGCCCGCAACGAGCACGAACAGCAGCGCGCGCAGCACGGTCACGATCAGCGCGTCCGTGCGCCGGCGAAGGGCCAGCAGCGCGTAGAGCACAAAGCAGTTGGCAAGCCCGAGCCGCACCGGGATGGCGGGGACGATGGGCGGGAGCAGGCTCTCCAACCACTGTGCGGCCAGCGCCATGGCGGTGAGCAGCGCGATGGCTGTGATGCGGCGGACCGCCTGAGAATCAATGCGTGATGGCGTCAAACGGCTCGTCCTCCTCTCCGCCGATGATTGCGACCGTGACGCCGTTTGGCAGGCAGACGAGCGGCTTCAGCGGCGCAGCCGTGCCGTGCAGGCACAGCCCGTCGGGACAGGAGGCGGCGCGCATGCGCACCCGGCCGTCCCGGATTTCAATGGTGTTGCCGCCGTCCGGCGTGGTGAACACGGCGTCCTCGTCCAACGTGCCCGTATAGAGCGTTTGCCCGTTTTGAGAAATGACCACGCGCGCGCCGATGCCCGCACGTCCCCAAAAGACGAGCGGCAGGAGCGACAGCACGGCCACGAGCGCAATGAGCGCGAAATCCCATTTCTTCATACGCACCATCATATCACAATCGATTCGGAATGTGGTATACTTCTGCCATGGAACGCGTGGACGATTTGCAATTTCGGGGGCTTCGGCTCCTTCAGGACGACGCATTGCCGTGCTTTACGGAGGATGCGGTGCATCTGGTGCACTTCTTGCGCCTCGGCGGCCGGGATCGCGTGATGGATATCGGCTGCGGAACGGGTGTGATCGCGGTGCTCGGCGCGGCGTACACGGGCGCGGCGTTCACCGGCATCGACGTACAGGCGCCGCTGGTGGAACTGGCGGCGCGTTCGGCGGCCATGAACGGGCAGGACATTCGGTTTGAAACGCTCGATGTACGCGAGGCGCCGGCGCATTTTGGCCACGGCTCGTTTACGGCAGCGGTGCTGAACCCGCCGTATTTTTTGCCGGATACCGGCGCGCCGGAGGGGGCGCGCGCCGTTTCGCGGCATGCGGACGCCGGTTTGACCGACGCGATGCTGCGCGCCGCGTTTTTATTGCTCAAAAACGGCGGGAAATTGTTCCTGTGCTATCCCTGCGCGGGCCTTGCGGAAATCCTCTGCCGCCTGCGGGAAAACCGGTTGTCGCCAAAACGCATGCGGCTTGTGGCCGGTTCGCGCGATGCCGCGCCGTATCTTGCGTTGATCGAAGCAAAAAAACATGCGAAACCGGGCCTTTTGATGGAACCAATTTTGTTTTTGCATGAAAAATCATGAATTTCCCGCTTTGCGCACATACTACCCTTCGAACAAGGCCGTGAAAGCAGCGCGGCAATTCTTGTAAGGAGGATCTTTCGTATGTACAAAAAATGCTTGCTTGTGCTTGCCGCAATGCTCCTCGCGGCCGCAATGATCGGCTGTCAGTGCAGCGGCAATGTTACCACACCCAGTCCCGGACCGACGACAACGGGTACCGTGCCGTCGATTCTGCCGTCTCTTTCGGCTTCGCCGGACCTGTCGGCTTCGCCGGGACTCTCGACGTCTCCGGATCTGTCGACCAGTCCGGATGCATCCGCGAGTCCGGATGGCGGCTCGGCCACGATCCCGGACTTTACCGCGGGCAAAGAGGTGGATGAGAAGGAGGTTCCCGAGATCGTTAAGGCGATTCGGGAGCAGTTCAAGGATGGCGAGATCAAGTCCATCAAGCACGCCACGCAGGATGAAAAGCAGGTCTATGCCGTAGAGGTCAAGACCGGCTCGACCACCCAGACCGTCTATGTATTGCCGGACGGCACGCTTCTCCCGAACGGTGGGAACGGCAACGGCAATAACGGCGGTACCAGCGGCAATGGAAGCGGCGGCAACGGCAGCGGAAACAGCTAAAGAAAACGGCGTTTCCAAGGAACACAGCGGCGCCGCACCCCGATCGGGGTGCGGCGTTGTGTTTCGCCAAACCGGCTGTTTTTGACTGGAATGCCCGCAGTGCAGCGCCGCGGGAGAACAACCCAGCAGCTTTCCGCGCCCACCGACTCGGGCGGTGAATAGGTAAATAGAAATTCAATCTGCGAAAATTCGGCAGCTTCCCGCGTCCCCCGACTCGGGAGGCGCTATGCTTCACTGGAACAACCCAGCAGCTTCCCGAGCCGGCGCAGGAATGCGCTGAGCGCCGGCGCGTTCGGACGGTAAAAAATTTGCGTCCCCTGCTTTTCGAGCGTCACGAGGCCGGCGTTTAGCAGCGTGCTCATATGGTGCGAAACCGTGGCGGCGGACAGCCCGGTCAGTTCGGACAGGTCCTTGCCGCGGCATGGCTGCTCGCGCAGCGCGGACAGGATTTTCAGCCGCTGCCGGTCGTCGAGCGCCTTGAGCTTCACGAGAATCTGTTCCGCGGCATCCGTTTCCTGCTCTGCCAATGCCCGAAGCTGCCAAAAGCAGCAGCCCACATGCAGCGTCAGATCGAAATACGACAGGAGCGCCCACATGCTCAGGCCGTCCCACGGGAATGCCTGCGGACGGAGGGGCAGGCGCTCCGTATCGAGCCGGATGTTTGAGAGGCGCTCAAGCGCTTCCTTCGGCTTGGTCCCAAGCGCTTCGCGCGTCAGGCGCAGCGCGGCTTCAAAGAGCGGATGCAACGCGGGCAGGTGAGCGCGGTATGCGGCTGCGGGCTTTTCGAGTAGGCGTGCGGTTTGTGCGAGCGCTTCATCCGCATGCCGGAACAGCCAGAGCGCCGTCCAGCGTGCGGCGGGCGAAGCGGCCGTGCACGCTTCGAGCTGTTCGAGCAGCGCCGCTTCGGTACACTGCGAGGGCTCCTCCGGGAACTCATGGTCGTAGCCGGGCAGCACGGACAGCGCGAGCTGATAGCGAAGATTGGGTCGCTGCGCGGCCGGAAACGAGTCGAGCGAGCGGATGCCGTGATCCAGCAGCAGCGCGAGCATCAGCGCGGGTGGCGCGCTGTTCTCCGCTTCGACGTCAAAATAACGGGAAAGCGCAGCCTCATCCGCATCGGAAGTGGCGGCAAGCACATCGATCCACACCGCATCCAGCAGCGCGCCGGCGTCGAGCAGCGACTGCGCCTGCGGCGAAGCAGCGCCGCGGGAACCGATGGATGCGGCGATGGATGCGGCGGGCGTCTGCGGTTTTTCCGGTTGGCGGGCAAGAAGACGGCTCCGCGAGAGAATGGAAACGCAGTCCGACAGGATGAACGGCTGTGCGGAACAGATCAGCTCCATAAATGTGATACCTCGATTCTGCATTGTTCTTATGATAGCATGGCAGAGCGCGTCGCGGCAAGCGCTACAGCGCCCGGTAGCCGCGGCTTCTCGTGACGGAGAGCAGCAGCAGCAGGGACAGGCCGGACAGGTACAAAAACAACTGCGGCACCGTGACAACGGCTGCCAGCGCCGCGCACAGCAGCGAACAGACCGGCATCATCGAGCAGAGCACCGCGTTCGTCAGCCCCGAGATGCGCGCCATATAGTCGCCGTCCACGTGCTCCATGAACGCGGCGCTGAACGAGACATTGAGGATGCCGGACGCCAGGCCGAGCACGGCCATCGCGCCGAGCAGACCGGCAAGCCTTCCGGCTGCGCCGAGCCGCGGCAGCAGACCGAGCAGGATGAACACGAGCGCGGAGAGCACGCCGGATAAGGTGATGAGCGTATGGCGCGGCAGCCGGCTCTGCAGCTTGGGCAGCAGCAGCGAGCCGAGCGCCGTGGCGGCGGTGAGCGCAAGACCAGCTGCCGAGAGCATCTCCGGCCCCATGCCGAGCGATTCGGCGATATACACCGTTTGGAACGTGGACAGCGGCGTGGCCGAAAAGTTCAAAAAAGCGCCGACGAGCATCAGCGCCCGCACGGCCGGGTTGGACGCCGCATAGCGGACGCCCGCCTTGAGATCCTAAAAATACAAGGACAGACCGAGCGGTTCCCGCGACGGCGTTTCCTGCGTGCGGATGAACAGCATGCACACGGCGTACAGCAGGAACGTGCCCGCGTCGATCATCAGTGCCGCCGGCGAGCCAACCAGCGCGATCAGGCCGCCCGCACACGCCATGCCGACGAGTTCCGCAGCCCGGCTTGCGCCGCCGCGCAGCGCCGCGCCAAGCGTGTACAGCTCTTTGGGCAGGATCAGCTTCGAGAGCGCGCTTCCCGCGGGCGTTTCCACCGCTTCCACAGTGGAATTGAACAGTACCATGGCGATCAGCAGACCCACCGTCAGCATATCCGAAAGATACAGAAGCGCGCCCGCACAGACGCAGAGGCCGCGCGCCGCATTGCACACGGCGATGACGCGCGTTTTCGGCAGCCGTTCGCACAGCGGCCCGGCGAGCGGCTGCAGCAGGATGGTCGGCAGGAAGTTGACGGTGAACACGATCGCGATGAGCGCGGCGTCGCCGGTGATCTGGTAGACGAGCCATGAGAATGCGATGGCATCGAGCGAATCGCCAAAGCGGCTGATCGTACCGGCGACGAGCGAGATCATATAGTTGCGCTGCCGCAGCAGCGGCCGGTAATCCGATTTGTTCGACATGAATCGAAACGGTCCTTTCATTCTTATGGAATGAATCTTAGCATACTGTTTGATGAATGTCAACAACAAGTTTGATGAATATAAAAACGCTCTGCCCATATCGGTACAGAGCGTGTCAGTTTGTCGAAAAAGCAGCGATACGAACCGTTCGATCGGTTTGGGTGGAGAATGCCGGAACCGCCATGGAAAGCGGTATCCAGAGAGGATACCCCCGCTGCCGCAGAACTTCCGCAGCACAGAGCCGGCGTTTATTGCCCCACTGATTTCCAGAAGTAGGAGCGGAACAGCGTTTGCAGCCGCTTGGCGAGCGCGATGTCCTTGCCGCATACCGGCTTGCCGTCGATCTCCACAACGCGCACGCCGTGTACGCTCGTGCTGGTGATGAGCAGCTCGTCGGCCTGCATCGCCTCATCCAGCGTGAACGCCTCCTCCACGACGGGGATGCCGTTCTCTCTGGCGAGTTGGAGAAAATGGTTGCGCGTGACGCCGGGGATGATTTTGCCGTCTGCGGGCGCGGTGCGCACCGTGCCATCCTTGAGCATGATGAGGTTTGCGGCCGTACACTCGGTCACCACGCCGTTCCGATGCAGAATCGCATCCTGACAGCCGGCGTCGAGCGCGGCCTGCGAGGCAAGCACGCCGGGGATCAGGTTGAGCGACTTGATCCAGCAATTATCCCAGCGCTGGTCGGGCAGCGTGATCACCTTGCGCGGCACATCGATGTCGATCAGCTCATAGTGGTACGCGAAGACCATCAGGTTCGGCGTTGCGCCGGGCGCGAACGCATGCACGCGCCGTGCGGTTCCGCGCGTGACCTGAAAATAGATCTGCATGGCGTCGGCGTCTACGCGGCGGGCGCATTCCATCAGAATATCATAAAGCTCCTGCCGGGACATGGTGAACGGGATGCGCAGCGCGCGCAGGCTGTCGTACAGCCGGTCAAAGTGTTCGTCGATTGCAAACGGAACGTGCTTTTCCACGCGAATGGCTTCGTATGCGCCGTCTCCGAAATACATGCCGCGATCGCACGCGGGTACCATAAGCTCGTCGATGGGCGCGAACACGCCGTTGTAATAGCCAATATTATCCATCGGGTTTTCCTTTCAAATTGACTTCTCAGCGCCGATATTGTAGTATATACCTCGAACGAGAAGCGCAGCATGACAATATAGCGAACGCTATTCATATCATACACGCTTCGTTGGAGGGATGCAACCTTATGAAGAGGATTTTTGTACTGACGGCGGCGATCTGCCTGCTGCTGGCGGCGCTGCTGCCGGCGGCGCTGGCCGAGGGCGAGATCGCGCTGCAAACGGATACCGTAACGGCGGAAGCGGGCGGACAGGCGACGGTCACCGTTGCGCTTTCCAACGCTTCGGGAATGGATTCGCTGCAGCTTCGGGTCAATTATGACCCCGAGGCGCTGCGGCTGACAGCGGAGCCGGAGCCGGGCGAGCCGCTTGCGGGCGGCGTTGCCGTCAGCAATATCGACGAGGCGGGCGTGATCGTGTTTGCCTTTGCGTCGGCCGCCGGCGTCCGGGAGGACGGGACGATGCTCACGCTGCAATTCGAGGTGCTGCGGGAGACCGGCAGCGCCGTCGTGCTCACGGATGTGCTTGCAACGGTGGTGGACGGCATGCTCGTACAGAAAAAGGCATATGTAACGGTCGAAAACGGCGGCGTGGCCGTCGGCGAATCGGGACAGGTGCCGGAGCCCGTTGTAACGCCCTGGCCGGTGGAAACGCCCACGCCGACGCCGTCCCCCACGCCGGAACCAACCCCAACGCCCGTACCCACTGCAGCGCCCACGCCGGAGCCCACGCCGCTGCTGCCGGAAATGGGCGACGGTACAAATGGATGGATACTGCTTCTCGGCGGCGTACTGCTGCTGGGTTGGCTCATACTGCTGGCGCTGCTTGCTGTGCGGCGCGGCAGAGAAAGAAAGAGAAAAGGAGATACATGCAAATGAAGCGCAATTGGATCGCTCTGATCGCGATACTCCTGATGATTGGTCTGCTGTCCGCCTGCGGCGCGCCCGCACAGACCGAAGCGGAGGAAACGCCGCAGCCGGACAATACCGTCATCGACCTTACCAAGGATGAACCCCAAACGGAGGAAACGCCGGCGCCCACGCCGGAGCCGACCGCTGAACCGACCCCCGAGCCGACGCCGGAAATCGCCCTCTCCAATACGAGCGGGAAACCGATCGACGCAAGCGTGCCGTATCGCCCGGTGATCGTTTCCATTGAGAACGCGGCGGCTGCGCGTCCGCAGACCGGCCTCATGAACGCGGATATCGTCTATGAATTCCTGGTGGAATCGCATATCACGCGCTTCCAGGCCCTGTTTTCGGACGATGTGCCGAGTTATGTCGGTCCGGTTCGTTCCGCACGCTACTATTTCATCGATTTGCAGCAGGAATGGAACGGTATGTACGCCCATATCGGCTATACGCGGCTGTCCGGCAAGTATTCCCGCGGTTGGGATGACTGTGCCATCCATATCAGCGGCGGCGAACATTTCTGGCGGATTCAGGAGGATGGCGTCAAGAGCGAGCACACGATGTATCTGCATTTGCAGGATCTTGTGAACGCGGAGTACGGCGACCACCGGCCCAACCGCGACGAGCGGTTCCTGTTTCAAACGGGCGTGGCCTATGAGGGCGCGCAGCGCGTGAACCGCGTGGACGTGCCGTTCACCGGAAAGACCAATCTCTACTATACCTATGACGCGGCGACCGGCCGCATGCTCCGCTTCCAGGACGGGAAGGAATTCATGGTTCGCACGCCGAACGACGCGGGTTCCTATGACAGTGAGCAGGTCGCGGTGAACAACCTGATCATTCAGCACTGCACCTACGGCATGGTTCCGGGCTCTGCGCAGCCCGGTGAGAACAAGGGCCGCCGCTCGGTCGAGCTGACGGGTACCGGCGCGTGCGAATATATCATCAACGGACAGCTCATGACCGGCACATGGGAGCGCGCAACGCTCGAGGATGTCACGCGCTATTACCTTGCGGACGGCTCGCTCGTCACGCTGGAGCCGGGCAACACCTGGATTGAGGTCATCCCTGGCGGCCAGGAGATCAAGGTTTCCTGACGGCGGGGTTCACAGAGAACAACGAAAGCGCCGCGCTGTTTTTCTGCGCGGCGCTTTCGTTATCAAAATGCCAACCGCTGCGGCGGTTGGCGAATGGGAATCATGCAGGAAGAACCATAGAATTCGTCAAAAACAGCGACCAGTGCAGCGCTTTGCTTTGTATCTGTCAGAAATCATTGGTGATTGGCGGGAATCCTGCTGCGGCAGGCGCCGGGCAAGCACAAACGGGCGATGCGGGTTCAGCCGGCAGCAACCGGTGCGGGCGACCAACCGGTTACCTGCATTTTTTTCTTCAGAATGCGCGCAACGCTCTCATCGATACGCGCCTGTGACAGCGTGCCGTCCGAAGCGGCGGCAAGCAGCGCTTCCATAATTTCGCGCTGCGCCTCATGCTGCGGCCCGCACAGGATCAGATCGCCGCCCGCGAGCAGAAACCGCACGGCAGCCTCGCCCACGCCGCACTGGCCGGTCAACCCGCCCATGCGGAAATCATCGCTTAAAACAATGCCGTCAAACCCGAGCTGCCCGCGAAGCAGGTCGGTGATGATGGCGGGGGACAGCGTCGCAATCTGCGCCTCGTCGAGCGCCGGATACAGGATATGAGCCACGAGCACCACGTCTACGCCCGCCTCGATCGCGGCGGCAAACGGAACCAGATCATAGCTGGACAGCGATGCGGCGGAGCGGCGGATCACCGGCGTGGTTGCGTGGGAATCGGCGCGCGTGCCGCCATGGCCGGGAAAGTGCTTGGCGGTGGCCAGACAGCCCGCATCATGCAGGCCCTCGATGATGGAGACGCCGATGGATGCGACGATCGCTTCGTCGCTGCTGATGATGCGCGTGGTCAAAAATGTGCGCATGGGATCTTCGGAAACGTCGAGCACCGGCGCAAGGTTCATGTTGATGCCGGTCTCGAACAGTTTTTGGCCGATGGAGAGGAACTGTGCATACGCTTCGTCCGGATCGTTGCGAGTGCCGAGCTTGCGCGCGGATAACGGCCATTTGTCCCAGTGGAAGCGCACCACATCGCCGCCCTCCACATCGATGCTCACGAGCGGCGGAATGTCGCAGGAGGCGGTCTCTTCGATGGCGACCAGCAGACGCTGTGCGCACGAGAAACCGCCGTCCGCATCATTCTTTGCGATATTTGCGCCGTAGAGCACGATGTTGCCGACCGGATACTCCCGCAAAACGGATTGGAAGTCGCTGTCGGGCCGGCTTGTGCCGGAGCCGCCGAACATCACGAGCTGGCCGAGCTTTTGCTCGATCGGCATGGCGTCGATGCAGGCGGCGAGCCGTTCCGCCTCGGATGCGGGCGCTTGAGAGGGCGTCGGAGAGGGGGAAGGGGAGGGCGCCGGTGAGACGGTGGGTATGGGGGATGGCGAGGGCAGCGTGGGCGCGGGGGTACCTGCCGCAATTGCGGGCGCGGAAACGGCCGATACGATCCAGACGACCCCACCGATCAAAAGACCCGCAAGCAGCAGCGTCAACAGCATCCATTTGAGCGATTTTTGCAGCAATCGGCTTCGTCTCCTTCGATGGCGCGCCGCACATTCCCCGGACATGCGGCGGGCTTCGTTTCAAATCGGTGCGTTCCAGTCCATTTATTATAGGAGAAAACGGCCTATTTTTCAACTGGCATCCTATGGAAGAAAAAAGTACTTGCCAAATGGTACCTGTATGCTGTAGAATAAATGTATTCGGGGATGTAGCCCAGCTGGTTAGAGCGCTTCGCTCACATCGAAGAGGTCGGGGG
>ERZ857882.1047-NODE-1047-length-33495-cov-15.018989_pt1 | contig 33495 bp, 34 predicted proteins | sample MGYA00519697_ERZ857882 | MGnify/ENA primary metagenome ERZ857882 (study PRJEB31778, sample SAMEA3449373) | human gut metagenome | biome: human gut; feature: human-associated habitat; material: faeces | place: United Kingdom | collected 2010/2012 ...
AACACGTCCAAGGTAAATAACCCTTTTTTTATATTTCCACAACTTTTATTTATTAGGGATCAATACAATATCTTCCCCAGCTTTTCTTCTCTGATATAACTCAGCAGTTGCTGTAAGTAATACATCAGAAGAAGAATTTAAGCAAGTTTCAACAGAATCCTGTACTACTCCGATGATGAATCCAACACCAACAACCTGCATGGCAACATCATTTGAGATACCAAATAAAGAACATGCAAGAGGGATCAACAGCAGGGATCCACCAGCAACACCAGAAGCACCACATGCAGAAACAGCAGCTAAGACACTTAAGATGATTGCTGTAGGAATATCAACAGAGATACCCATTGTATGAGCAGCTGCAAGAGACATAACTGTGATCGTGATCGCAGCACCATCCATGTTGATCGTAGAACCAAGAGGGATAGATACAGAATAGTTATCTTCATTTAATCCCAGTTTTTCGCAAAGAGCCATGTTCATAGGAATGTTTGCAGCAGAACTTCTTGTAAAGAATGCTGTTAAACCACTTTCTTTTAAGCATTTTAAGATCAGTGGATATGGGTTTCTGCGAAGCATACTAAATACGATGATTGGGTTTGTTACAAATACAGTAAATAACATACATCCAACTAATAGGGCAAGAAGTTTACCATAATCAGTAAAGATGCTTAATCCGTTTGTAGATACAGTGTTATATACAAGTCCAAGAATACCAAATGGAGCACAGTTGATGATCCAGTGTACAGCTTTTGTAACTGCAGCAGAGATATCATGAAGAGCTTTTTTAGTTCCAGGAGTTGCAGCTTTTAATGCAAGTCCAAAAACAACAGCCCATGCAAGGATACCGATGTAGTTTGCCTTTACAAGGGAATCAACAGGGTTTGATACGATATTCATTAATAAGTTCTTTAATACTTCTAACACACCCGTTGGAGGAGCGGCTTCAGATGTAGCAGCTTTTCCAAGACGTAATGTGATTGGGAAGAGAAAACTTCCACATACTGCGACAACAGCACCAATAAAAGTTGTTAGCATATAAAGGATGATAACAATACGCATATTTTTTGCACCGTTGCTCTTAGAATTTGCTAAAGAAGCAATGACAAGTACAAATACAAGGATTGGGGCTACAGCACGAAGAGCACCAACAAATAAATCTCCAAGTAGAGCAAGCCCTGTTGCTTTTGGAGCAGCTACACCAAGAATAGCACCGATGATCAGACCGATTAAGATTCTTACGATCAGACTTAAGCTATTCCACTTTTGTAATAAGTTTTTCATTTTAAAAATTCCTTCTTTCATTATTTTTTTATTTCATTTCCTAAAATAATTGTTTTACATAATGAATATATTTAATCTATTTAGAATATAAATTAAATATAAAAAGAGAGGGATGATAAAAATGAAGTACACAAAATATCAATACAAAAAGAAAAATAATGGTATTAAGCTTTTAACATCTTTATTAATGACAACCCTATCTGCAATATCTATAGGCTTACTAGCAGCATGGTTGTTACTAAAAGTAATTCCTAATATTGATGGATTAAAAGAAGTAAATAGTACACCACAAATAGAAGAAAATAATAATAAAGAGAATACTTCTTCTAATGAAGAGGTTGAAAGATTTACTTTAATTCAATGTGGGTATTTTTCAAAAGAAGAAAATGCAAAACAAGTTTTAAATGGAATGAATAGTGATTTTAATTCTTTTATAGTTAAAGATGCAGAAGGAAAATATAGAGTTCTTGCTGGAATTACAACAGAGGAAAATAGTAGTACACTTATGCAAAAATTAAAGGAAAAAGGAATAGAAAATATAAAGGTTAATTTGGATTTAAATAAAAATGATGAGGTGGAAAATCAAATTAGTGCTATTACAGCAGGGTATTTGGAGATATTAGACACAGCTGGAAAAGAAGAAGTGAAAGAAGTTAATACTAGTGATTTTAAAAAATGGACTAATGATTTAGAAGAGCTTTCTGATAGTGATAAAATTGAAGTATTAAAGGAATATAAGGAACATATAAAAGCCTTACCAGAGTCTATAAATAAGAATAATATTGTATCAGAATTAGAGTATGTATATTCAATATTAAGCAAGATATAATGTAAAAAAGAAACTGTTGGATAAATATGACAAAACTATTAAAAATAAATAAAAATTAAATAAAGAAAGACAAAGTTACTTGTTTAGAATCTTATATAATGATAAACTATATTAGATATAAGATAGAGATAATTAGCTTTGTCTTTATTTAGTTTTAAACCATGCTGTTTTTTCAATATTATAAAAATAGGATGTGATAGGTTTGAAATATGTTTTAGCATCAGCATCTGAAAGAAGACAAGAACTCTTACATAGAATAATAAGTGATTTTGACATTGAAGTTAGTAACTTTGATGAAGATACTGTGTTATTTAATGGAGATGCAGAGGAATATGTAATTAATTTGGCTAAAGGAAAGGCTATTAGTACAAAAGAAAAACTTAGTAATGATTCTATAATTATTGCTGGAGATACTGTAGTTGTACTAGATGGAAAAATACTTGGAAAGCCAAAAAATGAAGAAGATGCATTTAAAATGTTAAGAGAATTAAGTGGTAAAATCCATAGAGTTTATTCAGGTATAACTGTTATTAATATGTATAATAATAAAAGTGAAGAAGCTGCTATATATACTGAAGTAAAAATGAGTAGTTTAACAGACCGAGAAATTTTAGAATATATAAAGACTGGAGAGCCCCTTGATAAAGCAGGTGCCTATGGAATACAAGGTTATGGTGGCATTTTTGTAGAAGAAATTAAGGGATGTTTTTATAATGTAGTTGGATTACCATTAAATCTTCTAAATAAAATGCTAAACAAGGTTAAAGAATAGAATTTTAGGGTATATTTATAAATAAAGTCATTATTATTAGGAGCTTATTTATGAATAATAGTATAAAAGTTATAGATATACCACAAGAAGAGAGACCTGTTGAAAAATTATTAATTAGTGGTCCAGAAACTTTAACTAATGCAGAACTTCTAGCAGTAATTTTAAGAACTGGAACTAGAGGAGAAAATATAATTTCTTTAAGTACTAGGATTATATCAGAATTTAATGGACTAGATGGTTTGTTAGATGCTGGAATAAATGAAATTACGAGCATAAAGGGAATTAAAAATATAAAAGCAAGCCAAATTTTGGCGGTAGGTGAGCTTGTTAAAAGAATTAATGTGTTAAGCTTAATTAAAATAGAGAAGGTTATTTCTTCTCCAAATGATATAGCAAGTCTTATAATGAAGGAAATGTCTTTTTTAAAGCAAGAAGTTTTAAAACTAATAATGTTAGATACTAAGAATAATATAATAGGAATAAAAGATGTTTTTAAAGGAAGTTTAAATACATCAATTGTACATCCTAGAGAAATATTTAAAGAAGCTATAAAAAAGAGTAGCTCAAGCATAATAATTTGCCATAATCATCCTTCAGGAGACCCTACACCAAGTAAAGAAGACATAAATATAACTATTAGATTAAAAGAATGTAGTAAGATAATTGGTATTGATTTATTAGACCATTTAATAGTTGGTAAAAATCAGTATGTTAGTTTAAAAGAAAAAGGAATAATATAAGCGAAAGGGGAATTCATATGGGATTTTTCAGTAGTAATAAGGATATGGGAATAGATTTAGGAACAGCAAATACACTTGTGTATGTTAAGGGCAAGGGGATAGTATTAAGCGAACCTTCAGTTGTAGCAATTAATAGCATAACAAAAAAACCACTTGCAGTAGGTACAGAAGCTAAGCTTATGATAGGAAGAACTCCAGGTAACATAGTAGCTATAAGACCTTTAAAAGATGGGGTTATAGCTGATTTTGATATAGCACAAACTATGTTAAAGAAATTAATTGAAAAAGTAACTAGTAAGAGTGCCTTTACTAGCCCTAGAATAATAGTTTGTTATCCATCAGGAGTAACAGAAGTTGAAAGAAGAGCAATAGAAGAAGCAGCAAAATTTGCAGGAGCTAGAGATGTTGTATTAATGGAAGAACCAATGGCAGCTGCTATTGGAGCAGGACTTCCAGTAGGCGAACCAACAGGAAGCATGATAGTTGATATCGGTGGAGGTACAACAGAGGTTGCTATAATATCTTTAGGTGGAATAGTTACAAGTAAGTCTTTAAGAGTTGCTGGTGATGAATTAGACCAAGCAATAATAGCTTATGTAAAGAAAGAATTCAACCTAATGATAGGTGAAAGAACAGCTGAACAAATCAAAATGGAATTAGGCTCAGCTTATAAGGTTGATGATGAAGAAAGACAAATGGACATAAAAGGAAGAGATCTTATTACAGGACTTCCAAAGCCAGTAGTTATTACTGAAAATCAAATAAGAGAAGCATTAAAGGAACCTGTTTACGCTATTATAGAATCAATAAAAACGACACTAGAAAAGACACCACCTGAATTAGCAGCAGACATAATGGAAAAAGGAATAATGTTAGCTGGTGGAGGAGCATTGCTTAGAGGGTTAGATGCACTTATTAACCATGAAACAAATATGCCTGTACATATAGCAGAATCACCACTTGATTGTGTTGTGTTAGGAGCAGGTAAAGCATTAGAAAATTTCGATGAGTTAAGTAAGACGCAAAGAGGTCAATAATGAAGCGTCATAAGAATAAACTGGCAGCCACTGTAATAGTGCTGTCAGTTGCCTTTTTAGGCATAATTATCTATACGATGAACAATGAAAAAAAAGATGCTATATCAAGTGGTTTAGGTAGTGCAATAAATCCTTTTCAAAAGGTAGTCTATTCAATTAGTGATAAAGTAAAAGGGACTTTAGACTTTTTCTTGAATTTTTCTACGGTAAAAGGTGAAAATAAAGAATTAACAAAGGAAAATGTTGAATTAAAAAATAAACTTTTAGAATATGATAAACTTAAAGAAGAAAACGATAGATTAAGAGAAGTTTTAAACTTTAAAAACTCAAAAGATAATTATGATTATATAGGAACTGAAATAATTGGATATAGTGGAGAAAGCTTTTCAGAGGGGTATATAATAGATAAAGGCGAAAATGATGGCTTAAAAAAAGACATGGTTGTAATTTCAGACAAGGGTTTAGTAGGACAGGTTACCAGTACAGGAAGCAATTGGGCTATAGTACAAAGTTTGCTAAATGAAAATATAGCTGTTTCAGTTATGGTTAATAGTACTAGGGAAACTACAGGAATATTAAAGGGATATGTAACTCGTACTAATAATGGATTAACAAAGGTAACTAATTTACCATTGGATTCTGAAGTTAAAGAAGGAGATGTAATCTTAACTTCAGGGCTTGGACAAATATACCCTAAAGAAATTAGAGTTGGAGAGGTTATTTCTGTTGAATCTGATGAAATAAAAGTAATGAAAACAGCCATAGTAAAACCTTATGTTGATTTTAATAAATTAGAAGAATTATTTGTTATCATACCTAAGGAAACACGAGAGGTTAAGTATGATAATTAGAGGTAAGATATGAAAAAATGGATTTTGTTTTTAATTTCATTAGTACTTTTAATACTTGATAATTCATTTATGCCTTTTTTAGCTATTAAGGGAGCTTTCCCAAGTTTACTTTTTGTTTTTGCCATAGCTTATTCTATTATAAATGGAAAAAAAGAAGCAGTTTTTATTGGGGTTATTTCAGGATTGTTACAAGATATATATTTTTATGAAGGTTTTGGAGTAAATGCTTTAATTAATATGTTAATATGTTTACTTGCCGCTTTTATAGGTGAAAATATATATATAGAAAAGAAGCTTATACCAACAATATCCATGATATTATTGTATATGCTAAAAGTATTATCAGTATTTTTAGTGTTGAAAATAGCAGGAAAAACTATAAATTTTGAGGTTGGTATATATGCATCACTATATAGTGCAATAATAATGTTTTTAGGATATGATTTTGTTTTAAGACTTTATGATAATAATTATAAAAAGAAATCATGGAGGTTAAAATGATAATTAATAGACCAAAAAAGAAAAAGAAAATTTCTAGATATGTTGTTTTAAATATAATAATGATAGCTCTTTTTACCACATTTATTGCAAAGCTAGTTTATCTTCAAATTTACAAACATGAAGATTATAAAGAAAGAGCTGATATTAGTTCCACAAGACTTATTTCTGAAAATGCACCAAGAGGGAAAATATATGATAGTGAGGGGAATGTTTTAGCAACTAATATTCAAACCTATACTTTAACATATACGAAACCTAATGATGAAAATGAGAACTTTTATGATACCATGAATAAGGTTTTTGATATACTTTCTGAAAACGGAGAAAAGTATGAAGATGACTTAATGTTAAAAATAGATAGTAATGGTAAGTTTTATTTTGATTTTAAAACAGATGATAAAGATACAAAGAAAATTGTTGAAATCAGATTTAAAAGAGATAGAGGTCTTAACGAAGAAGTAGAAAAAAACTTATTTGAAGAAGAAAAGAAAAGTGATTTAACTGATGAAGAAATAGAAAAAGTTAATAATGAGTTATTAAAAATATCAGCAGAAGAAACCTTTTATAAGCTAGTTAAAACTTATAGCCTTCAAGAGATTATTAATCCAGTTCCAGTTCAGGAGGAAGGAGAAAGTAATAAGGCTTATAATGCAAGACTTGATGCTTATAATGAAAAATATGATGAAATGTCTGGAAAAGAAATATTAGATGAACTTTTAACAAAATACTCTATTCAAGATGTAAGAAAATATATGGTTATTAAAGATGCCATTAAGATGCAAAGTTTTAAAGGATACAGAGCAGTAACAATTGCATCTAATATTAAAAAGGATACTGCTTTTATCGTATACCAAAAATTAAATGATTTACCAGGTATAGATGTAAGTATTGAACCTATTAGATTTTATCCATATAATAGCTTAGCTTCAGGAGTAATAGGATATTTATCTTCTATAGATTCTTCAAAGGAAGAAAATTATGAATTAAGAGGATATGATGTATCTTCTGATTTAATAGGGGTTGCAGGAATAGAAGCTGCTCTAGAAGATCAATTAAAAGGAACTAAGGGTGGAACTACTGTTAAAGTTAATTCTAAAGGTAGGGTAACAGAAGAATTATTTAAGTTAGATTCTTACCCGGGAAATAATGTACATTTAACAATAGACAAAGATACTCAGTATGCTGCAGAGCAAGCGATGAAGGATACCATGGAACGTATAAAGAGTATAGCTCCAAATGCAACAAGAGGTGCTGTTGTAGCAATTGAAGTTAAGACTGGTAGAATTATTGCAATGGTAAGTTATCCAGGATATGATCCTAATGTATTTTCTATTCCAGGAATGTTAACTGATGAATTATCTCAGCAATACTTTAGTCCAGATATAGAAAGTTATGCAAAAGAGTTTATACAAAGAACTGGAGCTACAGGAGGAATAGATTACTTATTCCCTATAAATGAAGAAACAGGTAAGAGAGAAGATAAGTTTGATACTTATCCAAAGCCTTTTTTCAATTATGCAACACAAGGTCTTCTTCCAGCAGGATCTACTTTTAAACCTCTTACTGCTATAGCAGGATTAATGGAGAATGTAGTTACTACTGATGAAGTTATGCAGGATAATACTGGTACATGGAGTAAAGAAGATTTGCCAGGAATGGTATTAAAGAACTTCCAAGGTACAGCAAATGGTGCTACTGATTTAAGAAAAGCCTTACAAGTTTCATCAAACTATTATTTTTATGAGTTAGGATATAGATTATATAAAAATAGTGGAGGAAATGTAAATGGAGGAAATATTAATGCCTTAGATACTCTTGCTAAATATGCATGGAAGTTTGGACTTGGAGTAGAACCCTCTAAACAAAATTCTAAAACTATGTCTACAGGAATTCAAATTGAGGAATCCTTTGGTCAAGTTTATAATTTTGAATCATGGAAAAATCAAATAGTAAATACTCCAATGTATGAAATAGTAGATGCTTTAAAGGCTGGAAATTATTACAGTTATTCTTTTGTTCCACTTAACATAGAAGATAGTGACAATGATCCAGATAATTTAAAAGAAGCTAAAACTGCTTTGAAAAATTATATGAAGGATACCTTAGCAAAAGTAGGAACAGATGAAGAAGTATCTGACAATACTAAATATGCTGAAAGCTTAGTTCCATATATTAAAAAGGTTATGGAGTTATCAGATGAATTTAAGGCTTCAGTAGTTGAAACTTCAAAAAGAAGAACAGTAAATATTGATGAAGAAGCAGGAGTTATCTCTGATGCAATTGCATATTATATTATAAGTAATGCAGGTCTTCAAATTAAAACTCCAGGTCAATTAGTATCTAGTGCTATTGGTCAAGGTATGAATAACTTTACACCTGTTCAAATAGCAAATTATGTAGCTACATTAGCTAATGGAGGAACTAGACTTAAGCTTACTCTTGTAGATAAAATCACATCACCAACAGGTGAAGTATTACAACAGTTTGAACCAGAAGTAGTTGATCAATTAGATATACCAGAAGAATACCTTCAAGCTGTTAAAGAGGGGATGTATAGAGTTAATACAAGTCCTAGCAATGGAACTGCATATGATTGCTTTGGGAAATTTCCAATTAACGTTGCAGGTAAAACAGGTACAGCTGACTTTAGCACAGATGAAAACTATAAGATTCAAGGAAGATTAGCTTATGGTAACTATATTAGCTTTGCACCTATGGAGGATCCTGAAATAGCTATATTCTCAACTATTTATGATGGTTTCAGAGGTAGTGAAGGTGCAACTATTCATAAGGCTATATATGAAGCTTACTTTAAAGAAAAACTATTAGAATTAGATCCTTCTTATGCTTCTAAATCAGAATCCTTTAGGAAGTATGTATTAGAATCACCATTAAAGGATAATAAGGATGATAGTATTAAATTAAGTAATTAATTAAAAATATAGTAATTAAAAGTAAAAAGCTGAGGGTTCTCAGCTTTTTTTAATTCTATAAAAAGTATAATTTTTATTGATTTTTTTAATTTAATACAAAATTAGGTTGTTAAATTATATACTATAATTGTATAATTATAATATGAACATTTTTATTAATAAGTAAAGGTAATTGGTGGAGGGTGACCAATGAAAGTACATAATAGTAGCATTCAAATAAGAGGCACTAAAGATGGGATTAATGCAATCATAGATATGGACAAATTTAATAATTTCGATGATATGTTAGAAACTTTAATAAAGAAACTATCTGTTGGAAAAGGGTTTTATAAAGGAGCATCCCTTAAGATAGAAACAAATCTAAATTTATTAAAGGAAGAGGATATATTAAAGTTAAAGGATGCTTTATTTGAAAAAATTCAGATTAAAGACTGTATTTTTGAAAATATTAATAAGGTAGAATCTAAAGATAATAAAGAAAATAAAATATTTAATGGAATATATGAAGGGAAAACAAAGTTTATAAAGAAAACCATAAGAAGTGGACAACAAGTTAAGTATTATGGAAATATAGTAATTATAGGGGATATAAATAATGGAGCAGAAGTGTATGCAGGAGGAAATATAATAGTTTTAGGAACTATTAAAGGACAAGTTCATGCTGGCGTAGGTGGAAATAAAAAAGCTGTAATATCAGCATTTAATCTCCAACCAGAAATACTTCAAATAGCTGACATAGTTACTATTGCTCCAGATGATGGAGTTAAGCCTTCCTATCCGGAAGTGGCAAAAATTAAAGATAATACTGTTGTGGTAGAACCGTATTTACCGAAGAAATATATATAGTGTTGGAGGGAGATAAAAATGGGAATTTCTATAGTTATTACATCAGGAAAAGGTGGAGTTGGAAAAACAACAACTACAGCAAATATTGGAACTGCACTAGCAGCTTTAAATAAAAGGGTAGTGGTAGTAGATGGTGATACAGGTCTTAGAAATTTAGATGTATTAATGGGATTAGAAAATAGAATAGTTTATACAATTTCAGATGTTATAGAAAATAGATGTAGATTAAAGCAAGCCTTAATTAAGGATAAAAGATATCAAAATCTATGTTTATTACCAACAGCTCAAACTAAAGACAAGGATGACATAAGACCTCAAGATATGTTAAAGATAGTAAATGAGTTAAAAGAAGATTTTGATTACATTTTAATAGATTGTCCTGCAGGTATTGAACAAGGTTTTGAAAATTCAGTTGTAGGAGCTGATAAAGCAGTTGTAGTAGTTAACCCTGAAATAACTTCAGTTAGAGATGCTGATAGAGTTATTGGGAAGTTAGATGCTAAGGGATTAGAGGATCATGCAGTAATAATTAATAGATTAAATTATGAAATGACACAAAGAGGAGATATGCTTGATGTTCCTGATATAATTGAAACATTATCAGTAGAATTATTAGGGGTAGTTCCTGATGATAAAAATATTACTGTTTCCACAAACAAGGGAGAACCTATAGTTTTAGATGATAAGTCAATTTCTGGTCAAGCATTTAGAAATATAGCAAGAAGAATAACAGGGGAAGAAGTTCCTTTTCTTGATTTAAAAACAGGGGGAGACGGATTCTTTGCATCATTGAAAAAAATATTTAAGCGTTAAAGGGGGGTTGAGAGTTGGATTTTTTTAAAAAGCTTTCAAATAAGCCAACACCTAAGGAAGTGGCAAAGGATAGATTAAAATTAATATTAATACATGATAGAGGGGATTTACCTCATGAAACTCTTGATAAAATAAGAATTGAAATATTAGAGGTTTTATCTAAATATATTGAGATAGATGTTGATGATGTTGAAATAGCTGTAAGTAAAAGTGAAAATTTAGAAGGAAACAATCCAGCTTTAGTTGCAAATATTCCAATAAAAAATATAAAAAACTAACATATGAAATAATGCATTATGCACTAATTGAAAGGTCTATGATTATGCTAGTTCTATTCTATAGGTAGAGTTAGAAATAGACCTTTTACTATTTTTTTATATTATTAACAGTTAATTAATTAATTAATTCTTAAATTTTATTTATTTATATATATATTATAGAGAAATAAATGTTTTTTGGATATAATAAAATCTAGGTTTATAAATGGAGGTGTAATGCAAAGAAATGATACCATTATCGCATTTTAAAATAGATTTTAAGAAACTTAAAGAAATAGATAAATTAATGCTGTTTTCTATGATAGCCTTAATGATATTTGGGATAATAAATATATACTTAGCAAGCATGGCTGAATTTGGAACATTATTTTTAAAAAGACAGTCTATGTGGTTTATAGTTTGTTTAGTTGCATTATATTTTGTTGTGGCTATTGACTATACATTATTAAAATCTTATACTCCATTGTTTTATTGGGGATCAATACTTTTACTTATAGTAACAATGTTTATAGGAACAGATATAAATGGAGCTAGAGGATGGATAAGACTAGGTCCATTATCCTTCCAACCAGCAGAGCTTGCAAAGATAGCTACAATAATGATGTTAGGTAAAACTTTAGAAGAGATGAATGGTACTATAAATGAAGTGAAGAATTTCTTTACTATGGCTTTTTATGCAGTAATTCCAGCGATTTTTATAGTTATTCAGCCTGATATGGGAATGACAATGGTTTTATTCTTTATGGTAGTTGGAATATTCTTTATTGCTGGGTTAGATATTAAGATACTTGGTGGAGGATTATTATCTTTAGTTGTTGCAATAGTTATAGTATGGAATTCAGGTTTAATACGAGATTATCAAAAAACTAGAATAACTTCCTTTATGAATCCAGAGTCTGACTCTTCAGAATCAGGATATCAACTAAGACAATCCCTAATCAGTATAGGTAATGGAGGAGTTTTAGGTTTACAAGGAAATGCAATAACTAAAGAAAACTCAGTAGGTTATGCGGCACAATATGTACCAGAGGTACAGACAGATTTTATTTTTGCAAGTATAGCTGAACAATGGGGATTTTTAGGTGCCTGTTTCTTACTCTTATTATATGGTATATTAATTTCAAGAATGATAGCAATTGCACGAACAGCAAAGGATCAATTTGGATCCATTATTTGCGTAGGTTTAGTAGCATACTTTTTATTTGCATTGCTACAGAATATTGGAATGACAATTGGTCTTATGCCAATTACAGGTATAACCTTACCCCTTATTAGTTATGGAGGAACTTCATTACTTACTACAGTTATGTCAATAGGACTAATACTAAATGTAGGTATGAGAAGGAAGAAGATATACTTTTAGGAAATGTAAAATGAAAAAAGGGAGCTATGCACTAATTTTAGTATATTTACCAGACCATTCACTATAGTATATGTCAGTAGGAAGATTCTTTTTAGCATAAAAATATAAATTCTTAAATATAAATACATTATTAAGAGTTGGGAGAGAGGTGTATGGTTAACAATTATAACGAAGCCTATAAAGACTATTACGATAAGATTAGGAGAAAGGTTAAAGTTAAGGAAGATAAAGAAAGTAGTGTTCATATGAGTAAAGAGTATATATATCCAAATACTTCAAATGTACGGAATTATACTCATGCCAGAGGAAGTTATAAAGTAAGTTCTATTAAAAAGAAACATAAATATATAGATGGATTTATAATTAGGCTCATAATAACTTTTATATTATTTTTAGCAGTATTTACTTTAAAAGTACTTCCCAATGAAGAAGCAAAAGAACTTTACAATATATGTAAATCATCTATAAGCAATGATTTTAATTATACAGAATTATTATCAGGAGCAGAAAAGTTTGGATTTGATTATAACGGTATTAAGAATAATATAGAAGAAAAGTATAAAGAAGTTATAAATCAAATATCTAATATAAATTTAGATGATATGAATAAAGCATTAAAATTATAATAATAAAACTATAGAAATAGAAGGTGATTTTATAGCGGTGTAGCAATTATTAGGGAGATATAAATGAAGAGAGAAACAAAAAAGATTTTAGCAGAAATACTATTAATACTACTTATATGTAGCTATAATAATATATTTATATTTGCGTTTATATGGGTTTTTTTACATGAGATAGCGCATATATTAGTAGCATTTAAGTATGGATGCAAATTTTACAATATAGGATTTCATATATTTGGATTAAATGTAGAACTTGCAGAAATAAGCACCTTAAAAGATAAGGATAAGATAGCAGTATATATAGCTGGAGCTTTATTTAATATAATATCTGCAATTACATTTTATTTTATTAGCTTTAAATATAAAAATATTTTTGTAGAAACAAGTATTAATTTAAACATAGGGTTAGCCTTTTTCAACCTATTACCTGCTTATCCATTAGATGGATCTAGAGTTTTAGAAATTCTTTTATCAAAGAAAATACTATTTAAAAGGGCTCAAAGAATAATCAGTATAATTAGTTATATTATAGCAGGATTATTTATTATTTCTGGAATTTGTATTTATATTTTTCTACATAGTTTAAATTTTAGTATGCTTTTAGGAGCTATAATTATAGTTTATATTACTAGAATGGAAGAACAGACATCTATGTATATAACAATGGGAAATGTAATTAAAAAAAGAAAAAAGCTTTTAAAAGATAACTTTATTGAAAATAAGAGCATATCTGTGTACTACAAGCAAGGTCTTGTTAATGTATTAGCTTTAGTAGATAGAAATAAGTTTAATACCTTTTATATTTTAAATGACGATATGAAACTTATTTATATTTTGCATGAAGATGAATTAATAGAAGCTTTAAAAAGTTATGGGAATATGACTGTAGAAGAATATATAAATAGAAAAACCTAAAAATTGTAAAATAGGTTTAAATTATAAACGTATTATATGCTAATAATAGATTTACCTTTATTAGCATATATGCTAGAATGTAAAAGAAATATTGGCGCTACGCACAATGGATAATAAATTCCAGAAGCGTAGCTTCTTTAAAATTCTCGTTCTAGGAGGAAGTATTATGAAAAAAATTACTGACCATATTTTATATAAGGTTGAAAAACCATCAAGATATGTTGGTGGAGAGTTAAATCAAGTAGTAAAAAATCCAAATGATGTTGATATAAGATTTGCTTTTTGTTTTCCAGACGTATATGAAGTAGGAATGTCACATTTAGGAACAAGAATACTTTATCATACTATAAATCAAAGAAAAGATACATATTGTGAAAGAGTTTTTGCACCATGGCCAGATATGGAAGAGCAGCTTAGAAAAAATGAAATTCCATTAATGACTTTAGAAACTAAGGATCCACTTACAGCATTTGATATATTAGGATTTACCCTTCAATATGAAATGAGTTATACCAATATATTAAATATGCTTGATATGGCAGGAATTACATATAGAGCTTCAGAAAGAGGAGAAGAAGAGCCAATAATTATGGCTGGTGGTCCTTGTGCATATAACCCAGAACCTTTATATGATATAGTTGATTTCTTCGAAATAGGTGAAGGAGAAGAAGTCATGAACGAAGTTCTTGATGTATATAAAAAGTACAAGGGAAAAGGAAAGAAAAAGGAATTCTTAAGAGAAATAGCTAAGATTCAAGGTGTATATGTTCCTTCACTATATGAAGTTTCTTATAATGAAGATGGAACAATAAAAGAATTTAAACCAAAGTATGAAGATGTTCCTGCAAAGGTTAAAAAGAGAATAGTAAATAATTTTGATAAAGTAGATTTCCCGCTAGATATGATAGTTCCTTATTCTGAAATAGTACATGATAGAGTAGTTTTAGAAACCTCAAGAGGATGTACTAATGGTTGTAGATTCTGTCAAGCAGGTATGATTTACAGACCAGTTAGAGAAAAGACAACTAACACTTTATTAGATCAAGCTGATAAAATGATTAAAGCTACAGGATATCAAGAAGTTTCACTTGCTTCTTTAAGTATTTGTGACTATTCAGATATTCAAAATCTTGTTAGCACATTAATTTTAGAGCATGGAAAGAAAAATGTTGGGGTTGCCCTTCCATCTATAAGAGTAGATGCCTTTTCAGTTGATTTAATAAAAGAAATTCAAAAGGTTAGAAAAACAGGATTAACTTTTGCTCCTGAAGCTGGATCTCAAAGAATGAGAGATATAATAAATAAAGGATTAACTGAAGAAAGAATATTAGAAGCAACTAAAAATGCTTTTGAATCTGGTTGGAGTACTATTAAGTTATACTTTATCTTAGGTCTTCCTTATGAAGAGTTAGAAGATGCAGCTGGAATTGGAGAACTTGCAGAAAAAATGGCTGCTGTTTACTATGATATCCACAAAGATAAGAGAGCAAAAGGCTTAAAGATAAATGTAAGCACATCAATACTTGTACCAAAGCCATTTACACCATTCCAATGGGCTCCTATGGCTAGACCTGACGAAGTATGGCAAAAGATTGATGCAGTAAAAGGTGCTATAAAAACTAGAGCTATACATTATAATTACCATGAACAAAAAACATCCTTTATGGAAGCTGTATTTGCAAGAGGAGATAGAAGAACTTGTGAATTATTAATAAAGGCCTTTGAAAAGGGTGCAAAATTTGATGGATGGTCAGAATACTTCAATTATGAGTTATGGACAGAAGCCATGAAGGAATGTAATATAGATGAAGATTTCTACGTTTATAGAGATAGAAGCTACGATGAAATACTTCCATGGGACTTTATAGATATTGGAGTTAATAGAAGATATTTAGAAGTTGAAAATGAAAAAGCTAAAAGAGCAGAGCTTACACAAAACTGTAGAAAGGGTTGTACAGGTTGTGGTATAAATGTTAACTTTAAAGAAGGGAAGTGTTTTGAAGGTGCGTTACGTAATTAAGTTTACTAAAGAATCAAGCATTAAATTTATATCTCATTTAGATTTAATGAGAACAATTCAAAGGGTTATAAGAAGAGCAGATCTTCCTATGGAATACTCAAAGGGATTTAATCCTCATATGGCAATGTCAATAGCACAACCTTTATCAGTTGGTGTTTATTCAGATGCTGAATATATGGATATTGTATTAGTAGAAGAATTAAGTGAAGAAGAAGTTATAAATAGATTAAATGCAAAGACAGCATCAGGAATTAAATTCTTAAATGCTAAAAAGGTAGTCAATGTTGAAGGACAAAAGAAGGTTCCTCAAAGTATGGCCTTAGTAGATGCTGCTAGATTTACTATAAAGATGATATGTAAAGATGCTAATATAGTAGAAGAAAAAATGAAAGCTTTAGAAAAAGAAAGTCAATGGACTACTATAAAGAAAAGTAAAAAAGGTGAAAAAGAAGTAAATCTAAAAACTATGATTAAAGAAATGAAATATTGGATAAATAATGATGAATTAATTATTAATATAGTAGTTTCTTCTGGTAGTAGAGAACACTTATCTCCAGATTTAGTAGCAAATTATATAAAAAATAATATTCCTGAAATAGAAGAAGATGCATTTGTAGATATAAAGAGAGAAGAAATGTATGTATTAGATAAGAATAAATACATACCAATATATAAATTTATTTAGGAAGTGTATTTTATGAGAGAAATTTTCATTGAAAGAGATGAATTGCTTTTAAGAATCGCTATAAAAGAAAATGGAAAACTTATGGATTGCTTCTTTGAAGAAATTTCAAAAGACCCAAAAATGGGAGAGATTTATAAAGGAAGAGTAAAAAATATAGTTCCTGCTATAAATTCTATTTTTGTAGATATAGGCCTAGAAAAAGAGGCCTATATGAATTATAGTAATGAACTTAAAGATAGGGGAATAAAAAAAGGTGATGAGCTTTTAGTAGAAGTAATAAAAGAGCCTTTAAATAATAAGGGAGCTAAGGTAAGTAAAAACATAAGTATTCCAGGAAGATTTATGGTGTTAACCCTAGGGGAAAGTGGAATAAGCTTCTCTAAAAGAATTAACAGTCAAAAAGATAAAAATAGAATTGCTGAGATTATTAATGAAGTAAATGGTTATGGTATAACTATGAGAACAGAATCAGTATATGCTGAGGATGAAGAATTATTAGAAGAAAAAGAAAAACTGATAAAAGAATTTGATACTCTTAGGAATAAGTTAAGATATAGTCTTAATTTAGGAAAAGTCTATGGAGAAAATATTATTTTAAATAAAGTAATTGTAGATAACTTAAGAAGTGACTGTAAAATAATCACAAATAATGATGAAGATTTAATAGAAATATCATCAATAATAGAAGCTAATAAAGATATAGTTATTGAAAAATATAATGATAACTTAAGTTTATTTAGCTACTATGGAATAGAAAAGGAAATATTAAAGCTTAGACATAAAAAAGTTGCATTAAATTGTGGAGGAAATATAGTTATTGATAAAACAGAAGCTATGTATGTTATAGATGTTAATTCATCTAAAAACATTAAAGGTAGAAGCTTTGACAAAACTATACTAGAAACTAACTTAGAAGCTGCTAAAGAAATTGGAAGGCAAATAAGGCTTAGAAATTTAGCAGGTATTATAGTTATAGACTTTATAGATATGAGAGATCTTTCTCAAAAAGCAATAGTTATGGAGGCTTTAAAGGATGCCTTAAAAGAAGATAAAGGGAATGTTAAGGTATTTCCATTTACAGAGCTAGATTTAGTTCAAATTGCTAGAAAGAGAAGAGGAAAATCTATATATGAATATATAGAAGAAGGCTGCAGAAGATGTAATAAAGAAGGTTTTGTTTTAAAGTTGTCTTATATAGAAAAACTTATAAGAGATGAGGTTATTAAAGCTGAAGAAGAAAATTCTATTAAGTCTTTTTATATTGAATTAGATAGAAATTATGAAGATATAGTTAGAGGAGATGAGTTTTCATTTTTATCAAATATAAACTCATTAGACAATGAAATTTATTTAAATTTTGTAGATGGAATTGAAGGCTACAAAATTGAACCTTTAATATTTAATAGTCAAAAAGAAAATGTAAAAAATTATCTTGTAAAAGCCTATGAAAAATATGAATAAATTGCTTTACAATCTACATAATAGTATGGTAAAATAGCATTTGTTAAACCGCGCATAAGAGGTTTTTATATAAACAAAGTTTAGAGCTTTGTACCTCGGTTGGCGAAACCGTAATAAGAGGAGGTGTTTTTAATGTACGCAGTATTATCTACAGGAGGAAAACAATACAGAGTTCAAGAAGGAGACGTAATATTCGTTGAAAAACTTAACGCTGAAGTTGACTCAACAGTTGAATTAACAGAAGTATTAGCAGTTTCAAATGGTGATGCTTTAAAAGTTGGTACACCAGTTGTAGAAGGTGCTAAGGTTGTAGCTAAGGTTTTAGCTCAAGGTAAAGCTAAGAAGATAACAGTTTTCAAGTATAAGCCAAAGAAGGACTACAGAAAGAAGACTGGTCACAGACAACCATACACTAAGTTAGTAATCGAAAAAATCGAAGCTTAATTAGTATGATTAAGATTAGAATTTTTGAAAAGGAAAATTTAAGACTTGGATTTAAGATTGAAGGTCACGCTTTATCTAAAGCTGAAATAGAGAAAAGTGGAGATGCTTATGATTTAATTTGCAATTCTGTTTCTGTATTATCTCAAAGTACTTTAATAGGTATGGAAGAGGTTTTAAAGCTTAAGGTTAAGTATAAAATCAATGATGGATTTTTACATATTGATTTAAGAAATCTTAAAAATCAAGATATAGAGAAAACTCAAGTATTACTTTTGACTTTTGAAAAAAGTATAGAAAGCTTGATAAAATCTATTAAATTAACTTTTGGAAATAACAAAGATAGTGAATATATAAGATTGTTGAAAGAGGAGGTGCAATAGTATGTTAATAATGAACCTTCAATTATTTGCCCACAAGAAAGGGGTAGGTAGCTCTAAGAACGGTAGAGACTCAGAATCAAAAAGATTAGGAGTTAAAGCTGCTGACGGAGAGTTCGTTTTAGCTGGTAACATTTTAGTTAGACAAAGAGGAACAAAGATTCACCCAGGAACTAATGTTGGTAAGGGTGGAGATGATACTCTATTTGCTAAAGAAGACGGAATTGTTAGATTTGAAAGAATGGGTAGAGATAAGAAAAAAGTTAGCATTTACCCAGTAAATCTTGAAGAAATAGCAGAATAATATTATTTTCATAAAGCACCCTAGTTTAGGGTGCTTTATTTTGTGAAAAAGTTATTCATAGTGTAAAGTTCATATAAATTTCTAAAAAAATGGGCAATTGACAATGAATAAATTTTGACAATTGTACACTGTCAATTGTCCATTTATTTATGGGCTTATGCCCAATGTATAATGAAGAATATAATTAGTTTTCAATAACATAAGTGAAATATAACCAAGAAGATTGTTATTATTAGTTATGTTATAATAAACCTTAAGAAGATTGAAATAATAAGAATAAGGTAAGAATATTTTATGAAAGATAGGTGATTTTATGTTTATAGATAAGGCGAAGATATTTGTTAAGTCAGGAGATGGCGGAAACGGATGTGTATCCTTTAGAAGAGAAAAATATGTTCCACTAGGTGGTCCAGATGGAGGAGACGGTGGAAAAGGGGGAAGTGTAATTTTTGAAGTTGATCCAGGACTAACTACACTTTTAGATTTTAAATATAAAAAGAAATTTGTTGCTGAAGCTGGTGGAAAAGGCGAAGGCTCTAAATGTTATGGAAAAGATGGAGATGATCTTCACGTTAAAGTTCCTATGGGAACAATTATTAGAGATTTTGAATCTAATAAGATTATAGCAGACCTTTCACACAAGGATGATGTTTTTGTCCTTGTAAAAGGAGGAAAAGGTGGAAAAGGAAATTGTAAATTCTGTACACCTACTAGGCAAGCACCACATTTTGCTGAACCTGGTATGCCTGGAGAAGAAAGATGGATTACATTAGAGCTTAAATTATTAGCAGATGTAGGTTTAGTAGGTTTCCCAAATGTAGGTAAATCAACCTTCCTTTCAACTGTTACAGCTGCTAAGCCAAAGATAGCAAACTATCACTTTACTACTTTAAAGCCAAATTTAGGTGTAGTTAAAGCAGAAGGAATTAATGCCTTTGTTATGGCAGATATTCCAGGAATAATTGAAGGTGCTGCTGAAGGTGTTGGATTAGGTTTAGACTTCTTAAGACATATAGAAAGAACTAGATTATTAATACATGTTGTTGATATATCAGGAATTGAAGGAAGAGATGCCTTTGAAGATTTCGTTAAGATAAACGAAGAACTTAAGAAATATTCAGTTAAGCTTTGGGATAGACCACAAATAGTTGTAGCTAATAAGGCAGATATGCTTTATGATGAAGAAGTTTATGAAGACTTTAAGAAAAAGGTAAATGAATTAGGCTTTGATAAGGTATATAAGATGTCAGCAGCTACTAAATCAGGAGTAGATGAAATTATTAAAGAAGCAGGAAGAATGCTTACAGAAATTCCAATTACTGATTTAGAAATTAGTGAAGAAGAAAGATTTGTTCAAGAAGAAAAGAGATTTACATATGATGTTTCTGTTGAAGATGGAGAAGAAGGAAATAAGGTATATGTAGTTTATGGATCATTTGTAGATAGATTATTAAACTCAGTTAATATACATGATGCTGATTCTTTAAGATACTTCCATAAGGTATTAAGAAATAAGGGAGTATTCGATACCCTTAGAGAAATGGGCATTGAAGATGGAGACATGGTAAGACTTAATGATTTTGAATTTGAATATGTATTATAATATTTAGGAGGAAAAAGATGATAACAGGGAAGCAAAGAGCTTATTTAAGAGGGCTTGCAAATAATATGGATCCAATATTCCAAATAGGAAAGAATGGAATAGAAGAAACTTTTTTAAAGCAATTAGAAGAAGCTTTAGAAGCAAGAGAATTAATTAAAATAAAGGTGCTTGAAAATAGTGGTTTAGCTGCAAGAGAAGCATCAAATGAAATATGTGAAAAAATTAATTGCGAAGGAATTCAAGCAATTGGTAGTAAAATAGTTTTATATAAAAAATCCTCAAAAAAGCCAAAGATAGAATTACCTAGGTAATAATATGAAAAAAGTTGGTATATTAGGAGGAACCTTTAATCCTATTCACTTAGCTCATTTATATATAGCATATGAAGCTAAGAACCAATTGAACTTAGATAAAATAATATTTATACCAGCAGGAAGCCCGCCTCATAAGAGAGATAAAGAGGTATTAGAGGCTTCCTTAAGGTATAATATGGTTTGTGAAGCTATAAAAAATTATGAGGATTTTGAAATAAGTAATTACGAAATTGATAAAAAAGGATATAGTTACACCTATGAAACTTTAGAAAAGTTTAAAGAAAAGGATACTGAATTATTTTTTATTACAGGTGCTGATTGCCTTATGGATATTGAAAAGTGGAAGAATCCACAAGAAATATTTAAGCTTGCAAGGCTAGTAGTATTTAATAGACCAGGTTACATTAAGAAAAACTTAATAATTCAAAAAGAGAAAATCGAAATGAAGTTTAACACAAGTATAAAATTTTTAGATATAATAGACTTAGAAATTTCATCCTCTATGATTAGAGATAGAATTAGTGAAGGAAAAAGAGTAGATTTTTTTCTTTCTAAAGAGGTTTTGAATTATATTAAGGAGAATAATATATATAATTACTGTAATAATATTAAGCTCTAAAAAAAGTGATATTTAAGGAGAGAAGTATGATTAGTATAGATGAAATGAAAGTCTACCTTAAAAATAACTTAATTGAGAATAGATATATTCATGTATTAGGTGTAGTTGAAACAGCAATAAAATTAGCCAAAATTAATGAGGTAGATGAAAAAAAAGCAGAAATTGCTGCTTTAGCTCATGATATAGCTAAAAATATGACAATTTATGAGTTAAAAGAAATAATAGATAAAAATAATATAGAGCTATCTTATGATGAAGAAGAAAATCAAGAAATTTGGCATAGCATTGTTGGGCCAATATTAGCTAAAGAAGTATTTAAAATTGAAGATGAAGAAATTTTAAGCGCTATGAGGTGGCATACTACTGGTAAAGAAAATATGAGTAAATTAGATAAAGTAATCTATATGGCAGATATGATAGAGCCAAATAGAAATTTCAAAGGTGTGGATGTTCTAAGAAGAGAGACCTTTAAAGATTTGGATAATGGTGTTCTTCAAGGTTTAAATCATACTATTAAGTATTTGTTAAATAAGGATGTTCCTATTAATATAAATAGTATTAAGGCAAGAAATTATTTATTGCTGAATAAATAATTATTTAGAGGGGAATTAGAGATGGGTAATATCAGAGAAGATGGTGGAAATAGACAAAAAAGAATACTAACAAGAGAAGAAAGAATAAAAAGAAGAAAAGTAATAGAAGCTAAAAGAAGAAAAAGAAGAAAAAGAAGAAGAAAGAGAATAGTATTTTCAATAATTACTCTTATGATAGTTTTAATATTTGCTGGTGCAATATATGCATATTCTTTTATTTCAGGATTAAAAACTGATAAGTTAGGAAATGGAATACCACCAGAATCCTCAAAAGACTCAATAAACATTTTGATTCTAGGTATGGATGTAGGAGATACTGATAATCAAGAAAATAAAGCTAGAAGAAGAAGTGATACCATAATGGTATTTAACTATAATCCTAATACTAAAAAGGTTCATATAGTATCGGTGCCAAGAGATACTATGATTGAAGTAGATGCATATTTAGATACAGGTGAACTTAGAAGGTATTGGAAGATAAATGCTGCTTATGTTTTAGGTGGAGAAGATGAAATAAAAATGCATGTAGAAGATTTATTAGGTATAAAGCTTAATTATATAGTGGAAGTAGATTACAATGCCTTTAGAAGTGTTATAGATGCCTTAGGTGGAGTTGAAATGAAGATAACACAAGATATGTATTATGATGATGATGAACAAGATCTCCATATTAATTTTAAAGCAGGAGAAACTGTTTTGTTAGACGGTAAAAAAGCAGAAGAATTCTTTAGATGGAGAAAAAATAACGATGGAACAGGTGGAGAAGAAGGAGATTTAGGTAGAATTAATAACCAACAACAATTTATTAGTAAGGTTATAGATAAAGCCTTAAGGCCAAGTATTATTTTTAAGGCACCTAAAATATTAGAGTCAATTAGTGAAAATGTTGATACTAATATACCAGCAAATAAAATTATTTCCTTAGGCATGAAGATGTTAAGGCTAAAGTCAGAAGATATAATCATGACTACACTTAAAGGAGAACCTACCAATATTTATGGTGAAGACTTTTTAATTGCAAATGAGGAATTAAATAGAGAGTTAATTAATGCTTTAAATGCTGAAAATTCATCTGAAGCTGATAGTATAACATCTACAAAAAGAGAAGCGGTAAGGATACTAGTATTAAATGGAACAACGGTAAATGGTTTAGCTTCTAATGTAAGAGATAATTTAGAATCCTTAGGTTATGTAAATGTTGAAGTTGGAAATACTACTCCAGTTTCAAAAAGCATAATACAAACTGAAAATAAAGAATTAAAGCAACTATTAAAAAGTGATATGGATATAGAAAAGTTTGAAAAAATAAGTAACCCTGAATACAAGGAATATGATGCTGTAATACTTTTAGGAGAAGACTACAATTTGTTTAATTAAGAATTAAAAATGAAAAATGTAGAATTGATGATGAAACTCCTTAGGGAGTTTCTAAATTAAATATTTTTAGTAGTTCCTAACAAATTACATGAATAATTCTACATTATACATTTATTAGGAGCTGCTAAGGCAGCTCCTAAAATCTATGATTTTAGTAATTTAGAATAAATTACTACCGTAATTTTACATTCTTCATTCTACATTTTACATTTAAACTAGGAGGAAATATGAGTACTATTAAAAAAGTAGTTCCTATGGAGTACCAAGGAAGAAAAATAAGAGAATATTTAAAAGAGGAACTTGGGCTTTCTTCTAGGTTAATTAGGGGAGCTTCAATAGATAAAAGAATATTTGCTAATAATAAAGCTGTTAAAATGAATTATATTTTAAAGGGAAATGATAATATACTAATCAATTTAATGAAAGAGGAAACTCAAAATATAGATCCGGAAAATATTCCTATAGATATAGTTTATGAAGATGAAGATATTATAGTAGTAAATAAGGAACCCAATATGGTAGTACATCCAACTAAAAGGCATCAAAGTGGAACCCTTGCTAATGCCTTGATGTATTACTTTAAAGAAAGCAATCAAAAATGCATAGTAAGATTGGTAAGTAGGCTAGATATGGATACTTCTGGGCTAATAATAATTGGTAAGAATCAATATGCTCATATGGAATTATCAAAGGAAATGACTTTAAATAATATAGAAAAAAGATATTTAGCTGTAGTTCATGGACATATGGAAGAAATGGAAGGAACTATAGACTTGCCTATTTATAGACCAGAAGAAGAGGGAACTATAAGAAGGGTTATTGATAAAAGAGGTCAAAGGAGTATAACACATTACAAGGTTATAGAAAGATTTGAAAACTCTGATTTAGTAGAATGTTTATTAGAAACAGGAAGAACCCATCAAATAAGAGTACATTTAAGTTCCTTAGGTCATCCAATTTGGGGAGATACCTTATATGGAAGCGAAGAAGATAGTGAAATTATAAGAAGGCAAGCACTACATGCCTATGGACTAGATTTTAAATCTCCAAGAACAAAGAAACCTCTAAAGTTAAGAGCGGATCTACCAAAGGATATAGATAATTTAATTAATAAAATTAAGTAATAAAAATGGAGCTTTTTAAGGCTCCATTTTTATTACTTAAATCTAGGACGTTTTCTTCTTACTCTTCTTCTTTTAATTGATAAGAAGGTAAGTCTTAAGAATACTAAGCATATAAAAATAAGTATAACTGTGTAAATTATGTTACTAGGTTTCTTAGTAAACTCTGAGATAGTTTCCTTTAGCTTAATTTTAGAATTATATTCTCTATTAGCTCCACTTATTAAATCTATTGTAGATACAGTTTTCCCATCAATGTTAATCTTAGCTTTAAATAATATATCATTTAATTTAATATCTTTCTTACTTATGTCACTTTTATCATATTCGATTGAATATTTAGGTGCTTCTTCAGATTTAGCTTTAGTATAGTAAAAGTCATTTTTAGCTAATAAAGGAAGAGTTATGGCATCATTAATTTTGTAAGTATCTAATGTTTCATTTGCACTAATTAATTTTATTGTTTCAAAATTATCAAAACCATAATCAAATAATGGACCTATATTAGTATAAAAACTATCTTTATCAGTAGCATTTACAAAGGCTCCTATAAGCATTTGATCACCTTTTGCAGCAGCTGCAGTGTATGAATGATTAGCTTCAGGAGTATATCCATTTTTTCCACAGTAAGTATTAGAATAAAAATAAGGGCTGTACTCATTAAAAAGTTGATTCCTATTTGTTGCCCATTTTTCACTACCATCAGAAAAAGGTTGATTTACATATTTATAAGATTCAGTTTTAGCAATTCTTACAAAATCTTCATTATGTGCAGCAGCTTTCATTATAAGTGCTAAATCGTAAGCAGTTGTTACATGTCCATCTTCATGAAGACCACTAGGATTTTTAAAGTTTGTATTTAAAGCTCCAAGTTCTTTTGCTTTGGCATTCATAAGTTTAGCAAATTCTTGGTTAGAGCCAGATACATATTCAGCTAATGCTTCTGCACAATCATTTCCCGATTCTAGTAGTAGTCCAAGCATAAGCTCTTCAACGGTATAAACTTCCCCTTTTTGAATACCTATTGCAGAGCCATCAACTAAAGGTGGATTTTCTCCAACTGTAACTTTATCCGTTAATTTTACATTCTCTAGAACAACTAGTGCTGTCATTACCTTTGTTGTTGAAGCTGGTTCATATTGAGTATGTTCATTTTTAGAATAAAGTATTTTACCTGTTCTTCCATCCATTAAAACTGCACCTTCTGAATAAATAGGTGGCAATTCACTAGCCTTTACTTTTGAAAAATTAATGCTAGTAAAAATACTACTTATTAATAAAGTGGATAGAAGAATTCTCTTAAATAAATTTTTCATAATAATTCTCCCGTTTTTTGACGTTTTCATATAGACAAAAATATTCTATCAAATATTTTAAAATGTTTCTATAATTTATAGATAATTAAAAGGAAATAGAGTAAATTTTAATAATTAGTTAATAATTATAAGGAATAATTATTTATATGGAGGAGTTAATGGATAAAAAGATAAAAAGTATATTAAATTTAAAAAATTGTATATTAATTATTTTAGGTTTATTTTGTATTGTTACATCATTTTATTTATATGGTCAAAATAAATCCAAGGTATTTAAAGATGAATATATGAAAAATATATTTGTTGAAGAGGAAGGTAAAGAGAACAATTTAGATGAAGAGAGCCTCCAAACTAGTGGAAATAATGTAGCTACTTCTAATAAAAATAAGATACTTGTAGAAATTAAGGGAGAAGTAAAAAAGCCAGATGTATATGAGGTTGATGAAGGCAGTATAATAAGAGATTTAATTAATATAGCTGGAGGCCTAACAGAAAAAGCTAATATAAATAAAATAAATAGGGCAGAAAAATTAAAAAATAATCAGCTTATAGTAATACCTAATAATGAAAGTGTTATAAGTGATACTATTACAAATAATAGTAGCAATGATTCTAAGGATGGAATTATAAATATTAATTCTGCTTCCTTAAGTGAATTACAAAATATAAATGGAATAGGAGAAGTTAAAGCACAAAGTATAATAGATTATAGAGAAAAAAGTGGAGGTTTTAAATCTATTGAGGATATTAAAAATGTTGAGGGCATTGGAGATAAGACTTTTGAAAAAATAAAAGATAAAATAAGCATTTGAATAAATTTACAAATACTAAGTACAAGATGGTATATTTTGTGATAAAATTATCTTATATAATTTGAAGGGGGATCTTTTATGGAGATAGTATTAAACACACTTATGAATCTATTATTAAGTTTATTATTTGGAGCTGCTGGAATTCTTGTATTAGTTGCAGGCTATAAAATATTTGATGCAATTATACCAGCAGATTTTAATAAGGAACTAGAAAAAGGCAATGTTGCAGTAGCTATATTTTTAGCAGGAGCATTAATTGGAATAGCTATTATAGTATCACAAGTAGTAAAATAATTTATAATAAGCAAAATAAATGGATATAATTCAATTTATTTTGCTTTTGTATTTTATAACAGAAATTGAAATTATGAATTATGACAGTTAGGTGTCAAGCCCTTTTAATGCAAGGGCTTTAGTGTTATAATAAGATGAATTTAGGAAAATATATAAAAGATGTTTTATAAGGGATGCATCCTAAGGAGGATATTATGATTAAAAAAATATTAGTAGCAATTTTAAGTGGAGTAACTATTGTATCTTTGGTAGCATGCAGTCCATCTTCGAAGGATAATAAAAAGGAAGAAGCTAAAGTAGAGGAAAGTTCAAAAAGTAATGAAAGCAATGAAGTTTTCATAGGTGAAGGAGAATGGGCTAATGATTACACCATAGAAGAAGTATCTAAATTAAATGATGAAATAACAGCTAGAATTGAAGAGGCAGCTAACTTCTATGGATTAGATTATATAAAGGAAGAAAAAATCAAAGATGAAAATGGTGAAAGTGTTACTGACAGATATATTTATTTAGACAATTTAAATCCAGAGCCTAATAGAATGGAAAGTATGTATTATGGCTTTAAAACATATGGAACAGATATGGCAAGAGGAAATCTAGGTATGAAAATAGGATTTAAATTAGACATAGATCAAATTAAAAATGAAGATAAATTTGATTTTAAAGAGATTTCTATAGCAATTTTTTCTGAAGCTATGACTAATAATAAGGATAGAGATTATTCAGAAATAAACGAAAAAATAATAGATATAGTTAAGAATAAAAATGCCAATGGAACTATAGAAACTAATTTAAATGGATTAGTTGAGACAATAACAGTTAAGGATGACTTTTTATTATATAAAATAGATTCAAAAACTTATAATTTTAAAAATTAATATAATTTAGGAGGATACTACTTTGGATAATAAAGAATTAAACAATGAAGAATTAAATAATGAAGTTAAAGAAGAAATTAAGGAAATTGAAACAGCAGAAGAAATAGTGGAAGAAACAGTAGAAGAAACAAAAAAAGAAGAGGATAGTAAAGCATTAAAATTTTTTAAAAGAATTTTAGCGGGAGTAGTAGATCAAATTATTAGTATAGCATTAGCATTACTATTGATAATAGTTACAGATTTAGTATTAAAACTATTTGGTTTTTATATTGCAGAAAGAGAGCCAATGTTCTTAATAATGTATGTTATAGTTAATATAGTATATTCACCAATCTGTACATCAACTAAATTAAAAGATACTATAGGAAGAAAGACAGTGTTAAAATAATTTTACTTAGGAGTTAACATGAGAAAAGGAAGTACTATTCAAGTTAAAATAGATAAAACTGAGTTTCCATCAACAGGAATTGGGACTTTAGAAGGTAAAAAAATATACGTAAAGGGTGCCTTCCCAGGTCAAACAGTAACTGGAAGAGTAAAAAAGAAAAGAGAAGCCTTTGCAGAATTAAAGCTTATTTCAGTAGATGAAAGAGCAGATTATGAAATAAACCCATCTTGTGAGCATTTTGGAATTTGTGGTGGTTGTACATCACAAAATTTAACTTATGAAAAGCAATTAGAGCTTTTAAGTGATGAGTTTAAAGCTTTATTTGAAGAAGTAAATTTACCACTTAATAATTATAAGGGAATAGTAGGCAGTAAGGAACAATGGGAATATAGAAATAAAATGGAATTTACCTTTGGAGATTTCGAAAAAGGTGGAGAATTAACTTTAGGAATGCATATGAAGGGGAAATCCTTTGGAATAATTACAGTAGATAAATGCTTAATAGTAGATGAAGACTTTAGAACTGTAATTAAAGCTACAGTTGATTACTTCAGAACTCAAAATCTACCTTATTATAGAGTTATGAAAAGAGAAGGCTATTTAAGACACCTTGTTATTAGAAAAGCTATTAATACAGGTGAATTAATGATTAACTTAGTTACTACAACTCAAATTGATTTTGATTTAACAGAATATGTAGAAATACTAAAAAGTCAAAACTATAAAGGAACTTTAGTATCAATTTTACATACAGAAAATAATTCATTTTCAGATGCAGTAGTACCAGAAAAAGTTAACTTATTATATGGAAAAGATTATATAACAGAAGATCTTTTAGGATTAAAATTCAAAATATCTCCTTTCTCTTTTTTCCAAACTAATACTAAAGGAGCAGAAAGCCTTTATAGTATAGTTAGAGATTACATAGGAGAATCAAAGGATAAGGTAGTATTTGACCTTTATTGTGGAACAGGAACTATAGGCCAAATAGCAGCAGCTAATGCAAAAAAAGTTGTTGGTATAGAACTTATAGAAGAAGCAGTAGAAGCAGCAAAGGAAAATGCTAAATTAAACAACTTAAATAACTGTGAATTCCTAGCAGGAGACGTAGCAGAAATAATAAAAAATGTTAAGGATAAACCAGATACAATAATCCTAGACCCACCAAGAAGTGGAGTACATCCAAAAGCATTAGAATACGTAATTAAATTTAATGCCAAGGAAATAATTTATGTATCATGTAATCCAAAAACCTTAGTAGATAACCTAAAGGTATTAATGGAAGCTGGATACGAAATAGTAGAAAGCTGCGTTAAGGATATGTTTCCAAATACCCCACATGCGGAAGGTGTAGTTAAGTTAATAAAGAAATAAATAAAGATAAATAGAGGAGCTGAGCAAGATAGTTGCTTGGCTCTTTTTTTGCCTTAATCTTGAATCTGAAAGCTATAGAAATTAAACTTTCTTCGGATTTACAATAAGTTTAAGTAACAAAGAGTTATTAAATTATTAAGAAATAAAGGTATCTGTTAATGTTAGAACTAAAAGAAATACTTTTTATAAGTTGTTAAAAGAGTATGAGGATAATTAAGGAAAAATAGTATTTAAAATAGAGGATTTTACCAATTTATGTAGAATTTTTTCATTATTTTCTTTTGTTTTTATTACATGCACTTAATAAGTGCGTGTAATAAAAGTACTTTTTTTAATATAATTTTATCGAAAGGATGTGATGAAAATGACAATATCAGAAAACATAAAAAAATTTAGACAAGAAAATAATTTATCTCAAGAGCAATTAGCAGAAAAGCTTAATATAGCTAGACAATCTGTATCCAAATGGGAAAATGGAGAAACATTACCAAGCATAGATAATTTAATTTTATTAAGTGGATTACTAAATATATCTTTAGATGAATTGATAACAGGTGAACCTTATCTATATTTTCCTTTTAACTTTGGAAAGCCTAAAAGTAAAATTCCTATACTAATATTAATGATAATTTTAATATTAGGAATATTATTTGTAAAAGAAGAAACAATTAATAACACTATAACATTTTTATGTTGGTCCATTATTGTAACTTTTATATTATATAGCCTAATTGTTTTAGCATTACCATTTGATTATAAGAGATATTATTCATATTGGACTATTAATAAGAAAGGTATTAGCTATGCAACTCCATATTTAAGAACTCCTGGAATTAAAGGATATTTTGATGAATATATTTTACCTATTAAGGCATTCTTTTATTTGAGAAAGACAACATTTGTAAAATATTCAGAAATTGATTCAATAGAAATTACTTTTAAACCATTTAAAGTAAATCCAGATAAAGCTTTTGCCTTTGGTGCATACACACCTAGATTTCAATCGACTATGAGGGAAGATTTCTTTTTTAAAGTAACCACAAAGAAAGGTAACATATTCTTTTTAGATCTTAAACAGTATTATTATACTTCTTCAAAAGAACATCAATGTTTACCAACAATCATTTCATTTTTTAAAAGAAAAGATTTAAAATATATTGATAAGAATAATATAAGTAACATTATTCTGAAAAAAGAAGAGAAATTTATTCAGGAATTTTACAACAATATTATGTAAGCATCAAAAATATTAATCACCATCTTCTAATGGAGCTATTACTGAGAGTTATACAGTTGATGTAACTAGTATATTTATATTATAGAATATCGTATAAATGGCTTAAATTTTAGAGAATATATACTTTTACTAAGAAGTATTGCACGAATATTTTTTACAAAAAGAGCATGTCGAAAAATATGGTTAATTATTTTTTTTGGTTATATTACAAATTTCGACATAAAAAAACGACTTAAATATATATAATAAATATATATTTAATCTAAAGATGAGTTTTTTATGAAGTTAAAATCAAAATGAAAAATACTATAAAACTGGGGATTGTTTCATAGACTTGCTAATAATCATAATTCAGTTTGAGGTATTATTTAGGTAGTATAAGGTCAAATCAATAATGATAATGTTTAATTAAAAATCTATTACTTTTAAAGAAAGAGAGCTGAAGAGATTTTCACTAGATTGACATTAATATTTTTGATTAGCTTGATTTTCTAAACCAAACTTATATAATTCATTTGAATGAAAGCTAGGAGATTTTATATTTGTTTTGTTCATTGTTCTTATATCATTTTTTAGGGGATATTGATTTTGGTTAAACTTATTTTATTTCCTAAATTTGATAAGAGTAATGTTCATATAACTTAACAGATTGTATTAATATATAAGGAGAGAGATATGATGAAACAAAAAATGAAGAAAAAATTGACAAGCTTTGCTTCAATTGGTCTTTCGGCTGCTATTTTATTTATTTCTACCCCTATTACTCATGTAGCTGCAGCAGAAGAACTACAAAGTCAATCAGTAGTCAACCAAGGGCTACAAGGCTATTTAGCTAATTCACAGGGGCTACTGGTAAAACAGGCAACAGCCGAACAATTACAACTACCATTTGCACCAAACCAATATTACGGACGTTCTTTACTGAGTGAAGAAGGTAAAAAAGCATGGGATTATGTGATAAAAGAGCTATTAGCTTTCAATCCTATTAAGAATTATGATAATTTAACGAAGCCTGCCAACGGAGGTGATGGCCTATTTACTCTTAATCTAAAAGAAGAAGGTATTACCGTAAAGGGTGAAGATATTAAAAATCTGACTAAATATCTTAATGCTAGTGATGCTCGTTTATTTCATATTCGTAACACAACACAAAAATATAAAACAGATGCAGAAGGAAATGTAGAAACAGTTTCCTTCAATATTGCTGGTGTATATATGGGTGATAACGCCTACCAAAAAACATTAATTGGTATGGAAAAGTATGTTTCAGAAGTGTTAAGTGTGGTTAATCCACGCATGACAGAATCCCAAAAAGTAAAAGCTTTATACGAAAAATATCATTCTACTATGAAATATGGTAGAGGTTCAGAAATTGGAAATGCGGTGGGTGCGTTAACAAATCAAGTCGCAATCTGTGGAGGATATTCATTTGGATTCCTATACATATTACAACGTGCTGGATTAGAAGCGATTTATATGACAGGAGATACATCTGTTGGTTATCACGCATGGAACTATGTAAATGTGGATGATCAATGGTACATGGTTGATTCAACTTGGGGAGGAAATAACTGGTTATTAAAAGGACAGTCAAGCCTACAAAATCACAAACCACGTAAAACACAACATTTTGACCCAGTTCCAACATTAGCGGTAGAAGATTATAACTTAACGAAAGCGATATTTAAATCAGACCAAACCATCGCTAAGGAAACAATTGATATGTCGCTTTCAGTAGTAAGAGATGTATTGAACAAGTATACTAACGAATTTTCAAAAATTGACCAAGTGTACATGTTTGAACCAACATCATTCGAATTTGTAGGAAACGATGTGGAAAAAGCTATTCTTGAGGATATTAGACAAGCAGTAAAGGGTAAATTTACAGGAAGTTTAACAATCATTCTTTCTAATAATCATTACACAACAGTAGATGAATTTATGAAGGACGGATTATATATAGGTTGCCAAGCTGACAATGCACCATACTTTGAGTATTCCTTAGGTAAAGTATCAAGATATTAATAAATACATAAAAGATATAGAAAAGGAGCTGTCGTATTAGCGAGTAAAAAAATCTGCTAGTGATAACTTTTAGTTTTGCATTTAAGAAAAATTTACTTATAACACGAACGAAGATATATGTAGATGTCAAAAAAGTGATGTATAGCAATTAAAAATTTAGAGTGATAAAAATATTTTAGCATAAATCCTAAACTTTTTGAGTTTGGGATTTATTTTTTTATCAAAAAAGGAGCTGTGTACTAATTTTTAGTGCGACAGCCCCGTTATTCATTAACTAGATATCAAATTTTTAAGTATGAGTAATTTGAACCACTCTTTGGCATAATTTCTCTCTCCTTTATCACTTGTATTTTTCTAAAAAATGAAAATAAAAAACAGACTAGTTAAAACGTAAGCGTCAAAAAATCGACGCGTAGCAATTAAAAATTTAAAGTGATAAAATAAACTCCAAGTAGGGGCGGTATT
>ERZ857882.1064-NODE-1064-length-33187-cov-3.589098_pt1 | contig 33187 bp, 26 predicted proteins | sample MGYA00519697_ERZ857882 | MGnify/ENA primary metagenome ERZ857882 (study PRJEB31778, sample SAMEA3449373) | human gut metagenome | biome: human gut; feature: human-associated habitat; material: faeces | place: United Kingdom | collected 2010/2012 ...
TTCATTTGTTGTAACTCCCAATTCCTTGTATATGACCGTAAGTCCATACACACCATTTTCCGATATATCCAATACCATCCCTACGTCCGCATCCAAAGATAACCCGGAAATCATTCTTCTGTTTAAATATTGATGTGTAAATTGTTTTATAGTGTCAGAATTATTACTAAAACTTTCATCAAAACAGGTATAATCGAAAGACTGGGTACTAATTGACGGATCGATATATGATCTTGAATGGCATGAAAACAGATTTACAGACAAAAAAATAGTAAGAGGTTTAGAACCTCTTACTATTTTTTATACCTATACCATCCGTCATTTTATATGATCTGAACAAGTCACTCTGCTATCCTGCTATTTAAGAAACATTACATATTCTCACAGACCATAGCAATTCAATTTATTTCACCAAATCACCGTCTTCTCCAAATATCAATTTACGTCCCTAATTGATAATATCACTATAATCTCCTTCACATCATGCTGCAGATGTACCATAAGTGTACTCAATAAAAAACGGGAGAATGACATCCATCCTCCCGTGTAATTTTCAACAAAAGATCAATACGAATCTTGTAAGCCTTAATTTATTGCCGCAAAGTTATTTCGTATAGACATACTCTGCACCATTGTGCTTAATAGTCACTTGGGCATGGTCGGCAGCCTCAACATAGCCGATCACCTGAGCATCGACATTGAATGACTTCGAAATGCTAATAATATCGTTAGCCACAGATTCATCCACATAAAGTTCCATACGATGTCCCATATTGAAGACACTGTACATTTCACTCCATGGAGTTTGTGACTCCTGCTGAATCAATTTAAACAACAACGGAGTCTCAAACAGATTATCCTTAATGACATGCAGGTTGTCTACAAAATGCAACACCTTGGTTTGTGCGCCGCCACTACAATGAATCATGCCTTGAATGTGTCCACGGTACTCCTTGAGCACTTCACGGATGATCGGGGCATAGGTACGTGTCGGAGAAAGCACCAACTTTCCTACGGTAAGCGGGCATCCCTCGATCCGATCGGTCAAGCCATAACGTCCGGTATAAACCAGATCTGATGGAATGCCATCATCGAAAGTTTCAGGATATTTCTGGGCCACCTCTTTCGAAAAGACATCGTGACGTGCAGAGGTCAGTCCATTGCTGCCTGTACCGCCGTTATATTCGCTTTCGTATGTAGCCTGTCCCGACGAACTGAGTCCTACAATGCAACATCCTGCTTGGATATGGGCATTATCAACCACATCTTTCCGCTGCATCCGGGCGGTTACCGTACTATCGACAATAATCGTACGAACCAGGTCTCCCACATCCGCAGTTTCACCTCCTGTCGAATAGATACCGACTCCCAAATCACGCATATTTTGTAAAAACTCTTCGGTACCGTTAATGACCGCCGAGATCACTTCACCCGGAACCAAACGTTTGTTGCGCCCGATTGTCGACGACAGCAAAATATCACTGACAGCCCCCACGCACAACAGATCATCGGTATTCATCACAACTGCATCCTGTGCAATGCCTTTCCATACCGACAAATCTCCTGTTTCACGCCAGTAAGCATAAGCCAAAGAGGATTTGGTTCCGGCTCCATCAGCATGCATAATCAGGCATGAATCGGGATCTCCGGAAAGACGGTCGGGGATAATTTTACAAAACGCTTTAGGATAAAGCCCTTTGTCAATGTTTTTGATTGCGGCATGCACATCCTCTTTCGACGAGGAGACGCCACGTCCAGCATAACGGGAGGAAGTTGACATAATATACAGTTCGTATTATTTTGTAATTGAGTTCAAAGATAGGGATTTTATTTCGTATGTTGCCAACTTTTGCCTATTTTTGCTAAGATAGAATTCTTTATCCATGGCAGTGATACCGACCAAACAGGAGCCCGTATTTGAACTGATCCGTAGCATGAGTAAAGCCGAGAAACGGAATTTCAAACTCTATGCTACCCGTTTGTCCGGGAATCAGCAAGCCAAATTCATCACCCTGTTCGATTGTCTCGACGGGATGGATGAATACAACGAAAAGCGTATCCTGCAACGCTGCCCGATCAAAAAAGAGCAGCTGCCTAACATGAAGGCACACCTTTACAAGCAGATCTTAATTAGTATCCGTTTGTTGGAGGTGCAGCACTCCTTGCACATGCAGTTGCATGAACAGCTCGATTTCGCCCGGATTTTATACAACAAAGGGCTGTACCAACAAAGTTCCAAACTGCTCGACAAAGCAGCGGAACAGGCGCTTCAAACGGAGCAATTCACGATGGCTCTTGATTTTATCGATCTCCAGAAAATGATCGATACCCAAAACACCACGCGAGGCATCATTTCCAAAAGTGAAAAGCTCAATCGTTTGGCAGACACATTGTGCAACCGTATCACGCACATCAGCGAACTGACCAATATCGCCACACAACTCTACGGTCTATATCTCCAATTGGGGTATACCCGCACCCAAAAAGATATCGATCTGATTATCCATGTGTATGGCCAGAGGTTATCCAAATTTGATACATTACCTGAACAGACACTCTCTTTTACCGAACGCTTTTATCTCTATCAGGCCTATGCATGGTATCATTACATTCTGCACAACATGTTGTTGTGTTACAAATATGTCCGCCATTGGATCGCGCTGTTCGACGAACACCCCCAAATGAAAAGGCTGATGTTTGATGCCTATATGCGTGGATATTCACGGTTATTGGACAGTCTTTTCCTGTTACGGAGTTATAAACGGTTCGCTCAAACCCTCAACACCTTCGAGCAGGAGATTGCGGGTATCGACAACGTCAGTGACAACTCCCGCATGATCGCTTTGCAAATCCACTACACCCACCAAATCAACAAATATTTTTACGAGGGGTTATTCAACGAAGGGATTAAAATCATCCCGGAGGTGGAAGCATTCGTGCAACGCTACAAAAAACATTTGGACATCCACCACCGCATGCTGCTCTGCTATAAAATTGCATGCCTCTATTTCGGCAGTGGAGATTACGATTCTTGTATGAGCTATCTCAAACGGATCATTAGCACTCGCGATCCTCAGATACGCCGAGATCTACAATGTTATGCACGAATTCTCAATCTGATCTGCTCCTACGAATCCGGCAGTGACTACAATATCGATTACCAGATCCGTGCGGTATACGTCTTCCTGGACAGAATGAATGACCTTCAACAAGTTCAAAAGGAGATGATGCATTTCCTCAAACGGCTGAATTCAGTCTATGCCAGCAACCTGAAAGATGAGTTCCGCAAACTGTACGAAACTCTTAAGCCATACGAACATCACCCATACGAACGTCGGACCTTCTACTATCTAGATGTTCTCTCCTGGCTCCAAAGCAAAGTTGAAGGAATCCCTGTGGGTGAAGTGATCCGTCGCCGGTTTTTAGTCGAAACCCATTAATTTGATTGACTCAGAACTCACATTGTTTCGACAGCTTTCTGCTATTAAATTATACAATACTAAGAAAGCATCACACGGAGCATTACAGTGCTCTTATCACATCCTATCACACACGATGCCCTTTCTTTACTCCACACACCTGGGCCTCTCACCTACCACAACAAAACGACCTTTCACTTCTTAACTTCCTTCTGGTTATTGGTTATGTTTTTCTTATAAAAGGCAGTTAAAATCACCTTTTTCCTTTGCTCAAGTTACACTTCTTAAGCATTCTCTACAAAACGAACAGAAAATTTATAACTTCTATACGTTATAAATCTTCCCACCTCAATCTGACGTCACGTTCAACCCCTAATAAAATCGCTACGTTAAAATATTTCCTAAAAAATTTTATAAATTACAATTCGATTTGATTTTTCCTCTTTCAACTTATTATTTTGAACCAAAATTCACCTCTCGGCTTCAATTTTTAGGATTTTTACATGTGTAATTTTTAACATTCCAGCCGCAAACAAACATATTACCACACAGCAATTTGCAAATTATAACACCCTATCTTATATTTGTCCTCACATAACGATAAACAAGAAGCAATATGACAATGGAAAAACATGTTCAGCAGTACGTGGATGATTTCATGGCCAAGATCATCGCGAAAAATCCAGGTGAAAAAGAGTTCCATCAGGCCGTTCACGAAGTGGTCGAATCCTTGGCTCCTTACATTTTGGAAAATCCGATACTTGCCAAAATGAAAATCCTCGAACGAATCGCAGAACCCGAACGAGTTGTAATGTTCCGCGTTCCGTGGCTCAACGATAAAGGTGAAATCGAAATCAACCGTGGTTATCGCGTACAAATGAACAGCGCGATCGGCCCATACAAAGGCGGTTTGCGTTTCCATTCGTCAGTTAACCTCAGCATCTTGAAATTCCTCGCATTCGAGCAGGTTTTCAAAAACAGTTTGACCACCCTGCCCATGGGTGGCGGTAAAGGAGGCTCGGACTTCAACCCCAAAGGCAAATCTGACAACGAAGTGATGAAATTCTGCCAATCCTTCATGACCGAACTCCAACGTCACGTAGGGCAGGATACAGACGTTCCCGCTGGTGATATCGGTGTAGGCGGACGCGAAATCGGCTTCTTGTTTGGACAATACAAACGTCTGCGCAACGAATTCACCGGCACCCTGACCGGTAAAGGCATGGGATGGGGCGGTAGCCCGTTGCGTCCCGAAGCGACAGGTTATGGCGTATGCTATTTTGCACAGGAGATGCTCGCAACCCGTGGAGAGAGCTTCAAAGGCAAAACCGTTGCCATCTCCGGATCTGGCAACGTTGCACAATACGCCGTACAGAAGGCGACCCAACTGGGAGGTAAAGTCGTTACTCTGTCTGATTCTTCAGGATACATCTACGATCCCCAAGGTATCGATGAAGAAAAATGGGAATATGTACTGGAGCTGAAGAACATTTTCCGCGGTCGCATTAAGGAGTATGCAGAGCGCTATCCAGAAGCAACCTATTACGAAGAGCAGCGTCCTTGGAGCGTAAAATGCGACATCGCTCTGCCTTGTGCTACGCAAAACGAAGTGAGCGGTGAAGAGGCCGAAATGCTGGTAGCGAACGGTTGCATCTGTGTAGCCGAAGGAGCCAACATGCCTTCCACTCCTGAAGCCATCAAAGTATATCAGCAACACAAGATTCTTTACGCTCCGGGCAAAGCAGCCAACGCGGGTGGTGTAGCCACTTCCGGATTGGAGATGACCCAGAACTCTGAACGTCTCGTTTGGTCACCCGAAGAGGTGGACAACCGTCTGCACGGCATCATGCGCAACATTCATGCTGCATGTGTAAAATACGGCACTGAACCCGACGGATACATCAACTACGTCAAAGGAGCCAACATCGCCGGCTTCATGAAGGTAGCCAACGCAATGCTCGCACAAGGCTGCGTTTAATCTTTCATTAGAGGATTAAAACAGTCAAAACCATATACACAAAAAGCAGGGCCAACCACCCTGCTTTTTTATTGTATATCTTATTCACCTGCCTTGCGCCACCTATCAGCCAAACAACACACAGTACAGAAGTGACGCCATACCTCACTCGTGCGTTCACGTCACCGTCCTATGCACCTCTGTCACAATGCAACATCACACAATCGCACTGATCGATAGAGCTAAAGCGCATTAAGCATAAAAATTCTCTTACAATCGAATACGGTCAATCTCTTCAAAAGTGAAAGGTTGAATTTGACACGATCCCAATCCGTCCATCAATACAAAATTGACCGATTTAGCCGCTTTTTTCTTGTCGAGTTTCAGTGCCTGCAACAGCTGTGGCAATTCAACTCCAGACTGTACCGGCAACCCCATCTTCTCCACAACAGCCCGTACTCGATCTGCCTCCTCCTGAGTCAATGTACCCTGCTGTACCGAAAGTGCAGCAATCATCACCAAGCCAATTGCAACAGCCTCTCCATGCAGATATTCTCGCGTACTCTTCTCAATGGCGTGAGCAAATGTATGCCCCAGGTTCAATTTACGTCGGTCTCCCTGTTCCCGTTCATCACGTTCAACAATATCGGCTTTGACCCGTACTGCCCGATGAACAGCCTCCAGCAACAAGGTCCGATTTTCACGAAACTCTTTCAGGGTATGAGTTTCGAACAGTTTGAACAGCTCGGGATCAGCAATCAATCCCGACTTGATAATCTCGGCCAGTCCGGATTTAAATTCACGCTCCGGCAACGTATCCAGCAGCGAAAGGTCGCATAGTACAAAATCAGGCTGGTTAAATGTGCCAACCATATTTTTGTAACCTTCGAAATTGACTCCGTTTTTTCCACCGACACTCGCATCTACCTGAGCCAGCAAGGTCGAAGCAACAAAACCGAACGACAAACCACGCATATAGGTGGAAGCTACAAAACCGGTCACATCGGTGACAATTCCCCCTCCAAAGCCCAAAATAAACGTACTGCGGTCAGCACCGAGATTCAACAGTTCACCATACAGCCGCTGTGCAGTAGCCAATGTTTTGTTGGTTTCACCCAAGCCAATCAAACAATAATCATAACGTCCGATAATAGATCGATATGTATGATAGACATGCTCGTCGGCAATCACAATCACCCGTTTGCCTTCGGGCAAATAATTTTCCAAAGAATTGACCACATCGCCAATCACGATCCGCGAGGGCTCTTTGCCCAGGCGAGATACTTCAATAATCTCTCTCATAATCCAACAGGTTATACCCGAAACGGGCACCATAAATTACTCTAACGGCTTCAATCTCTTGCAATCATGCTGCCAAAGCATAAAAATTACCGTTATAACCGCATTTTCAGGAGAACGATCCTCAGACAAAGATAAATTATCCCCATTTATTTCGTACCTTTGTGTCCGTTAAAAAATTCATATATGCAGAAAATACGCAATATCGCGATCATTGCCCACGTCGATCACGGTAAAACAACGTTAGTCGATAAGATGATCCTGCAGGGACATCTCTTCCGGGACAATGAAAAAGCCGGCGAACTGATCATGGATAACAACGACATCGAACGTGAACGCGGCATCACCATTCTGTCAAAAAACGTGTCAGTTGTTTACCATGACTACAAAATCAACATCATTGACACCCCGGGCCACTCCGACTTCGGTGGAGAGGTAGAGCGGGTTCTCAATATGTGTGACGGTGTACTGTTGCTGGTCGATGCCTTCGAAGGAACCATGCCTCAGACCCGTTTCGTATTGCAAAAAGCCCTTGCACTGGGCAAAAAACCGATCGTAGTAGTTAACAAAGTGGACAAACCAAACTGCCGTCCCGAAGAGGTTTACGAACAGGTATTCGATTTGATGTTCACTTTGGGAGCCACGGAAGAGCAGTTGGATTTTGTCACCATCTACGGTAGTGCAAAACAGGGTTGGATGTCACACGTTTGGAAAGAACGGACCAACGACATCACTCCGCTGCTCGACGCTATCATCGACAACATTCCTGCTCCGGCCGTTGTAGAAGGAACACCACAATTGCTGATCACCTCCCTGGAATACTCTCCATACGTAGGTCGTATCGCTATTGGTAAGGTTACTCGCGGTACGCTGAAAGCTGGCATGCCGGTGACTTTGGCAAAACGCGACGGCAAGACTATGATCAAGACTCGCATCAAGGATTTGATGGTTTTCGAAGGGTTGGGTAAAACCAAAGTGGAACAGGTTGAATGTGGCGAAATCTGTGCATTGGTAGGTATCGACGGATTCGAAATCGGCGATACAATCTGTGATTACGAAAATCCGGAACCGCTTGATCCGATCGCAATCGATGAGCCGACCATGAGCATGCTCTTTACCATCAACGATTCGCCCTTCTTCGGCAAAGATGGCAAATATGTCACCTCGCGCCACATCAAAGAACGGTTGGATCGTGAATTGGAGAAGAACTTAGCCCTGCGCGTCGAACAAGGCACCTCTTCCGATAGTTTCATCGTATATGGTCGTGGTGTACTGCACCTCTCAGTGTTGATCGAGACCATGCGTCGTGAAGGATATGAGCTGCAGGTAGGTCAGCCCCACGTCATCATCAAAGAGATCGATGGCCAGAAATGCGAGCCGATCGAAGAGCTGACTGTAGATGTACCTGAAGAGAGCGCAGGAAAAGTTATCGAATTGACCACCAAACGCAAAGGAGTATTGACCGACATGCAAACCATTCATGACCGGCAACGGCTTCAATTCGATATTCCTTCTCGCGGTATCATCGGTTTGCGCAGCAATTTGTTGACAGCAACTGCCGGCGAAGCGGTCATTTCGCACCGTCTGAAAGGCTTTGAACCTTATAAAGGGGATATCGAAATGCGCACTAACGGTTCCCTCATCGCCATGGAGACCGGAACGGCTTATGCCTATGCAATCAACAAACTCCAAGACCGTGGAACCTTCTTCGTTTCCCCGGGTGAAGAGATCTATTGCGGACAAGTAGTCGGCGAGAGCACCCGTTCGGACGATATCGTGATCAACCTGACCAAATCGAAAAAGTTGACCAATATGCGTGCCAGCGGTTCAGATGAAAAGGTATCCATTGCCCCGCCGGTGATCTTCTCGCTGGAAGAGGCGCTGGAATACATCAAAGAGGACGAATACGTAGAGGTGACCCCAAAACACATTCGTCTGCGCAAGATTCTGCTGAACGAAACAGACCGCAAACGTCAGGCAAAATAAACGATTGGCTTCAGACGTTTTGTTGTAAATGAGGAGTCTAACTAAACTGAGAGGTAACACGTTGGATAAAAAAGAACAGGCTGATATTTTTTGTATCTCAAGTTCAAGCATGACTATCGTGTTATAGAGGCCGTAAAAAAACGACTCACAAAGAAGCCTGCAAGAGCATGAATATGAGAGTATGCGTTTGGATACCTCAGATTCAAACTTGATTTCACGTTCAGTTAACACCTCTGTCAACGACATAACTGTAGATAAGAACTGACTTCATATAAACGGAATTCAAACCAAACTTCAAAAAATACTGATTCATGAAACGATTCCGCCTCGGAACCAAGTTCCTGACCACCGTCTCGATGCTTTTGTTGCTCCCGATGACGATCTTGGCAGCCAACAAGCAGGATAACCGTCCCGCTGTTACCACTGCTGCTATCCCAACTAACTACAAAGAGATTTGCAACGCGCTGCCCTCTCAAAATCTGCAGCACCCATATCTGGTTTTTGACGAAGCCGGAAAGAATGCAATTCTCGACAACATCAAAAAAGATGAACATGCAGCAACGGTTTATCAGATGCTGGTTCTTGAAGGAGAGCGTTACCTCCGCGTAGACAACGCCCCCGAACCCGCAATGAATGATATCCGCGCTCGTTTCACCGGTAAAGATGATCATGCAGCTTATCAGAACTACTACCAATACGGAAGTATCATCTGCGCCTTGTTATACCAGTTCACGGGTGACACCGTTTACGCTCAACGCTCTTATGAACTGGCTTCGAAACTCTGCGCAATGGACACCTGGAGATTGAGTGCCCACTGCTTTGAGACCTTGTATGAGCGTGTATGGCCCTATGGTGCTAAAGATGATCAAGTCGTTTTCCCATTCGATATTTGGGTTGGTGACGCTGCTGCCGACTTGGCTCTCACTTACGACTGGATCTACCCGGCTCTGAACAAAGCTCAACGCGATCGTCTTCGTAACGGTCTGCTCGAACAGGCTATTTTGCGTGTACGCAACAACTATGAATATGCATGGTGGGCCTCTGCATACAAATGCAACTGGTCTGGTATCTGCTACAACGGTCTCGGGCTGGCTGCTCTCACCCTGCTGAACGAAGATCCTCAATTGACCGACGTAGTGATTCGCAGTGTCGAAGGTATCGGAGGCATGTTGAGCAACATCACTCCCGAAGGTGGTTGGCAAGAGGGCCGTCACTATGCCGTTTATGGTCTCAGCCAAGCCATGATCTTTATGGACGCCATGAAACGTCTCACTGACGGGAAAATCAATATGTTCGAAATCGAAGGTGTGAAAAAGGCTCCGGCTGACTTTGCACTCTTTGGCATGACCGGTAACTTCAACGACGGCGGTGTACGCGATAAAGGTATCGGTGGTCCGATCGGCTCTCCGGCCATGTATGGCAAACTGGCAGCCGAAACAGGCGATGGTGTTGCCATGTATTATATCGACACCTTCCTTGGTGATTACAAACAACGCGCTTTCGGTGGTGTACGTAACAATGCCATCAATACCATTTGGGATCTGATTTGGCCTATCCCGACCAATATTCCAGCTGTCAAACCTGCCGATGCCTCTAAATATTTCCCTGGCATTGAATGGGCTTTCATGCGTAAGGATTTTGGCGATGAATATCTGCAGGTTGCAACCAAATGCGGCAAACACGATGATCCCCACCACGGACACCTCGACGCAGGTACATTCAACCTGACCTGGAAAGGAGAATCGGTTATCGGCGAGTTCTCACAAGAGTTCTACGATATGTTCATTTTCGACGACGGTCGTTGGGACTACCTCAACATCCGCAGTTTGGGTCACAATGTTGTATTGGTCAACGGTGAGGAGCAGATCATCGCTAAACGTAAAAATCAGCCTTGGAAAGAGGGCATCGGTGGTGAGATTACCAAATTCGAGTCACTGCCTACATACGCATACACCCAGATGGATGCAACCAAAACTTATCCCGGTGTAGAGTTGAAAGGTTGGAAACGTACTTTGATTCTCGACAAAGAGAATAATATCGTTCTGGTTCTTGACAAGATCAAGAGTGCTAAAGACGCACAGATCGACCTGCTGTTCCACTCCAATATCAACATGGCTGTTGCGCCTGACGGAAGCTATGCTTCACTCGACGGAGAGAAAGCTCACATGGAGATGCGTGCAATGTGCAGTGCTCCATTGACCATTTCGAAACAGAATCAATTCTACTACCGTATTGTAGAAAAGGCTCCATACTCTTGGATTCCTTGCCTCTACACCACGGTAAAAGCTCCGAGCGAGACTACTGTAATCGGAACTGTTTTCTATCCGACCGAACTGAAAGATCAGGCTGCTGGTGCCAACCAGTTTACACTTGACGAAAGCGGTAAAAATCCTATACTGCGCTATACCGTCGGTGACAAAAACTATGCATACGAAATTTCTGATTCGGGTGTAAAAGCACTCTAATCAGTCAATACTTCCATTACAGAGATAGAGTCAATCCTAAGGATTGACTCTATCTTTTTTATATCCTTACATACACTGCTCTTCTCTGTTGGACCAAATTTCAACTGATAATCTTTTCTTCACTATAATTTAAAGTCGATTCTCTGTTTTTATTAATAAATTTGGTGATAATTACGTCATTACAACAGATAATTCACAAACAACAATTTCCACCTCAAACTATTTACCTATGAAAAAGCTGTACTTTACTGCGTGGTGTTTGCTCCTAAACATCGGGCTATTGTCGGCTCAACCTGCCCCGACACCAACCAATGACACCCCTGAATTCATCGATCACTTTTATACGAACGTTCGAAACTACATCCGCATCCCAGACATTCCGGGATACATCACACTGAAATGTGACCTGCACATCCATACAGCCTATTCGGACGGTGCGGTATGGCCTTCCGTCCGCGTCGATGAGGCATGGAGCGAAGGATTGGATGCCATCGCTATCACCGAACACATTGAAAATCGCCCCAATGTACGCAACGGACTGCTAAAGGGCGACCACAATCAATCCTACCAAATTACGAAAAAACAGGGTGATCGCATGGGGATTCTGGTGATTCCGGGTGCTGAAATATCTCGCTACAAACCTTTTGGACATTTCAACGTTTTCTTTTTAAAGGACGCGAATGCTTTGGATGTTGCCGATTCGCTGAAGGCTATTGACGCTGCGATCGAACAAGACGCATTCATTATGTGGAATCATCCCGGCTGGCCCGACTACAAGGTTACCATGTACGATATACACAAACAGTTAATTGAAGAGAATAAGATTCACGGCATCGAGTTAATTAACGGACCTGAATACCACCCTAAAGCTATTGCATGGTGCCGGGATTACAATTTAGCCTACCTGTGCGGAACAGACGCACACGGTCTAATTGTCACCAAATACGGCTCATCGCGCATGCCCCGACAAATGACTTTAGTCTTTGCCAAAGAACGCTCAGTCGAAGGAATCAAAGAGGCCATGTTTGCGCGACGGACTGTTGTCGTTTTCCATGATTTACTGATCGGTCCGGCTCAATACCTCAGTGAACTGGTGAAGGCTTCACTCAGCAGTACCCTTGTTTCGCGCAACGAACAGAAAAAAATCTCGACATTGGACATTTTCAACAATTCGGATATTTCATTCAAGACCATTATCAACAACCTTCCTGTAATACTGCATGCGGGCTGCATCACCCGAATCAATTTACCGGATAATCAGCAAGATCTCGAATTAACAAACTGTCTAATTACTGAAAACGAAACATTGAAAATGCCTGTTCCGTTCGACAACTAAACCTAAGGAAATACAATTTAAGCCCGAAGAGCATTGGCAAGGGTTGCCGATTGCTCTTCGGGCTTTTTATTGTGTCCATGAATAAGGAAGCAAACTTACAACGGGGATGCGAATTTACTGACCTGACACTTCAATCACACGTCCGACCATCCGCTCTTCATGAAAGAATTTTCGACTACTTAGGAGCCTTGCGATAGAGATATACCGCAATGCAAGCATAGATTAAATTGGGAATCCAAACCGCAATACCCGGCGGCAACAGACCGCCTTTAGCAAATTCATCCGTAAATTTACTAAAGAGGATGAATGAGAAGCAGAGAACAATGCCAATACCGATATGCAAACCTGTACCACCCCGTACCTTGCGCGACGACAGCGAGACTCCGATCAACGTCAAAATAAATGTCGAGAAGGGGGCAGAAAAGCGTTTGTGCCACTCAACTTGAAAATGCGGCACCATATCAGACCCTTTCTCCTTCTGTTGCTTGATAAAGCGGCCCAGCTCCGAAATATTCATCGTGGTCACCACATCTTGCATACGCCCCAGCTCATTCAGTTTCAGGTTGATCACCGTATCCAACGGTTGCGTATTATTAAATATCTCTTTTTCGTCTTCAAAGTGACGCATAATGCTTTTGGGGGCACTCCACCGCCCGGTCTCTGCATCGAACTTTACATTGCTTGCCTCCAAAGATGAAACAATGGCACCATCTTCATAGGTCTCCAACACGAAATACCCAGCTGCATTGGTTTGCCCCTGAAAGTCCCGGATATAGACAAACGTACCGGGTTCGATCTGGCGATAAATATGCCGGTCGTATTTCATGTTTTTCATTCGTTTGAGATATTGCATCTCAAAATCCAATCGATGCGTATTGGCAATTGGAATCACCACCAGGTTCAATGCCAAACTGACCACAGTAATAATCGCTGCACTGAGGAAATAGGGCCACAAAAAACGCTTAAAGCTCACACCCCCAGACAGAATCGCAATGATCTCGGTCTGATAGGCCATTTTCGACGTGAAGAAAATAACCGCAATAAACGTAAACAGGCCACTGAACTGGTTAATGAAGAAGGGAATAAAATTGACGTAATAAGCAAAGGCAATTTTAGAAAGCGGGGCCTTCAACTCTATGAAGTCATCGATCTTTTCGGCTGCATCGAAAATAACCACGATGACAATGATCAGGGCTATGGCAAAGATGTAAGTTCCGAGGAACTTACGCATGATGTAACGGTCGAGTATCTTGACTCCCGGAAATTTCAATTTCATAGCCTACGCGATAGTTTTTCAACCATGACGGCCTTCCACTCAGGGAAGGTGCCTTGTAAAATTTGTTTACGGGCTTCACCCACCAGCCACAAATAAAAGGCAATATTGTGCAGACTGGCAATCTGAGCCGCCATCATCTCTCCGGCAATAGCCAAATGGCGCAAATATGCTTTGGTGTAAAGGGTGTCAACAAAACAGTGTCCCATCGGATCTATCGGCGAAAAATCATCGCTCCATTTCCGATTGCGAATATTGATTATCCCTTCACTGGTAAAGAGCATGCCGTTTCGACCGTTACGTGTCGGCATCACACAATCGAACATATCCACACCACGTTCGATCGCCTCGAGCAGATTGATCGGAGTTCCCACGCCCATCAAATAACGAGGTCTATCCTGCGGCAGAATCGAATTGACCAATTCGATCATTTCATACATCACCGGCGCTGGCTCACCTACTGCCAATCCGCCAATCGCATAGCCATCCGCATTAAACTGTTGCACGAATTGTGCAGAACGGGACCTCAAATCAGGATAGGTACACCCCTGAACGATCGGGAAGAGGGATTGATAATGACCATATTTCGGCTGGGTCTTTTCGTATTGGTTAAAGCAACGCTCCAACCAACGTGACGTCCGCTCCCAAGACTGTTTGGCATAGCCATACTCCGCATCACCCGGAGGGCATTCATCGAATGCCATCATGATATCGGCTCCGATACTGCGCTGAATATCGATCACATTCTCAGGCGTAAACATATGCAATGATCCGTCGATGTGAGAATGAAAACGGCACCCCTCTTCGGTTAATTTACGACACTCAGCCAAAGAAAAAACTTGAAATCCTCCGCTATCGGTCAAAATAGGACGATCCCAACTGCAAAAACGATGCAAACCTCCTGCCTTTTCGAGAATATCGGTCCCAGGACGCAGATAGAGATGGTAGGTGTTACCCAAAATAATCTGAGCCCCAACCTCCTTCAGGTCCCGATGAAAAATTCCCTTTACACTACCAACGGTCCCCACCGGCATAAAGATCGGGGTGAGAATCTCTCCATGATCGGTACTAATTACTCCGGCACGCGCTGCGCTGCGGGAATCGGTATGCTGTAACTGGAATTTCATGCGGATCTTGATCTGAACAAGGGGCTCAACATCACCCCAACTCAAAAGTGTTACGAATGATGCAAAGGTAAATAAATTTCCCAAATTAACGGGAAGATAGTCGCTTTACTCTTTTGAGGTTTGTCCGAAATCATGTAGCTTTGCACGAAACACTCTCTCGTCACGTGAACTTTTCTGACATATACCATAAGCTATTGATCACGAGCAATGTGCTCGAATCCCAGTGGGCATGGATTCTCATCGGAACCCTGCTCATTCTATTTTTTATCCAACTCTACTATTATTTGGGCATTTACGGAGGATTGCCCCGCTTCCGCAACAATCGAGGCATATCACCCAATACAGTTCCCCCTCCTGTTTCGATTGTAGTAGTTGTTCGCGAAAATGCCTACTACTTCATCGAAAACCCCCTGCCGTTACTGCTCACACAACAATACCATCAGTTTGAGGTCGTAGTGGTCGATTGCAGCTATGATGACGAAATCAGCCTGCAACTCAATGAAATGGCCATGCAATATCCGCATCTGAAGCTGACTCGTATCAACCCACAACCCAACTACGAACACAGCAACAAACTGGCTCTTACTGTTGGAATCAAAGCCGCTACGTACGAACACCTCCTCTTTACCACTATCGACTGCTACCCCACCTCGCAACGTTGGCTCTCCATCATGGCTAAAGGCTTTATCTGCGGAGATGTGGTGATCGGCTACTGTAATCTCGAAATCAAAAAAGGCTTTGCCAACCGATTCATCCGCTGCAATCGGTTAGCCACCTCAATACGCTATCTGGCAGCCGCAATTCGCGGACACGCCTATCGTGGCATCCGACACAACATTGGCTTCACGAAATCGCTCTACTTTTCGCACCGTGGATACAACTACCTGAATATGAACATCGGTGAAGACGATCTGTTTATTCAGTCAATCGTCACCCGTCGCAACGTCAGTGTCATCATGAATCCACACGCGACCATTCGGGAAACTCAATACGGAGGACTCAGATGGTGGCGCTCAATCCGAAAAATACAGACCTACGCCTTCCGATACTATCCACTACAGATACGATTCCAAACCGCTTTCGAGCTATGGACCCGTGCATTATTGTTTATAGCGGCAATCGTAGCTTTGGTCGTACTACCTTTGTGGTGGAAACTCCTTCCGGCACTCGTTTTGCTATTGCGTTTACTGATTGTCGAGATCAAGATCTGGAGTATCGGCAGACGACTCGGTGAACGTAAAATGGCGGGCACCTACATTCTGTACGATCTCGTAGCACCTCTCAGTGAACTCTGCCTGGCCTTGAGCCGCAGGCTGCGCCCCAATAAAGCGATATGGAGATAGAGCAATACATAGTCGCTACCGACCAACAACTCATCGAATTTGCACTCAAAGGAGATTCGATCGCTTTTGAACATCTTTTCAACCGCTACCGAGACTCGATTTACCAGTTATATATCCAGCGTACCGGAGGAAATGTCGATGATTCAAACGATCTGCTGCAGGAGACCTTTGTCAAGGTATTTTTAAAATTGGACAGCTACAACCCAGAACACACATTCGGCAAATGGGTCTATACGATTGCACGCAACACCTTCATTGACTTTACCCGTCGGCGGCGTGACGATACAATCTCCATAGATCGAGCTGGGGAGACCATGTGTGCACTGCCGGCTCCTGACAGTCCCAATCCGGAAGAGCACATGATTACTCACCAAAATGCGGCCCAATTCGAACAATTCCTCAACAAGATGACGCCACGTTATCGGGAGTTAATCCAATTGCGTTTTTTTCGTGAGTTTTCATACAAAGAGATTGCAGACAAGCTGCAATTACCAATCGGTACAGTCAAGACTCAGATTCATCGCGCTCGGGAACAGCTCTGCCGCTACATCACCGAACATAACGACGACCAACCATGAGCCGCAAAGAGCATACATCCTCTAAAGAGCGCCTTTCGATCGCGACTGCATCTGCGACAATGCCCCACGTACAAACAGCTTCCAGCAAGTGCCAGCGCCGTCCAATCGACAATATGTTCCACCAAGACTCAACCCAATCATAATTTTGGGGCCCGGATTTCCTCAAGGAGCAAAACTCTTGTAAGAAAAGATACATCACCGACAAACAAAATTCGACAACAGCAATCGACATTACCTTCCATCGCATAGATACCTCTTGCCTATCCACGCGCGCCACATATACAAGCCCAACAAAAGACAACAATTGACCAAATACACCCGACAAAACTGAGCAATTAGCTGCAACCTCAATAAATCCAATTTTCCCTAAAACTCATTGCAGGTTCAACACCAAACTGCCGTAACCATGTCGCATACATCTGAAAATACAGCTTCCGTTGCCACGCCGCATTATGGAATAGAGTTGATTGAGCACTACTTTCCAGGACTCACCCCAACTCAACACGAACAATTCGCAGCCCTCGATGCACTGTACCGGGAATGGAATGCCAAAATTAATGTGATCTCCCGCAAAGATATTGACCTGCTTTACTTGCACCATGTACTGCATTCATTAGCCATTGCGCGTTTCTGCACCTTTGCACCTGGAGCACGAGTCCTTGATGTGGGTTGTGGCGGTGGATTTCCGGGCATTCCCCTGGCTATTCTCTTTCCAGAGGCTCGTTTCACATTGGTCGATTCAATCGGTAAAAAAATTAAGGTAGTCAACGCCGTTGCCGAAGCAATCGGTCTAAACAACCTGACCGCACACCATGCACGGGTCGAAACCATTCAAGACAAATTTGATTTTGTGGTCAGCCGTGCCGTTACCGAAATGAAACCATTTCTCGGTTGGATATGGAATAAAATCGAACCGCTTCATCATGCGGGCTCGTTATCCAATGGTGTGTTATATCTGAAAGGCGGTGATCTTGAGGCCGAACTCGCGGCAACAAAAAAGCCGTACACGATTTATGACATCCACGAGCAGTTCTCCGAACCTTTTTTTGAGACAAAAAAGGTGGTGTATATACCACGCTAACCACATGGAACACCACATGGAACACCACATGACAACCATCTTGTGGGAAAGGTTTTTCTCCAAACAGAGTGCTTAACTGTATTGATAAACTCATTTCCTTTTTCGGATTTTGCCATCAAAAAAACATAGACACGTTGTCTTTCGACATCTTTCATTGTCGCAAAATCCAGGAATAGGCAATTCATTTTTACAAATCATGCTATGTAACTGCCCGACAGAGAGCAAAAAATAGCTTGGAAATTTTTGAATCATTCAAAATTGTTTTACCTTTGCACTCCGTGCGCCGAATACCGCTTGACCATATAATAAGATGATTGTCATCAGGGATACGGTGAAGGCAGAAAGTGATAATATTTAAATAAAAGATAAACCGATGAAAAGGACTTTCCAACCCTCGCAGAAAAAAAGAATTAACAAGCACGGATTCCGTGAAAGAATGGCTACGGCTAATGGCCGCAAAGTGCTTGCTGCACGTCGTGCTAAAGGACGCAAAAAGCTGACCGTTTCAGACGAAGCTCGCGCAAAATAGTGCGTAGATTCGGTTGCGTTCTGCGCGACAGAATACTTATAAGGCTGCTGCAGAGCAGCCTTTTGTGTTTTTGAAACGTTGTCTCAAAAGGCTTATACTCCTTCTCGAACTTTTTAGAAACAGAGGATTCAGCACACTTGCAGCAGACCTATCCACAGAACCTTCGCATAACCACATCGGCAGCACCTACAGTCATATAGTGGGTTCTGGGTTGCGATCCGCTTCAGTCGATCCCCAATAATGGAGGCAAACAATGATCGACAAAGATCATTACGGGACCTTACTCATCTGTAGGGACACGTAAAATAGAGATTTCGACTTTCAGTTGCGACCCACAGCCACAGCGATATTTTCTCGCGCCTACTTACAACCCAATTTGTACAAAAACATTATTCAATATGTTTAACCTTCCCGCTTCCGTTGCCCCACTGGCTGAAAAGCTCAATCACGGAGGGCGCCTTACCCGAACTGAGGCCAAAACATTGATTACGGATGCACCCCTCGCTCTGTTAGGATTGTTAGCGACACAAGCCAAAGAGCGTACGAGCGGTAAAGCCGTCTTCTACAACCGCAATTTTCATATTGAGCCCACAAATATCTGTGTTTTCAATTGCCGTTTCTGCTCCTACCGCCGACCTGCCGATTCCCCCGAAGCATGGGATTACTCCATGGAAGACATTCTCAAGCAAGTCGATCAACACAAAAATAGCGGAGCAACAGAGATTCATATTGTTGGAGGCGTACACCCCCGCAACGGACTGGATTATTACATCGAACTGATCCAGGCTATTCGGGCCAAGATGCCTCATGTATCCGTCAAAGCCTTCACGGCTATCGAGCTTGCATACATGATTCACAAAGCCGGACACAGTCTCGAAGAGGGACTTGCACGTCTCAAAGCGGCAGGCATGGAGGCCATTCCCGGCGGCGGTGCGGAAATTTTTGCAGAACCGATCCGTTCACGTATATGTCCTGAGAAAGGGAGTGCAGAAGAGTGGCTGGCGGTACATCGTGCGGCCCACAAGCTGCAAATTCCGACCAATGCCACGATTCTTTACGGCCATATTGAATCTCTGGACGACCGCATAGATCATCTCGACCGTCTGCGTAACCTGCAAGATGAAACGGGAGGATTCAATGCTTTCATTCCGCTCAAATACCGCAGTCGCCACAACTCCATGGAGAGCATCGGTGAAGTGAGCATTGTCGAGGATATGCGTATGATTGCCTTGGCACGCCTCTACCTCGACAACATTCCCCACATCAAAGCCTACTGGCCAATGTTCGGAAAAACGACTGCGCAATTGGCTCTTGCTTTCGGAGCCGATGATATGGACGGCACCATTGACGACAGCACAAAAATCTACTCAATGGCTGGAGCTGAAGAACGTAAGCCCTCCGTTACTACAGCAGAGATGGAGGAGATGATACGTTCTGCAGGTTATGAGCCAGTCGAGCGCGACACGTTTTACAATCCGGTGAAAAAATAGTACCTTAGCGCCAAATCGCTTCCCAATCTGAGTATGGAATATCTTCGTAAATTGATCGCTAAAATCAGCGGTAATCCTATCGCCCGCAACTTGGTATTGGCCTTTTGCGCCATCATTGTGTTCGGTTTCGTTGCCAACCTGTTGCTGAACCTGTTCACCCGACATGGACAAATCCGTGAAGTACCGGACCTGAGCGGCATGACCATCGACGAAGCCAAACATGCCGGCAAAGGAGCATCACTCCGGATCGAAATCAATGACTCACTCTATGTTCCGGCTTACCCCGGCGGAGTCATCCTCGAACAGAATCCGGAAGCAGGAGCCAAAGTCAAATCGGGACGTCGTGTATTTGTTACCATCAACTCCTACAACCAAAAGATGGTGACCATCCCCTATGTAACCGGGTATTCACTACGTCAGGCCAAAAGTAATCTCGAGATGGCCGGACTCGAAATCGACAAGTTGATTTACCAAAGCGATTTGGCGACCAATAACGTACTCGAAGAGCGATACAACGGACGAATCATTCGACCGGGCAACAAGGTGCAAGCCGAAATGGGCTCCGGAATCACCTTGGTAGTCGGCTTGGGTAGTGAAGATGCCGTTCAGGCTGTTCCTCGTCTTACCGGATTCTCTGCACGCGAAGCAAAATCCAGATTATGGGAGGCCGGGTTCAACGTCGGTCGGATCAAACGTGATGCAGAAATCAATTTGCTCAATGAAAAAGAGGCACAAGTTTGTGCGCAATCTCCGGCTGCCGGAACACGCCTTGGTCTGGGCACTCCCGTCGATTTCACCTTAACACTGGACGAAAAAAAGATCGAAGAGGGGCACAAGCAGGCAGACCGGTCAATGCGTGCGGCAGCTAAGGCACATGCAGAAGCAGCCGATTCAACCGCAAAAACAAAATAACACATCCTGCTCTGCTACGTTGCATCAACTATAAAATTGCCTGCACTAACAACATTCGTCTTTGCTTAAATTTTCTGTCCGAATCAAATGATATCGATGAAACCGACTGATCTCACCGAACCGTTAACTGATGACATTTTACTGCCTGACACGGACGAAGAGCAGCAAGACGAAATGTATGAACACTTCAGTCTGACGGTTGACAAAGGACAAGCCCTGCTTCGCATTGACAAGTTCCTGACCAATCGGATGGAAGGAGCCTCACGCAACCGGATTCAAACGGCTGCTGATGCTGGCAACATTCTGGTAAACGGGAAACCAGTCAAATCCAGTTACAAGGTAAAACCGCTTGATCGGATCTCGATTGTCATGCCTTATCCGGTCCGCGAAGTTGAGATCATCCCCGAAAACATACCTCTTGACATTCCATACGAAGACGAAGACATCATCATTGTGAACAAACCGGCCGGTATGGTCGTACATCCGGGACATGGGAACTATTCAGGGACATTGGTAAATGCGCTTACCTATCATCTGAAAGATTTACCGCTGTTCCAAAGTGGGGATATGCGTGCAGGATTGGTGCATCGCATTGACAAAAACACCTCGGGAATTCTCGTTATTGCCAAAAATGAACGGGCACACGCAAAATTGGCCAAACAATTTTTCGATCATACTATCGACCGTGTCTATTGTGCATTGGTATGGGGAAATATGGAGAGCGACGAGGGAACAATTATTGGCAACGTCGGACGCAGCACAAAAGACAGGCTAAAAATGGCTGTTTATCCTGACGGTTCACAAGGGAAACATGCTGTTACACATTACAAAGTGCTTGAGCGTTTAGGTTACGTCAATCTGATTGAATGCAGACTCGAAACCGGACGTACGCACCAGATTCGCGTACACATGGAATATATTGGCCATCCTCTATTTAATGATGAACGTTACGGCGGAGACCGCATCCTCAAGGGCACTACATTTTCCAAATACAAACAGTTTGTCGAGAACTGTTTTCAACAGTTGCCTCGCCATGCGCTGCATGCCCGCAGCCTCGGATTTATACATCCCACCACAGGCCAATACATCCATTTCGAAAGCGAATTGCCCAACGACATGCAAACAGTTATCGAGCGTTGGCGCAATTATGTAGCCAACCGCCCCACTGAATAATCTGAGATACTACTCGTAACAGCCAGGCCAAGTCAACAAATAGCTCGCTTCCCCAAACATATTATCGTATTATATTTAGTCGCTCTGTAACCTCCAATACAACGGCAATGAGCGATATTAGAAGTAACACATTTGTTATAACAGGCACACGACATATTGAAAACAGAAAGGCGAGATCCCTACTTGATCTCGCCTTTCTATTGATTAAAATAATCCGTTGTTGTCCAAACGGCCAATAGGACTTACTATTTCTTATTCTTATTGGATTTTGCGATGATTTCACGACAAGCCTCTAAAGTAAGCTCCTCGGGAACTTGTCCCTTCGGAATACGATAGTTTTTGCCATCGAATGCAATATACGGACCATAACGTCCATTCAATACTTGCATGGCAGGCTCCTCAGCAAAAGTTTTGATCGGCTCTTTCATCTTCTGATCTTTGATTCGCTTCTGCTCAATCAATTCGATCGCACGGGTCAACTCAATCGTATAAGGATCATCGGTCTTGGCCAAAGAGACAAATTTACCGTCATGACGCACATAAGGCCCAAAACGGCCTACCCCAATAACGACCTCTTTTCCCTCAAATTCACCCAAATTACGAGGCAACTCGAACAAAGCCAACGCCTCTTCCAATGTAATGGTGGCGATTAATTGCCCCTTTTTGAGGCTGGCAAAACGAGGTTTCTCTTCGTCACCTTCGCCTCCTCCGATCTGAGCGACCGGACCAAAGCGTCCTATCTTTACAAAAACTGGCTTACCACTCTTGGGGTCAACTCCCAACTGATGGGCTTGACTACTTTTGACAGGCTTGCTATCCAAAGCTTCATTGACCTTATTGTGGAACTCGCCGTAAAAATTACGAATCATATCCGGCCAACTCATCTCGCCCATCGCAATTTCATCAAACTGCTTCTCTACCGATGCTGTAAAATTGTAGTCCATCACTTCGGCAAATTGCGTATCCAAGAAGTCGGTCACAATCATACCGATATCCGTCGGAGAAAGTTTATTCTTCTCTTTACCTACCGTTTCGCTCAAAGTCTTGCGCGTAATTTTACCTTTCGCCAAAACCATTTGAGCATAGTTTCGTTTGACCCCATCCCGATTCTCTTTCACCACATAGCCACGGGTAATAATGGTCGAAATGGTTGGCGCATACGTAGATGGACGTCCGATCCCCAATTCCTCAAGGCGTTTAACCAGCGAGGCCTCACTATATCGCGGTGGAGCTTGCGTAAAGCGCTGAGAAGAGGTTACGGAATTAGCCAATAACAGATCTCCCACCTTCATGGCTGGCAACAGTGTCGTATCTTTTTCCGGCTCATCCTCAACAGATTCCGAATAGAGCCGTAAGAAACCGTCAAATTTAATTACCTCACCAGTTGCCGTAAAATGCTCAGCTTGACCTTCTACAGCGATATCAACCAAGGTTCGTTCAGCCTGTACACTGGCCATCTGAGAAGCTACAGTACGCTTCCAGATCAAATCATAAAGGCGTTTCTCCTGCGGAGTTCCTTCAATTGAACGGCGATCCATATAAGAGGGACGGATTGCCTCGTGTGCCTCTTGTGCTCCTTTTGAATTGGTTTTATAGTTGCGAACCTGTGAATAAGCCTCTCCGAACAGAGCCGTAACCTCTGCTTTCGCTGCAGCTAATGCCTGAGCAGAAAGATTAACAGAGTCAGTACGCATATAGGTAATATAACCTGCCTCGTACAGCCTTTGAGCAACTGACATGGTTTGACTAACCGACATTCCCAATTTACGCCCAGCCTCCTGCTGTAGAGTTGAAGTCGTAAATGGAGCAGAAGGATTTTTCACCGAAGGCTTCTGCTCTACTTTTGACACACTAAAACGAGCTGTTTTGCAAGCCTCTAAAAATGCCTCTGCCTCTTGCTCCGTAGCAAAACGTTTATTCAATTCCGCCCGGAATGCAGCACTGGGTCCCTCAGGAGTATCTACCACAAACTCAGCTACAACATTGTAATAGTCTTTGCTTTGAAAAGCGATAATTTCTCTTTCGCGCTCTACAATCAATCGAACGGCAACACTCTGAACACGCCCTGCTGACAACGAAGGTTTTACCTTACGCCATAACACCGGAGACAATTCAAAACCCACCAAACGGTCCAACACGCGTCGAGCCTGCTGTGCATTGACAAGATTCATGTTGATCGAACGAGGATTCTCCACAGCATGAAGAATGGCGTTCTTCGTGATCTCATGAAAAACAATACGTTTCGTTGTTTGAGGATCCAATCCCAACACCTGAGCAAGATGCCAAGCAATAGCCTCCCCTTCACGGTCTTCATCGGATGCCAGCCACACGGTCTTCGCCGATTTGGCTAATTTTCCCAATTCCGTTACCAGCTTTTTCTTGTCAGCCGGGATCTCATAATGGGGCTCGAAATTATGATCGATGTCGATTCCCAACTCTTTTTTGGACAGATCACGAATATGGCCAAAGCTCGATTTAACCATATACTCTTTGCCCAAGAACTTCTCTATCGTCTTGGCTTTGGCTGGAGACTCGACTATTACTAAATTTTCCTGCATACCAACAGTCTATATCAAACGCAAAAACCTAAAGACTGGCTTTAGGTTTTACTATTATTTTATTTCATTTTATTCTGGTCTACGTACCAATGTGTATGTCACAGACACACGGAGCGGAAGTGGTGCCGACGGATCTGTTGACGTATTCAAAATCACCCGATGCATCGGATTGTATGACTCAAAAAACGAAGGTCCTACATCAATCATATAATCTTGAGCCGAAATATCCGCTATAGTTTGTACCATTCGGGTAATATCCATCGTGTAACTATTACGCGAACGATTAACATATCCTCCATAGGCCAAGGTAATCGGATTCGTCTCCGAAACTTCCAACGTATATAAATAATCCGAAACCGGCAGGAAAGAGCTATAATCAGTATAAAAACCCAATCGAGTCATTGCCATATCCAAATTTTCAGGTGTAGGATCCTCTATCCCGATCTCTAACCTTGCACTATGAATCACCATAGTTGAATTCGGATCTTTCTCTTTCTTTAAATTTTTCAACTGATTAGCAAAGTCTTCTGTAAATTTCAAATAGGTGGTCACACCTCCACACCCTTGAACATAACTAACCGAAACAGGGGAAGACGTAGCGGATGTATCATTGAATTGAGATTGATCCAAAATGCTACTTGAATAATCAAACTGGTACGTATTCAAACTTAACAACCCAGTATAAGTTGACACATCAAATGAATATGAACCTACAATGGTATCTTTTTGTTCCGTATTCGAATCATCCACATAATCTTTATGTGCATAAAAATTTAGTGTCGTTGACGTAATTGATAACGACAACACAGCAGCATTACGCGAAGACGTGGACGCTGGCGCAAGATATAAACCCTTAAACTCATTTACAAACAATGAATCAGCCTCATATAGCGATCTCGAAGCATGCTGTAATCGATCCATCAGATCCTCAACTTTCGCTCCCGTCATGCGCAACTCAATAGGATTACCATCCGACAATTTATAATCGAACGTGAACAAAGGCTCCGGATCGATGACTTCATTCACATTAAACTCACGGATATAATATAATGAATCAACATAAAGGCGCTTAGTTACTTCGTATATATTAAATGTTTGCGTCTTTGAGGTATCTCCATCACACAATGTTTCATCAAAAGACAAATAAATTGTCAATGAATCTGCTTGTGCTTTGATAAATTCATCAGTAACATCAGCATCTTCATCATCGTTAGTGGTATAAAAACCCAAACCACCGTACTGTCCGAACCAACCGGACTCAAAGCCTCCAAATGTTGCGTCGTGCTTAGCACCAATACAGCCATAATACCAGCTATATCCGCTAAAATTCAATGGGAATGAGTCAACCAAAGCAACATAAGCCTCAATACCGGAAACTGTATCGTGGTAAATGTGCATCTGCTGATCATTAGGGATTAATGAGTCTCCCAGCGTATTGTCAACTTTAGTACAAGCTCCCAATGAGACAAACAGTACCAAAAGAGAGGTAAGGGCCAAAGCCGCATTCCGACGTCTATTCATTAGTCAAAATTTTGTGATAGAACGCCTCGTATTGAGCCAAATACTCAGGAGTTGTCTTATCTTGGTAAGGCAACACTGGCTTTCCTAACTCTTTGAAACATTCTATCAGTTTCTCCGACGGAGTCGGACTTTCACAAATTACTCCATCGATGTAATTCATAACGAACTTCATCAGATTTTCGTATGTAGGATGTTTCAAAAGTGCAATATGTTTTTTCTCCACCCCTTCTCCGAGCACCTTGTCAGCAAATTTCGCATCCAACTCTCCTTCAAATGCATCGTCATACAAAGACATGACAATCTTCACATTTTTGAAAATAGGATCATCTGCAAACGTATTGCGCAAATAGACGGGAATGATAGAAGAGAACCAGCCGTGTATATGCACTACATCAGGCACCCAACGTAATTTTTTGACGGTTTCGAGCACTCCGCGGGCAAAAAAGATCGCACGCTCATCGTTATCAGCAAACGAATTCCCTTCACTGTCCCGCAAAATAGCTTTACGTTGGAAATAGTCCTCGTTATCGATAAAATAGATTTGTACACGAGCTGAAGGTATCGATGCGACCTTAATAATCAACTGATGGTCATTATCATCGATAATCAAGTTCATACCCGAAAGCCGGATCACCTCGTGGAGCTGGTTACGTCGTTCATTAATCAGTCCATAACGCGGCATAAAGGTACGAATCTCATTTCCTCGTTCCTGCATGCACTGCGAGAGGCTTCTGCAGAGTTTCGACATATCATTTTCAGCAAGATAAGGGGTTATCTCCTGACAGACATATAAAATTTTGCAGTTACTCATGACGTTTCAACTTATTTACCGCGGACCACAAGGCCGTTTGCAAAGGTACCACTTTTTAACAACAAAACAAAGGTATCCACCTGCATGAAATTAACTCTGAGGGCACTTTACCCCTCTTCAAACACTTCTAAAACGCTTAGAGGATCAACATGGCATCGCCATAAGTACCGAAACGATATTTTTCCTCTTTAGCCACTTTATATGCTTCCATCAACAAATCATAGCCAGCAAAGGCTGCCACCATCATCAGCTGAGTCGAGTATGGCAGATGGAAGTTCGAGATCATGCTGTTGGCCACACTAAACTCATAAGGTGAAAAAATAAATTTGTTGGTCCAACCCTCAAACGGCTTCAAATACCCCTCAGTAGAGACAGAACTCTCCATTGCACGCATGACGGTTGTACCTACAGCACATACCTTACCGCCTGCACGCTTAACGTTATTAACCATGTCAGCAGTCTCTTCGGAAATGAATACCTGCTCAGAGTCCATCTTGTGTTTGGTCAAATCCTCCACATCGACAGTCCGGAAATTTCCCAAACCAATATGCAGGGTCAAAAACGCCATATTGATTCCTTTGATCTCAAGGCGTTTCATCAAATGTTTACTGAAATGCAATCCAGCTGTCGGGGCTGCCACTGCTCCTTCATGTTTGGCAAAAATTGTCTGGTAACGCTCTTCATCAATCGGCTCTACCTTTGGACGAATCCACCGAGGCAGTGGTGTTTCACCCATCTTATATAAAGTAGCCTTAAATTCATCATAATCCCCATCAAACAGGAAACGAAGCGTTCTACCTCGTGATGTCGTATTATCGATCACCTCTGCGACCAACAGATCATCATCACCGAAATAGAGTTTGTTGCCAATTCGGATCTTACGTGCCGGATCTACCAATACGTCCCACAAACGCAGGTCTCGATTCAGCTCTCTCAGCAGAAATATCTCGATTTCAGCTCCGGTCTTCTCCTTATTTCCATAAAGACGGGCCGGGAATACTTTTGTATCATTGAATGTAAATACATCCCCCTCATCAAAATAATCAATCACATTTTTAAAAATGGTGTGTTCGATTTTACCAGTGGCCCGGTTAATCACCATCAAGCGCGATTCATCACGATTTTCTGCCGGATACTTTGCCAGCATATCGGGTGAAAAGCTGTAATTGTACTGTGAAAGCTTCATTTTTATATTATTTTATTGGTTTCTCGCGCCACATTCAGCATAACCCAGTCTTTCTCAGCTCTTAATCAATTCAGGCTGATTTCAAGACACGGACAATTATTTATATTACGTATAAAAATGATTTTTGTTTCATTAACTACAGTTTTTATTCAATATAAATTCATTAACAAAACAAAAACACAATATTGCATCCGATTTACTGATCAAACATGTTCGACAAGATCAATCTACACACAACGATACACGTCAATTAGAATCAAGCCATACACCCCAAACAAGCAGATATTGACACTACCTCGCTTTCATGAAGATTAGACGAATGTAAGAGTCACGATTTTTCAATTACCGCCAACAAATACCGCTGATCCTTACCCCTCATGCCTCCCACAGTAATGGGCATGAGGACTACTTCTGACAAAGAAACTCAGAATCGTTTTACTAAAAAAAAGATACTGCAACCGACTTCTCTGCTCCCAATTCGCCGCCGATATTATTCGATTATTCGCGATCCAGCGGGAGAGAGGGAACAAATGGTTGCAAAGGTTCAGGCAAAAGACTTTTTTCAATCTCTTCGATCGTATAAAGATCCGATTCAGCAAAGGCACCACTGCGAGTCCGTCGTAAAGCGATCAAATGGCCACCGCACTCCAATTTATTTCCCAAATCACGAGCAATTGACCGGATGTACGTTCCTTTGCTGCATCGAATGCGCAATGTCACATCGGGCAAGTTGACCTGCTCTAACCGCATCTCATAGATATTGATCAAGGCATGACGCAACTTTACCTCTTCCCCTTCACGCGCATACTCATACGCACGCTGTCCCTCGATCTTTTTGGCGGAATAGAGCGGCGGTTCCTGAAGTTGTTCTCCCTCCATCTCTCGCAACGCTACTTCGATAGACTCCTGTGTCACATGATCATATGGATACGTCTTGTCAATCGGATGCTCCAAATCGTAACTAACTGTAGTCGCCCCTAAACGTATCGTGGTCAAATACTCTTTCTCTTCTGCCTGCAATTCATCCACACGCTTGGTTGCACGACCGATGCAGATGATCAGCACACCTGTTGCCAACGGATCCAGCGTACCGGCATGTCCTACTTTAATTTTACGATAACCGATTTTACGCATGATCACACGTATCTTGCGCACAACATCGGACGAGGTCCAACCTAACGGTTTATCAACCGGCAATACATATCCTTCGGGAAAAGGGAAATCAGGAGTCAAAGGTTGTTTCACAACAATCTTAAAATTGGGGATTATTACCAAATAAGCACAAGGCCTTAACCTCAGTGCTTATTTACAAAACTGAATAAAATGAAATCAGATACTATATACAATTGATACGACGCCGACGATCAGACAGTAAATTGCAAAATAGATCAGCTTTCCTTTCTTCACGATATTGATCATCCAGCTACATGCCAACAACCCGGAAATAAAGGCTGTTACAAAACCAGCCAACAGGGCCCACGCTGAAATTCCTGATTCAGCCGGATGGAAACCACCCTTCATCAAATCGAGGAATGCCTCACCCAAAATCGGGATCAACACCATCAAGAAAGAGAAACGAGCAACTTGCTCTTTACGATCGCCCAGCAACAGCCCGGTCGCAATAGTCGATCCTGAACGAGACAAACCGGGCAAAATAGCCGCAAATGCTTGTGCAATACCGATGATAAACGCGTCTTTGTAAGAGATTTCCTCTTTGATTCGAGGCCGGGCATAATAGGCGAATGTCAGCAGTAAGGCTGTCAAGATCAACGAACATCCGACAATCAGCAATCCTGATGCGAAAAGCGCTTCAACCTTATCCTTAAAGAAAAAGCCAACGATACCGACCGGAATCATTGAAAGCAGAATCTTGCATATGTAAATGGTCTCGGGATTCCACTGCAAACGGAAAAAACCGGCAATCAATCGGGCCAACTCCTGTCGAAAAACTACGATTGTACTGCACACCGTTGCAGCATGAACCGCAACCGCGAAGGTCAGATTCTCTTCTCCTTGCAACCCAAACAGAGTATTAAAAATCTGCAGATGGCCGGAGCTACTTACCGGCAAAAATTCAGTGAGACCCTGTACGAGTCCCAGTACAATAGCTTGCCAAACTTCCATAACAGATTATCTCTCTTTTTTATTTTTGGGTTTATACATGATTGCATAGATTTCGAATCCGAAACCAGCCAATACCACAATTGGGGCCAACGTAATGCGTCGGAAACTGAACATCTCCTCATTGAAAACATTGGGATCATCACTGCCGCCGCCTGTCATCAATACATAACCAATAATAATAATGGCCAAACCAATCAACATCAGTTTATAATTGGCCACTGTCAACGGCATATTATTCTGTTTTGCGGCCAGATCAGCCGGAACCTGTTTCTGTTTTTTCTCCATCATACGGACTATTTGTTATGGCTCTTATTTTTATGACTCATACGTGATCTGTGTGCAAAGAGGCATTCGGAACAAACATAAAAACTTTTGTCTATCTCATCACTACTCGAACTATTCATTCGCTTTCAACATCTCGGCCTCGCTTTGCAAACAAGATTATCAATACATATGCAATTTACTTGAATTCATCCGGATAAATTTCCGTACAGCAAAAGTGGTAAAGATCAATGATATAAGAATACCTCCCACCATAGTTCCACCGAAAATATAGGCCAGATAAAGTTCATCGCTGACAAAATGAATTTCGGGAAGTCCTTCATGCAATCCCATGATCATCACAGCCAGCATCACCCAACAGATCAACCCGGAATAGATTCCTTGCAGGATACTGCGTCCAAGAAAAGGTCGCATGATAAACCATCGGGTTGCCCCAACCAGTTTCATCGTATTGATGATGTAACGTTTGGCAAATATGGTCACACGGATCGTATTGTTCAGCAAAATCAATGCGATAATCAACAACGTACCGCCAAACAGCAACAAAATCAGATTGAATTTATTGATATTCTGGCTGATCTGCTCCAAGACCCCACGTTGATACACCACCTCGTTGACACCATCCCAAGCTGCAATCTCTTTTTCCAGAGCCTCGAGAGACGCTTTATCTGATGCTGCGGCCGTCATTTTCAGCTCATACGCATCCGGCAACGGATTCTGATCCAGAAACTCAATAAAATCATCGCCCAAATACTCCTGAAACTCTTGAGCCGCCTGGTCTTTACCGATAAATTGCATTTCGCGGACCGACTTATTGGCCTTCAGTTTGTCCCCGATAGCCGTAGTAGTCTGTGTCGAAACGGTGTCAGAAAGCATCACATATACCGTCATGCTCTCCTTCAAACGCTGCGTCGTTCCCAATGCACCAAGAATGAGATAACCTACACTTCCCAACAGGAACAGCACCAAAGCGACACTGACTGTCGAAATGATATAGGCATTGCGGACTTTCCGCCGAATTCTTCTATTGTTGTCCATAATTCAAACGAACTACTCTACATCTTCTTTCTGTTTGCGATAAGCACGCCACCCCGACCCTCCCACGGCAGCCACAACACCAGCTAACAAAATCAACGACGAAATCAGTGTCACCGTCGAGAGCAACGTATAATGTGGAGCCCGGAAACGGAACTCAACCGTATGGGTCCCTTCGGGGAGCACCATAGCCCGCAGCACATAATCTGCCCGGAAATAGGGAACCTCTTTACCTTCGATCCAAGCCGTCCATCCTTTCGGATAGTAAATCTCCGAGAAAACGGCCACACGTGGAGACGAAGTGGTATATTCGTATCGTTGCAGATTCACACGATATTCAGTCATCGCAATCGTGTCGGTCGAATCCGCCACAGCCGCAATGTGGTCACCCACCTCCGCTGCAAACGGTTTATCCACTACGGCTACACGCTTATTATCAAGGCCTCCCAATGCCGCCAATTCGGCATCAGGGCCATCCACCATACGGACTGAATCGACAAACCATGCAGCGCCGTTAGCCTCCGGATTCAACTGAACGAGAGGTTGTCCCTTCTCGTCCGGAACAATCACATACTTGGTATTGAGCATATTGTAAACGCCCAAATCCATCTTACCCAAATAATGTTCGATCAGATCCTGATAGCGACGCAGTTTTGCACCATGATAGCCGCCTACCGAACGATGGAAATAGGAGGTAGTCGCATCATTAAACGGACTTACCGTCATATTCAGTACGCGATATCCCAACTCTTTATCAGCCATAATTTGCTGATCTGCTTCTGACGGACGGATTTCATTACGAGTCGGTTCCACAAACTTATCCCGACTCAAATAACGCAGATTGACCGGTACCATATCGAAGATCACGAGCAGTCCCAGCACACAAACAAAAGTGCCCCGTTTGATCTTTTGGAGGTAGAACAGCAGTACCGTTCCAGCTGTCAACACGATAAACAGCAACGAACGCAAGGCATCAGCCCGCATCAGCGAAGCTCGTTCTGAGCGCATAGCAGCAAAGACATCCTCTACCTGCTGTCCACCGAACATTTGGCTGTCGCCCTCGCCCGTAAACGACAACAGAGTACCGCTAAACAGCAAGAACAGCAACGTGATACCACCTAAAATAATGGTTGTATATTTCAGACCTTTGATCAGTTTCTCACGGGGCACCTCTCCACTCCACAAACGCTGCAGGGTCAAAGCAGCCAACAACGGTACGCACCATCCAACAATCACCAAGATGGTCGAAACGGTACGGAACTTATCGTACATCGGGAAATAGTGGTAAAACAGCTCCGTGAACCACATCATATTCTTACCCCATGCCAACAGAATCGCTAACAGGGCAATCACAGATATCCACAGGGTGGAGCGACGACGCAGCAAAAACAGCCCCAACACACCCAGGAACAACACAACTGCACCGATATACATCGGTCCCGATGTGATCGGTTGCGGGCCCCAATAGGCAGGCAGATGGGTTGCCATATTGCGAGCACCGTATTTAGAGAGAGCCTGTGCCACTTCGCCATCTTCGCTGAATCCACCTTCAGAAGAGCCACCATAGAGATTCGGGATCAATAAATTAAACGTCTCTCCCTTACCATAGCTCCATGCCGTAGCATATTCCAAATCAAGCCCCTCTTTACCCTCCATGGTCGAGGCAGAAGATTTCAGCTCACTTCCTCCACGAATCGTGTCT